>Ga0099364_10004209_pt1 | contig 21879 bp, 26 predicted proteins | sample TergutTh196P3_FD_73070 | JGI IMG/M metagenome (GOLD analysis project Ga0099364, IMG submission 73070) | Microcerotermes parvus P3 segment gut microbial communities from Pointe-Noire, Republic of the Congo - Th196 P3 | ecosystem: Host-associated > Arthropoda: Insects > Digestive system > Gut ... | reverse complement strand
TCAGATTCAATAACAGGGGCTGTGATCTGTATCAAGTTTTGCTCAAAATCTTCCGCGAGAAGCCGCTGTCCTAGTCAAGCCCCTTAACAATTAAATCCCCCGCCGCCTGCGGGCGGCACCCCCTTTATGAAAGGGGGCAGGAATAAGAGAAAATGGCTCCCTCTTTGTAAAAAAGGGAGGGATATTCAGGGAGGTATGTGAAAATGAGGGAATATTCTGTTGTGCGACGGATTTGGCGTGTTGTTTATCCTTTGGCGATTTTTTTGGCCGTGCAGGTCGCCGTATTCTTCGCGGCGGAATTTGTGATCGGGCTGGCCGTCGGAGCGCGGGGAGTCTATGACGCCGGGCACATCGCCGCTGAGGTCGATAGGATTCTCGCGGATATGCAGCTGTGGGTTCTCTTTGGCGTGAACGCGGTGCTGTTCGCCGTTTTCTATCCCATGTGGCGCGCTACGCGTAAGAGGCTGCCGAAACATACCGGTTTCAGCCTGAAAACGGTGGCACTGACCGCGGGGATGTCGGTCGGTATGTATTTCGTTATCAGCGCCGTGGTCGCGGTCGCGGCAAAGTATTTCCCCTCATACGACGCCGTTTCGGAGGCGCTCACCGGCGGGGGGTTCGCCGCGCAGTTTTTTGCCGTGGGGATCGCGGCGCCGGTCGTGGAGGAGCTGTGCTTCAGGGGCGTTGTTTTTAACAGGCTGCTTTACTGGATGCCGGTGTGGGTGGCGGCGGTCATACAGAGCGCGCTGTTCGGGCTTATACACATGAATATGCTTCAGGGGTTGTACGCCTTCGTGCTGGGGCTGGTCATATCGTGGGTGTATATAAGGTTCCGCTCTATGTGGCTGGCGATTATCTCGCATATGGCGATAAATATGATGAATGTATTTTTGGTGGCCGCCGCGGGCTCTTTTGAGGTGCCCGAGGCGGAGCTTGCCGACCCCACGGCGGCGGAGATGCTGACGCTGCTTATACCCGGGCTGGTTATAAGCGGGCTGTTTATGTGGCGGCTTTTGAAGCAACCAAAGACAGTTAACAGTTAACAACGGACAGATAACAGTGAGTAGTTGGGACGGAGGTGTTTTGATTGACGGTTTCTTCGTTGGGCGGCAAGAGGGTCGCCGTTGTGGGCGTGGGCGTGTCGAACAGGCCGTTGGTGCGGTTGCTGCTGAACGCGGGCGCCGACGTGACGCTGTATGATAAAAAAGGGGCGCCGGCGGGGTTTGATCTGCCCGCGCGGACGGGCGCCGATTATTTGAGCGGGCTGAGCGCCGACGTTATTTTCCGGTCGCCGGGGGTAAAGCCGTTTGAGCCGGACATAATAAGAGCCGTTGAGGGCGGCGCGGTGCTGACGTCGGAGATCGAGCTGTTTATTGAAAGCTGCCCGTGCGGGATCATCGGCGTCACCGGCAGCGACGGCAAGACGACGACGACGACGATTATCGGGAGAATGCTGGCGGCGGCGGGGCGGACCGTTCATGTCGGCGGCAACATCGGAACGCCGCTGCTTGACAGGCTAGATGATATTTCGCCGGAGGACATTGTTGTGCTGGAGCTGTCGTCGTTTCAGCTGATGACCGTGAAAAAAAGCCCCGATACGGCGGTGATAACGAATATTTCGCCGAACCATCTGGACTGGCACCGGAGCATGGAGGAGTATATTGAGGCTAAGTCGAACATTTTCAGGCACGGGGCAAAGCGGGTCGTATTAAACGGCGATAATGGGATATGCCGGGGGTTGGGGCTTGAAAACGCCGTGTATTTCGGGCGCGGGGACGGGTGCGACGTCAGGATAGGCGGCGGGGCCGTGACCTACGGCGGCGAGGTGATTCTGGAAACGCGGGATATACTGATACCGGGGGAGCATAACGTTGAGAACTACGCGGCGGCGATAGCGGCGTGCCTGCCGTCGCCGGAGGACGCGAAAAGCGTCGCGGAGTCGTTCGGCGGCGTGGAGCATAGGCTGGAGCTGGTCGCGGAGATCGGCGGCGTTAAATATTACAACGATTCCATAGCGTCCAGCCCGACGCGGACCGCCGCGGGGTTGCGCATTTTTGAAAAAAAGGTTATACTGATAGCCGGGGGCCGTCCCAAGGTGGGCTTCGGGGAGCTGGCAGCGTCCGCCAAGGAGCATATAAAGGCCGCGCTGCTGGTGGGCGAGGCGGCGGCGGAGCTGGGCGCGGCGCTGAGGGAAGCGGGAGTCGAAGCCGTTGACTGCGGCGATATTCCGGCGGCGGTGAGGGCCGCGCGCGGGATGGCGGGCCCGGGCGACGTTGTGCTGTTGTCGCCGGCGTGTACCTCGTTTGACCAGTTTGAGAATTTTGAGGAGCGCGGCAGGGTTTTCAGGGATTGTGTGGCAAAACTTGAAATAATAAATAAGAAGTGGTGCTGTTAAGAGTGTTTGTCCAATACCTACGCAGAGAGGAATAGGGTAGTGTAGATGCAAAGAGAGCTGCCGGCAAGGAAGAATATCAGATTAAAGGATTATGATTATTCGACAGCGGGATATTATTTCATAACGATATGCGTTAAAGATAAACATGAAATGTTGGGTAAGGTTTGCGTAGGGGACGATGCCCACATCGTCCCGCCTTATATCGAACATTCTGATTATGGTAAAATCGTTGTGAAATATATCGAAAACATTAACATTTCTTATGATGATATTTCCGTTGATAACTATGTTGTAATGCCGAATCATGTTCATATGTTAATTGTGATTAAACAAGATAACGGAGGGAAGGATAACGGCAGGAAGGATAACGGCGGGACGATGTGGGCATCGTCCCCTACGGCGGCACGGATTCCCGGTGTTATACGTTCGTTAAAAACATTAGTGGCAAAAGAATGTGGCTTTTCGTTTTGGCAGCGTTCATACCACGACCGCATTATCCGCAATGAAGAAGATTATCAGCGCATATGGCAATATATTGACGAAAATCCGGCGCGGTGGGCGGAGGACGATTATTTTGTAAAACCAACGGCGCACTGATGTAACACAAAGTGGTATCGCGCGCCCTGTCGGGTAACAGTGGAAATTTTATATAAATCATAATTGGAGGAAACGCTATGTGGGATAAGCTGGAGAGGCTGACTGGAACGTTCGGGCCGGCGGGGCGCGAGTCGGAGGCGGCGAGGCTCGCGGCGGAGTATTTAAGGCCGTTTATGGACGAGGTGCGGACGGATAAGCTCGGCAGCGTATTGGGTGTGAAAACCGTGAGCCCTGACGCCCGAACGCTGCTGCTGGACGCGCATATCGACGAGATCGGCGTTATGATCACGGGGCATGACGAGAAAGCGCCGGGGTTTTTGCGCTTTATTACGCTGGGCGGGATTGACCCGAGGATGCTGATGGCGCGGGAGTTCCGGCTGGAGACGGGGCATTACTGCGTGGTCGCCTGTCTGCCGCCGCACATACAGGAGAAGGACGACGCGGACAAGTGCGTGCCGCTTGACGAGCTGTATCTTGACACGGGGCTTGACGACGCGGCGGCGATTCCGGTGGGAACCGTCGGGGTATTCGACGGCGGGTTTTATGACATGGGCAATTATATCTCCGGCAAGGCGCTGGACGACAGGGCGTGTTTTATGTTGATACTGCGCGCTTTGGAGCTGGTGAAGGAGCCTAAGGTCAACATCGCGGTCGCCGCGAGCGTTCAGGAGGAGGTCGGCGGACGCGGCGCCCGCGCCTCGGGGTATGCGCTCGCGCCCGATTACTGCGTGGCGGTGGACGTCACACACGGGCATACGCCCGACGCGCCTAAGGACAGGACGTATAAGCCGGGCGGCGGGCCGTGTATCGGCGTGGGGCCGACGGTATCCAAGTTTTTGAGCGATAAGCTGAGGCGCGCCGCGAAGCTGAAGGAGATCCCGTATCAGATAGAGGTGTTCGGCGGGACGCCCGCCACGAACGGCTCGGAGTATCAGATCTCGCGGGACGGGGTCATGACGGCGGAGCTGGGGCTTGTGCTGAAGTATATGCATTCGCCGGCCGAAACGCTGCATAAGGATGATTTTGAGAATACGGCGAAGCTGCTGGCGGCGCTGATCGAGGTGTTGGAATGATTGAACTTTTGAAGGATTTATGCGCGCTGCCGGGTGTGACGGGGCAGGAGGACGCTGTGCGCGATTATATCAAAAATATCGCGGAGGGGCTTGCCGATGAGGTGAGCGTTGACAGGCTGGGCAATGTGCTGGCGTACCGCGCGGGACATGAGGACGGCGCGGGGACCGTTATGCTCTGCGCGCATATGGACGAGGTGGGGCTGCTCATACGGGCGGTGACCGACGACGGGTTTCTGAAATTCGTGTGCGCGGGCGGGATAGACAGGCGCGTTTTAATCGGGCAGCGGGTGTTTATCGGAAATGAGAAAATCCCGGGAATCATAGGGCTGAAGGCAAAGCATCTGAGTAACGCGGAGGAGCAAAAAAAGCTGCCGAAGCTGGAGGATATGTATATCGACGCGGGCTTCGCCGACAGGGAGGAAGCCGAAAAAGCCGTCGAATTGGGCGACTTCGCGGCGTTTGACCACAGGCAGGTCGAGTTCGGCGACGGGATGCTGAAAGCTAAGGCGCTGGACGACAGGGTCGGCTGTACCGCGCTGCTTAAACTGATGGAAAAGCGTTACGCGCGCAATGTGTGGTACGTCTTTTCGGTGCAGGAGGAGGCGGGGCTGAGGGGCGCGTATGCCGCGGCGTATAAGCTGGCGGGGGACAGCCGGAAACCCGATATGGCCTTGGCGGTCGAGGGCACGACGGCGGCGGATATGCCGGGGCTGCCGGGGCACCGGCAGGTGTGCCGCCCGGGCGGAGGAGTCGTCATTCCGTTTATGGACGGCGGGACTGTCTATGACAGGGAGATCGGGCAAACCTTGAAAGGCATTGCGGAAAAGCTGGGCTATAAGTGGCAGACAAAAGAGTACGTCTCCGGCGGGACTGACGCGGCGGCGATACAGCGGACGCGCGAGGGCATAAGGGTCGCCGGTATCGCGCTGGCGGTGAGGTATATCCATACGCCGATCAGCTGTGTGAAGCTGGAGGAGCTGGGGCAGATGATTGAGATTCTTGGTGAGTTTTTATCAATTAATAATTAGGAGGCTGTTATGTTCGATACTTTTAAGACGCAGAGTGAGCTTGCGAAGATTTTCGCGCCGGCGGGGCGCGAACGGGCGCTTATTTACCGGCTGCTTGAGATGGCGAAGCCGTATGCCGACGAGTGTAACATCGACACGCTGGGCAACCTTATCGTGCGCAAGAAGGGCGGCGGCAGGAAAATCATGGTCAGCGCGCACGCGGACTCGATAGGGCTGATCATCACGCATATCAAGGACAAAGGGTTTTTGCGTTTCTGCCGTATCGGGGGGCTGAGGCTTGACATGCTGCTGGGCTCCAGCGTGGTATTTGAAAACGGGATAAAAGGCACCGTGCGGCGTGAAGCTAAGGCGAAATTGGACGAGCTGAAGGACTATGAATGCTTTGTGGACATCGGAGCGGGCAGTAAAGAGGCGGCGCTGAAGCATGTCAATGTTGGTGACATTGCGGTGTTTTCTGCCGAAACTTATACAAATTGCGGGAATATTGTTTCGCCGTACCTCGACGACAGGATAGGCTGCGTGATTCTTTTGCAGACGCTGGCGATGCTGGACAATCCCGTGAACGACGTCTACTTTGTGTTCAGCGTTCAGGAGGAAGTGGGGCTCAGGGGCGCGAAAACGGCCGCGTATGCCATTCAGCCCGACCTTGGGCTGGCTGTGGACGTCACCGGCGTGGGGGATACGCCGGAGGTAAAGGCGCATATGGCCTGCGGGCTGGGCAAGGGCGCGGCTATAAAGCTGCGCGACAACAGTATTATCTCGCATCCCGGCGTGGTGGCGTGGCTGGAGGGCGCGGCTAAGAGCGCCGATATTCCCGTGCAGCGGGAGGTTTTGCCGGCCGGAGGGACCGACGCGGGCGCCATCCACGTTTCGCGCGGCGGCGTGCCGTCGGGCGGCATAAGTATTCCGACGCGGTATATCCACAGTCTGGCGGAAATGGCCGACCTTGCCGATATAGACGCGTGTACGCGGCTTCTGACGGCGGCGCTGAATACGGGGGCGGAGCTGTGAAGAGCCCGCTGCATATATTTGTGATACGGCTGATGACGAATGAGCTGATGTTTTCCGTGGCGGGGATGTATGTGTATTTGCGGCTGCCCGTTGCGTATCCGAATCTGGCGTTTTTGTGGAGCTTTCTGGCGCTGGTGGTTTTGGCGCTGTCCTGTTATGTAATGTATACAGGCGCGTGGAGGTTCGGGGAAAGGGACCGGAATCTCGTAAAGTACAACCACTTGACATATCAGCCGTGGCGCGGTTTTACCGCGGGAGGCATAGCGGTGGCAATGCCTTTGATACTAATGGTTTTGCTCGCGGTAAATGATATTACACTTGTAAAGATAATATACTGTACAGTTATATTTTTGTCGCCGTTGGCGTCGGGGTTCGGGTATCTTAACGGGCATAAGCTGAAATATGACGGAATAAGTATAGTTTATCGCAGGAGGGGCAGGTAGCCCCGAGGGAGGATAGGTTATGAGGCGGGGATTCGCGGGCTTTATGGCGGTGATGATACTGCTGGCCGTGGGCGCGGCGGCGTGGTTTATGCTGCGCGGGACCGAGGATGTTTTTTTGCGGCTGGAAGCGCATAGGTATACCGTGGTGATAGACGCGGGGCACGGCGGCGCCGACGGCGGCGCGACGGCGCTGAACGGTATGCTGGAGAGCGGCATAAATCTGGAGATAGCTAAGAAAACGGATCTGCTGATGCGTTTTTACGGCATAAAGACCGTGATGGTGCGGACCGAGGATGTTTCGATACATGACGGGTCGGCGGTCACGTTAAGCGAAATGAAGCGCAGCGATTTGAGCAACCGGGCGAAGCTGGTAAACGCTACGCCGGACGCGGTTTTGGTGAGCATACATCAAAATTCGTTTACGCAGTCGCAGTATTTCGGCGCGCAGGTGTTTTACGCGGACGACGACGCGTCGAAGGCGCTGGCGGAAATCATGCAGGCGCGGATGCTCAGCCTTGACAGGGAGAACACCCGAAAGACGCAGGCCGCCAGCGCGGACCTCTATCTGCTGCAAAACGTCAGCTGTCCGGCGGTGCTGGTGGAGTGCGGGTTCTTGAGCAATCCCAAGGATTCGGCGAATCTGGTCACGGCGCCGTATCAGACTAAGGCGGCGATGGCGATAACGGCAGGAGTTTTGGCAATTAACAGTTAACAGTTAACAATTAACAATTAACAGTTAACGGGGAAAGGGTAGGTTTAATGGCGAAGCAGAAGACGGCGTTTTTTTGCGCGGAGTGCGGGAATGAGTTTCCGCGGTGGCAGGGGCAGTGCTCTATGTGCAAGGCGTGGAATTCGCTGGTTGAGCAGCCTTTGGGCGACACGGGCAAAAAAAGCGCGGCGGTTGGCGGCGGTCAGGCCGCTAAGCCGGCGCGGCTGAGCGAGATCAGCGTTGTCGGCGAGGCGCGGTTTCTGACGGGAATGGACGAGCTGGACAGAGTACTGGGCGGCGGCGCCGTCGCGGGGTCGCTTGTACTGGTGGCGGGGGAGCCTGGTATAGGCAAGTCCACGCTCTTATTGCAGATATGCGAGTCGCTGTGCAGGTTCTCGACCGTTTTGTATGTATCGGGCGAGGAGTCGGCGCGGCAGATCAAGCTGCGCGCGGAACGGCTGCGCGTGGATTCGCCGAACCTGCATATACTTACCGAGACGGATGTTGACGACGTTGAGGCCGCCGCGGGGGAGCTGAAGCCCGATATTATCATCATCGACTCGATACAGACGATGTATAAGGCCGGAGTCGCGTCGGCGCACGGCAGCCTTACGCAGGTGAAGGAGTGTACGCTGTCGCTGATGCGGATGGGCAAGCGCGGCGGCGTTACGATTTTTATTGTCGGGCATGTCAACAAGGAGGGCGCGGTCGCGGGGCCGAAGGTTTTGGAGCATATGGTGGACTGCGTGCTGTACTTTGAGGGCGACCAGCAGTACCGTATTCTGCGGGCCGCGAAGAACCGTTACGGCGCGACGCATGAGATCGGGGTGTTCGAGATGCTCGGGGTAGGGCTGAGAGAGGTGCCCAATCCGTCGGAGGCGCTGCTGGCGGGGCGGCCACGCAGCGTGCCGGGTTCGTGCGTGGCGTGTACCATCGAGGGGTCGCGGCCGCTGCTGGCCGAGATTCAGGCGCTGGTGACGCCGACTACATATAATTATCCGAGGCGTATGGCGAACGGCATAGATTCCAACAGGGCGATGCTGCTGCTGGCTATCCTGGAGAAACGCGGCGGGCTGCATATGGGCAACGCGGACGCGTACTTAAACGTGGTGGGCGGTCTTACGCTGGACGAGACGGCCGCCGACCTTCCGGCGCTGCTCGCGCTGGCGTCGAGCAGGACGGACAAGCCCGTGAGGGAGGGGCTGGCGGCGTTCGGAGAGGTGGGGCTGGCAGGGGAGCTGCGGGCAGTAAGCGGCGTTGAGCAGCGGCTGTCCGAAGTGAGGCGGCTGGGTTTTACAAGCTGTATCGTGCCGTATCAGGGCACGCGCGCGGCGGCGGACGCCGGCGGGCTGGAGGTCATCCGCGTAAAGCATCTGAGGCAGGCGATCGACGCCGCGATTGCGCCTGAGTGAAATAGGCGCACTCCATATCGGCGCGGGATTCGTTTATTTTTGTCGCCATGTCCAGCGCGCAGACGCCCTCTTTTTGATGGGCGCAGGCTTGGGTACATTTGATCAGGCTCATGAAGTTCACCCCGAATGTTATTTTGTCAGGTTAGGGTGAAAATTATCAATGAAAATTTTGCTTGCAATTAGTTGTCCATATAGTGTATAATGCACTGGAGCATATAAAATATCAAATGAAGGAGTGACAGTTATGTGGCTGTTTTTGGCGGCGGAGGGCGGCGGTATGGGCGGTTTGCTCGGTACGATGCTGCTTCCGATAGGACTGCTGGCCGTGATGTATTTCTTTATGATCCGCCCGGAGAGCAAGCGTAAAAAAGCGGCGGCGAAGATGCGCAACGAGCTTATTGTCGGCGATCAGGTCACCACTATCGGCGGGATCACCGGCAAGGTCGTAAGCATCAAGGACGACCAGGTTACAGTTGAAACGGGCGCCGACAGGGTGCGTATACATGTTATGCGCTGGGCGATCTCGTCAAAGGGTCAGCAAATTTCAGAGTAATACGAGCCTGACAACCTTCATATCATTTCACTAAGGGAGTGATATGATATGAAAGAACAGACCCGTACAATAAAGCCGCTGGTTGTTTCGTCGTGTATCGGGCTGCTGGCGGCCGTTGTGCTGCTGCTGATTGCCGCGTGGGCCGTTTCGGCGGGCTATACCGCCAATATGACGGCCTTTGCCGTTTCGGCGGTGTTTATCGGTTCGCTGATCACCGCGCTGGGCGCCGCCGCGTTTTTCAGGCGCAGGTATCTTGTCGTGGGCGTGAGCGCGGCGCTGGGATTTTTCCTGTTCGTTTTTCTGCTGGGCGGGATCGTCTATTTCAGGACCGTGCCGGAAGCGCCGGTCACCGGTATGCTGATCGCGTCGCTTGCCGCCGGCGCGGCGGCGGGGCTGATCCCGAGGAGGAAACGGTAAGGGCGGCGGCGGGACGCCGGGGGAGGCCCCCTACGAATATACGGTTCGGGCGGGGCGGACCGCAAGAGATTGTGGTTTTGTGCAATGTTACCAGCTGTTTAATTGACAAATAACGCCCAAAAAGCACAGTCACACGGACTGTGTTTTTTGTTTGCCCATATATCGTGCGGCACAATTTGACCAATACCATATATATTGCCGGTTGTGTTGGTTGACATAATTCAGTTGACATAACATTTCGGCATACTTGCCAAAAATGCTGTTTTTTATGATTTATCCTTGCATTTCCCGCCAAAATAGAGTATAGTTATCTACGTTGAAAGCGGAGGGGGTCAAATCTTGCACAAGTTAGGTGTTATCGGTTTAGGGCGAATGGGGGCGGGCATCGTCAAGGCGGTTATCGACCGCAAAATGCTGAATCCCGAAGATATTATCGCCTTTGACGTAAACCGCCACCACTGTGAGCGGACCGCGGAACGGGGCGTTTACATAGCGTCCTCAAACGTAAAAGTCGCGCAAAACGCTCCTCTTATCCTGCTGGCGGTCAAGCCGCAGCGGATTGACGACGTGCTTGTGGAAATTCAGGCACATTCCGCCGACACATGCTTTATCTCAATACTCGCCGGTATACCTTCGGGTTACATAAAATCGAGGCTGCTCGCCACATCATATGTGGTTTCGGTCATGCCGAACACACCGCTTATGGTAGGAAAGGCCGCGACGGTCATCTCGAAGCCGGTTGACATGCCGCTGGAATATTATCGGGCCATAGTTTCGATTTTCTCTGCGGTGGGCGATGTTGTGTTTCTTGACGAGGAGCAGATAAACGCCACTATCCCTATCGGAGGCTCGGCGCCGGCGTTCTTTTACAGGGTGGCCGGCGAGATGCTGAGGTACGCCGAGGAGTCGGATATTGACGGCGCGGTCGCTATGAAGCTGATAGCGCAGTCGATGGAGGGCGCGGCGGCCATGCTGCGGGAGACCGGCAAATCCCCGAGAGAGCTTATTGAGCAGGTGGCGTCGCCGGGAGGCACTACGCTCGCGGCGCTGACTCAGATGGACATTCACGGCTTTGACGACGCTTTGCGGCACGCGTTTATCGCGTGCAGGCTGCGCGCCGACGAGTTGTCGTCGAGAGGGTAGCCACGGACGCCCCGCAATCCAAGAGGGAAATGGGCATAACCGGACAACCCCCGTCATATTAATAACTGTGACAGAACGGTTATTAAGGGGGTACATATATGCAAAAGAATTTTTCGCTCGCGCTTGTGTCCGCGGCGTTCCTGATCGGGGCGGCGGCGGGCAGTATGACGGCGATGACGGTCGCCGACGGCGGCGAACTGGCGGCGTTCTTCGGGGATATGGTCGAGGGCGCAAGAGACGGCGCGCTGCGTAATTCGTTCTGGCGCGTGCTGACGCCCAACCTGATGTGGCCCGGTATGATACTATTGTTCGGGTTTTCGCCCGCGGGACTTGTGGGGATACCGGCGTGTATGCTGGTTAAAGGCTTTCTTGTATCATATTCCGTGTCCGCGATTTTCAGGGCGTTTGGGCTTGACGGCATATGGCTGGCGCTGACTTCGATAGGTTTGCCCAATCTCGTTTATGTGCCCGTGCTTGTTATTGTGTCAGTGCTGGGATTGAGAGCGACAGGCGGGGCGCGGAGGGTTTCACCTTATTTCCATGGGCTGGTGCTCGGTGTTTTCATCGGGCTGGCGGCGTTTCAGGCTTATTTACAGCCAAGGATAGCGGCGTGGCTGCTGCTTAAATACATATAGAAAAATGCCTTTTAAGGCGGAGAGAGTGGAAACAATGCAGGACTATTTATACGGCTTTGAGAATTATCTCCGGGACGACAAAAAGCGCTCGGACAACACCTTGATGTCCTATATGCGGGACATCAGGCAGTTTGAGCGCTATTACAACCGTCCTCTTATCGACGCGGCGGGAGAGGAGATCGAGTCGTATCTGGGCTATCTTGCCTCGGCGGGCAAGTCGCAGGCGACGATTATGCGTTCGGTCGCGTCGCTGAGATGTTTTTATCAGTATCTTTTTGAGCTGGGCGTTAAGGCGCATAACCCGATCAGGGATATTAAGCCCAAGAAGGCCGAGCGCAAGCTGCCGCAGGTGCTTACTAGCAAGGAAGTGGACCTGCTGCTGGGGCAGCCGAAATGCACAGACCTGAAGGGATACCGCGACAGGGCGATGCTGGAGCTGCTTTATGCCACCGGCATACGAGTGTCCGAGCTTGTGGGGTTAAACGTCGGCGACGTCAATCTCTCGGCCAGCTTTATACGTTGCAGGGGCGTCAGCAAGGAGCGCATTGTGCCGCTGTATCCGGCGGCGGTGCGGTCGCTGTCCGACTACATACTGCTGGCGCGCGGGAAGATGATAAGCGTTGAGCGCGAGGCGGCGCTGTTTGTCAACCTGAACGGCGAGAGGATGTCGCGGCAGGGCTTTTGGAAGATAATCAAGCATTATCAGCAGGCGAGCAATATCCACAAACAAATAACGCCGCATACTCTGCGGCATTCGTTCGCGGCGCATCTGCTTGAAAACGGCGCGGACCTGCGGTCGATACAGGAGATGATGGGTCATTCAGACATATCCTCGACGCAGATATATGTGGGCCTGGTCAATAAAAGGCTGAAGGATGTGTATAACAGAGCGCACCCGAGAGCGTAGACAGATAACAGTGAGCAGATAACAGATAACAGTGAGTGGACCGGTTGTTATCTGTTCTCTGTTCTCTGTTCTCTGCCAAGGGGGTTGGCGGTGGCGGCTTCGCGGAGCTGGGTGTTTTCTATGTGGGTGTATATCTGTGTGGTGTTGAGGTTTTCGTGACCTAAAAGCTCTTGCAGCGTCCTTACATCAACGCCGTTTTGCAGCATCAGCGTCGCGGCGGAGTGGCGCAACTTATGCGACGAGTAGCGCACGCTGTCAAGTCCGGCTTCTGCCAGATGCTTTTTTACAATATTATGTACCGTGCGGCGGTCGATGCGATTGCGCTTTTGCGAGAGGAAAAGCGCTTTTTCGTTTACCGGCTGCAGACGTTCGCGCTCCGGCATATACGCGCTTATCGCGCCGAGGCAAGCGTCGTTTAGGTACACCGTGCGCTCCTTGCTGCCTTTTCCGAGTACCCTGAGGCTGTCGTCCTTTATATCGCCGGTGTTCAGGCCGCACAACTCGGACACGCGCAGCCCGCAGTTCAGGAACAGCGTGAGTATACAGTAATCGCGCGCAGGGAAACGGCCGGATACGCTGTCCAGAAGCTGTATGCACTCGTCCAGCTTGAGGTAGCGGGGAAGCGTTTTTTGCAGCTTCGGTGAGTCGAGGTCGATGACGGGGTTTTCATCCAGCAGATGCGCTTTCAATGTCAGGTACTTGAAAAACGAGCGTATACTCGCCACCTTCCGCGCGCGCGCCGCCTGTTTCTGGCCGCGCTCGCGGCTGAGAAACGACATGTACGCGTATATGTCCTGAAGCGTCACGGTCTTTACTAGTTCAAGGTCCACGTCGCTTATATCTATCTCGTCAAATTCGCCGCCGGAGAGACCCCTGTGCTGCTTCAGGAACCTGAAAAATATGCGCAGATCGTAAAAATATTCGTCCACTGTGCGCTTTGAGTGGCCCTTTATTGTTTCGTGGTAGCTCAGAAACCGCGAAATGACGGGAGGCGCGCCGTTTTGATAATTCATAAAGGAAACTCCTTTACAGATAACAGAGTACAGATAACAGATAACAGTGAAAGGGTGGATTGCTGTGTATATAAGTAGCTACAAAAGTCCCGCTGGGGATTTGATTATCAAGACCGATGATGACGCGTTGTTGTATCTGGGGTTTTGCGGGGGTGAAGCCGCCCCGCCGCCGCGCGGCGCCTCTTCATGCGAGGGACCGGTTGCAAAAAGGGTTTTCGCGCAGCTTGACGAATACTTCGCGGGGGAGCGTCGGGAGTTTGATCTGCCGCTGAAAATGTTCGGGACGACGTTTCAGATGGCGGTCTGGGCGGGGCTTTTACAGATACCGTACGGGCAGACAGTGTCTTACGGGCAGCTGGCGGCCATGATAGGGAAGCCCAAGGCTTCGCGCGCCGTTGGCGGCGCGAACCATGTGAATCCTATCAGCATAATCGTGCCGTGCCACAGGGTAATCGGCGCGGGCGGCAGCCTGACTGGCTACGGCGGCGGGCTTGAGATGAAAAGGTTTCTGCTGGAGCTGGAGAGGTAAAACACCCGCCGCCTGCGGGCGGCACCCTCTTTACGAAAGAGGGAAGGGAAGGGACACGCCGTGTGCAGAAAACACCCGCCGTCTGCGATATGCGGATCTATGCGGAATATACGCGTTTTGCCAGGTCGAGCATATCGTCCATCATTTTGTTATAGGCCTCATCGACGGGTTTTTCGCGGCCGTCCCAATACGCCAATTCGCGGCGCACGCCCTCGGCGAAGCTGACCTTTGCGCTGAAGCCCGGGACTATGTCTTTTATTTTTGAGTTGTCGAAGATGACGCTCTCGGCCTTGTCGCCGATCAGATGGCCTTTCAGCGAGGGGTATCTGGCCTCGATCAGCGCGGAGGGCAGATGGATTATCTCGGGCTCGACGCCCAGCGCGAAGGCGACCGTTTTGATTATATTGTTCCAGTTAATCGCCTCGTCGCTCGTGATGTGATAGCTCTGCCCCAGCGCTTTGGGCTGGCCGGCCAGTCCGGCGAACGCGCGGGCGAAGTCAGAGTTGTGCGTGACTGTCCAGAGCGAGGTGCCGTCGCCGTGGACTATTACGGGCTTGCCGTCCAGCATACGCCGGAGCGGCGTCCAGCCGTCACGCGCGCCGATGGCCAGCGGGATACGGCCCTCGCCGTATGTGTGCGACGGGCGAACGATTGTAAACGGCATACCGGTTTCGGCGAGCGTTTGCTCGCATTTGGCCTTGTTCGCCGAATACTCCCAGTACGGGTTGATCAGCGGCGTCGATTCGGTTATGCGATAATGTGGCACGGGCTTTTGGTACGCCGACGCGGAGCTTATGAAAATATACTGGCCGACGTTGCCGCCGAATATCTCTGCGTCGCGCAGTATCTGCTCCGGCACGAAGTTTATCCAGTTGACCACGACGTCGTAGCGTTTGTCGGCTACGGCTTTTTTCAGGGAGTCCTTGTCGTTGGCGTCGGCAAGCAACTCCGACGCGCCCGTGTAGGCGGGGGCGGAATTTCCCCTGTGCAGTAGCGTGAGCTTGACGGTCGGGTCCTCGAGCAGGCGTTTGCCGCACGCGGTGCCGATGAGGCCGGTGCCTCCGATAAACAGTACGTTCATTGGGTTTGTTCTCCTTTATATAAAATTGATTTTTTTATTATAAGTCCCCTACATACAGCGTTTTGCCCAGCGGAGCAAGCACCTTTAACACGGTGTCTAGCTGAGGATTGGTGACACCCTTTTCCATTCGGGCGATTATAGGCTGTTTGACGCCGCTCATGGCTTCCAATTTTTTTTGAGATACGCCGCGTTCATTCCGGGCTTTGATAAACTCTCCAATTATAGCAACCCTCAAATCGCTGGCTGCTATTTCCTCTTTTGTAAAAATTTCGTTTTCAAGAGCATCCCATTCGTCTGTTAAATGTTTCACAGCATATTCACCTCCTTAAACCGGACTAAATTACGTTTAGCGTGTTCTATCTCGCTTTTCGGCGTTTTTTGAGTTTTCTTTACGAAATGATGTAAAAGCACAAAACCGTCACCCAGCAATGCCGCAAATAATATCCTGTCGCTGTATGGGCGTAATTCCCAATTCCTTAATGAGGTCCCGTACGGGTTTGCCGCCCCGGCTGTCCTCATAAAAGTAAATTTTATACATGGTAAGGATTCCTTCTCTATGTTTACATTATACCTAAAAGTTATTGATTTGTCAAGGCCTATACAAGGTTGAACCGCACGCGCAGCCGCGCACAGTTGATAACCGCGGCGGCGAGGGCCGCCAGCAGGATAAGCGCCGCGGGCCACAGGCCGTCGGACAACCGCCCCAAGACCAAGTACGCGTGGTAGCCCGCGAGCGAGCCCAGCAGCACGGGCGGCGCGAAAAACCAGCGTTTGGGGTTAAGCGCGGCGAACAGTATAACAAACACCTCGGCGAGATAGAAATAGCGCTCGTGCATCGCCGGGAGCAGCCATACTACACCCAGGCATATGGCAAAGGCGAACGCGAGCAGGCTTTTCTCGTCCAGCGCTTCGCGTTTTATATAAGCGAGGGTGAGCATGGATAATACAAACGCGCCCGTCAGGGCAAGCCCGATCTCAAACCACGGGTGCTTGGGGACTTTGCCGAGTACGGCGAACAGCGTCGGGGCGTTCAGGGTCAGCCAGTCGCTGTATATCTCCACCTGTCCGGTGTATATGCCGATTATGCGCGAGGGCGTCCAGCCCATGAAAAGCGCGGGCAGGGACGTGAGGACGTAGGGGATAGGGAACATGAGCGCGTGTTTTAATTTGACCTTTTTGGCTATCCACAGGACGCCGAACACCGGTAGAAAAAACACGGCTTGCAGCTTGAACGAAAACGCGAGCCCCGCGTACAGCACCGAGCAAGCCGGCCTGTTCTTCAGCGCGGCGGCATAGGACAGCAGGCAGAACGCTGCGTAGATCGAGTCGCACTGCGCCCAGTACGCGGAGTTGAGCCAGAACGCGGGCCAGAACAGCGTAACGGCAAAAACAATGAGGCCGGGGGCCGCGATGATACCCCTCGTTCCCGCCCGAGGCGGACTTTGCCCGGCACGGCACATGCCCATCATAGTAAACGCGAGAACAAAATCGAATATTATGCTGAGTATTTTGATCAGGTATAAATCATTGACGGGGACATACGATAACAGCGCCAATATATAGAGATACGGGAGGTTGTAGTTACTGGAAGTGGTCCTTAACGCCAAAAAGCCGCCCTCGCGGAACTCGTTCATCCAAGGCAGCAGGAAGTTATTGTAGTCCTGCGTGACAGCGTCAAAAAACGCCAGCCGCAGCGCCAGAGCGGCGAGCGATATGACAGCTATGGCACTTACATACCGTTTTTCCAGCATTTATAGCACATGCTCCTATAACTCTCGTTGCCGCCGATAAACACCTGTTCGCCCTCGCGCGCTATTTTGCCGCCGACGAACCGCGCGTTGACGGTGGCCTTTTCGCCGCAGTCGCAGATACATTTCAGCTCGGATATGCTGTCGGCAAGCTCGAAGAGCCTGAGGCTCCCGGGGAATACGCGCGTCATAAAATCCGTGCGTAGCCCGAAGCAGAACACGGGGATGTCCTTGTCGTCAACAATATTCCGCAGCTGCTCTATCTGCGCGGGCGAGGCGAACTGGGCCTCGTCCACAATAACGCAGTCGCAGGGGTTTTCATCGTAGATCGCGCGCAGATCGTCGCCGCCGTCAAACAGCACGGCGGGGACGGATAATCCCACGCGTGAGGTGACGCTGCTCTCGCGCGTGTCCACGGCGGGCTTGAGCAGCAGCACGCTATGCCCGCGCTCGATATAGTTAAAACGCGTCATCAGCGCGTTGGCGGACTTTGAACAGTTCATCGTCCCGTACCGGAAATACAGTCTACTCATCGTCGTCCTCTTCGTCGTCGAGGAACTCTCCGTCGTTTGTCACAAGCCTTATCGGGCGCTGGATTATCGGGCGCACAACGCTGTCGCCGCCCAGCGGCTCGCTCGCCATATCCGATATATTCTCCATAAACTCGCCTAAAAACGTAAGCTGGTCGCCCAGAACCTCGATGTCGTCCGATATGCTCTCCAGCTCGCTGACCTCGTCAGAGAGATCCTGAAGGTCGTCGCCGAGGTCGTCTACCTCGGCCTTCAGCATGTCGATTTCCAGTGTGAGCGCGTCAAGCGTGTCTATTATAGCCAACAGGAGCTTTGACTCGGGGGAGCTGGCCTCATAGGACAGGCCGCTGACCAGCCCTCTCAGAAAGCCGATCTGTCGGCGGTAATTCAACTTTGCCATGGATTATTTACCCTTTGCCCTTTCTAAGTATTCGCCCGTGCGGGTATCTATTCGGATAAAATCGCCGATGTTTATAAAAAGCGGTACCCTGACCGTCGCGCCTGTTTCAACGACGGCGGGCTTCAGCACGTTCGTCGCGGTGTCGCCGCGCACGCCGGGCTCAGTTTCGTTGACCAGCAGATCGACGAATACCGGCGGCTCCATGCCAAACACGCTGCCTTTATAACTGAGCACCTTGCATACCATATTCTCCTTGACGAAGCGGAACGCGTCGGTAAGCGTGTCTTTGCCCACCGGCGTCTGCTCGTATGTCTCGGTGTCCATAAAATAATACAGGTCGCCGTCATTATACAAGTATTCCATGTCGCGGCGCTCGATATACGCGTTTTCAACCTTGTCCGACGGGCTGAAGGTGCGCTCCGTTACGCCCCCGCCGATGACGTTTCGCATTTTTACGCGCACAAACGCGGCGCCCTTGCCGGGCTTGACATGCTGGAACTCCACCACCTGATATACCTGTCCGTCCATTTCAAATGTGACGCCGTTGCGGAAATCACTTGCCGATATCATAAGAACTCCTCCAAACTGTTAAAATTATATATCGGCGCGCGTTTATTGTCAATCGTTATTTTACGCGCATATGATATGGTATTTAAGGAGAGTTATATTATGAGTATACAATGCGAATGTCCCTTCTGTCTGCGCGACGGATATTACCTCGGCGGCTTTGACGGCGATTTTGCCGGCGGCCCCTTCGGCGGCTTTGACGCCGGACGCGGGAAACGCCGCAAGCATCACGGGCATAACAACGGGTGCCGCCAGTGCAACGACCACGCCGTTGAATACTTTGTCGGCAGCGAGGGGCTGGAGCAGATTCTGGACCACAGCAAAATAACCATCGTCATTGAGCCCAATTAACAATTAACAATTGGGGGCGTGAAAAAACGGCGGGGATTCCCGCCGTTTTTTTAGGCTGTTACTTCCCAGACGCGGCATTCATAGGGCTTTAGAGAGTCGCCGATGTCGTCGTAATTGCCCAGCAGGAACTCCGCGGATTTGGGGCCGACGGGTGCGCGGACGGCGGCGCCGGTAATATTCATCTCGACATACAGGCGCTGTTTGTCCAGATACCGGTAGAAACAGAATACATCCTTACGCATGATGTCGTATGTCGGCTCGAAGCGGCCCAGCCGCAGCGCCGCGTACTTCCGGCGCAGCCTGATCGCGGCTTTGGTGAAGCTCAGCACGGAATCCGCTTCGGCGGCCTGCGCGTCCGCTTCGCTCCAGTCGATGGGCAGTCTCGCGTGGTCGCGGGACGAGCATTGCACCGCGGCGAGCGCCGCGCTGTGGTCGCCGGTTTTTTCCAGCGCTTCTTTGTATGTGTTCTTCGCCTCGATGTCCATTATATCGTCATAGGACTTAAACTCCGTGTTCGGCGTGCCCAGCTCCTGACCCTGATAAATATAGGGCGTGCCGCGCAGGGTGAGCAGCCATAGATTAAGGAGCTTCGCCAGCGGCTTGTGCAGGCTCTTGTCGGAAGTCACCTTGGAAACCATGCGGGGGTTGTCGTGGTTTTCCCAGAAAAGCGCGTCCCACAGGCCCTTGCCGGTATCCTTCATCCAGCCGAGCATCAACTCGCGGGCGTGATACAGGTTATACTCATAGTCGTCGAATTTCGATTTGCCGGGGTTATCCATCGCGTCGAAGCAGAATATCTGACTTAGCTCATTGCGGCTCGGCGCAGACATAAGGCGGTTAATTTCACGGCCCAGCCCCGGCGTTTCTCCGACGGCATAGGTGTCGCCCAGCCCCTTTTCGCGCAGCTCGCGCATAAACTCGTGCAGCCTCGGGCCGTGGAAATAATGCTCAAAGCCAAGCCATCCGGCCAGCGCCGCGATGTCGGGATCGCCGTCCTTAAACTCGGTGAACTTCGACACAAAGCTTATCACGTCGAGCCTGAACCCGTCGGTGCCCTTTTCCCGCCAGAAGCGGGTTATATCGCAGAGTTCCCCGCGCACGGCGGGATTTTCCCAGTTCAGGTCCGGCTGGCCCTTGGCGAACAGATGCAGGTACCAGGCGCCGCGCCGCTCGTCGTAGTCCCACGCGCTCCCGCCGAAAAACGATACCCAGTTGTTTGGGGGCTTGTCGGGCGCGCCCTCGCGCCAAACGTAATAGTCCCTGTACGGCGAGTCGGGCTCCGACGCTGAAGACCTGAACCACTCGTGCTCGTCGGAGGTGTGGTTGAACACCAGATCGAGTATGACCTTTATATCCCGCGCGTGCGCCTCCGCGATAAGCTCCTCCATGTCGGCCGTCGTGCCATACTTTTTGTCGATCTCGCGGTAGTCGCGCACGTCGTAGCCGTTGTCCACCTGCGGTGAGTCGAACACGGGGCACAGCCATATGGCGTCGGCGCCCAAATCTTTAAGGTAGTCAAGGCGCGAGGTTATGCCGCGCAGTCCGTCGCCGCCGTCAGGCCCCGTGAAGCTGAGAGGGTATATCTGATAGATCACGGCCTCGCGCCACCACGCGTTCGCGGGGTCGCAGTCCGGCGCCTCGATGTCGGCGGCGGCGTTGACGATTTCGATAATCGCCTCCATGACCTTGCCCCTGCCGAGGCTTTCGAGCAGCGCGTCAACCGCGGCGAGCCGCATAAAATTCGTGAGTGGGTTTATCAGCTTGCCCGCGTTATAGCCGCCCGCCTTTGTAAAAAGGTCGCGCGCTACGGGATGTTTCAGAAAGTCGCCCAAATTAGACTCTAATGTGTATTTCATATTACAAACTGCTCCAAATAACGTTTTGATAACTCAAGGCTTTTTAGTTTTGCCCCGGTGTTTACCTCGAACGCCCGGTCCTCTACCTCGATACAGGCATAGCCGTCGAAGCCTATGTCGTTGAGCGCGGCGACGAAATCGCCCCAGTTTATATCGCCCAGCCCCGGCAGCTTCGGCGCCATGTAGTCGTTGGGGGCCGCGAACGAGCCGATGTCGTTGAGCTTCTCGCGGTAGATTTTCGTGTCCTTAAAGTGTACATGTATTATTTTTTTACGAAATTCCCAGATCGGCGCAATGGGGTCCATCATCTGTATTACCAGATGGCTGGGGTCGTAGTTCAGCCCGAAGTAATCGCTGTCGATGACCTTAAACATTTCGCGCCATATCTTAGGCGTCGAGGCTAAATTCCAGCCGCCGGGCCACTGGTTGTGATCGAACAGCATCGGGCAGTTCTCTATCCCGACCCTGACGCCGTTTTCCTCGGCGAACTTAATAATCGGCGGCCAGACCTGTTTGAAAATCTCCATGTTATCCTCAACGGACTTGTACTGGTCGCGGCCGATGAACGTCGTCACCATGTTCACGCCCAGCCGCGCGCTCGCCTTTATGACCTTTTTCAGGTGGCTTATATTAAACTCACGCTTTTCAAGGTCGCCGTCGAGATTGTTGGGGTAAAACGCCAGACTGGATATTTCAACGCCGCGCTCTTTGCAGTAATTTTTGATATACGCGATTTTGGCGTCGTCGAGGGAATCGACGTCGATATGGCTTACGCCGGCGTATCTGCGCTCGGCGGCGCCGCCGGGCCAGCACGCGATCTCGACACATTCATAGCCCAGCCTGCCCGCCGTGTCTATTACCTGCTCGAAGTTATATTCTCCCAGCAGAGCCGTAACAAAACCCATTTTCATCAGAAGAATACCTCCTTGCCGCTCTCGGCCGATTTATAAATGCCCTCAAGTATCTGCGTTACGGTGAACGCCTGCTCAGGGTTGACAAGCGGTTCGGTGTCGTTGATTATCGAGTCGATCCACGCCTCGGCTTCGGCTGCGCCCGCGCTGTCATGCCCGCCGCCGAAGAACGCGATGGAGCTGCCGGGGGACTGGCGTTCCTCCGTAAGCTGACCGTGGCGCGTGGAGTTATATATGAGGTCGTGCGAGCCTGACATATTCGGGCGTATCTCGGCGCCGGCCTTGGTGCCGCAGAGGGTCGTACACGCCTCGTACGCGTCGCGCAGGTTAAGCGCCCATGACGACTCAAGGTAAACCGTCGCGCCGCCGGCGAATTTGATAAGCCCGAACGCGGAGTCCTCAACCTCGTACGCTTTGGTGTCCCAAGGGCCGAACATGTTGCCGGAGGACGCGTCCTCAGAAGCTCCCAGCTTATAGAACACGCTGCCGCTGACGGAAACGGGCTTATAGCTGTTCATCATCCAGAGCGTCAGGTCAAGCGCGTGCGTTCCGATGTCGATAAGCGGGCCG
>Ga0099364_10004208_pt1 | contig 21881 bp, 19 predicted proteins | sample TergutTh196P3_FD_73070 | JGI IMG/M metagenome (GOLD analysis project Ga0099364, IMG submission 73070) | Microcerotermes parvus P3 segment gut microbial communities from Pointe-Noire, Republic of the Congo - Th196 P3 | ecosystem: Host-associated > Arthropoda: Insects > Digestive system > Gut ... | reverse complement strand
CTTTTTGTATGGCCTTCCGTAACCCGGCGGGCGGGTTTTTGTGCCCGTCCGCCGGAGTTTTTGATTCGGGGAGGCGGTGGTTGCAGGGCGAAAATCCGGCGCGGTCCATTCGCGCGCGCAGTTGCTTGAAACACTATCTTGACCGGAATAACTATACGAGAGGAGATTCGATATGAAGAAGAAATTTTATCTGGCTCTTTTGCTGATCGCGGCGCTCTGCCTGTCAGCAGCCGGCATGGCGCAAGCGGACCCGCAGCGCCTTGTAGGGAATTGGGAGATGGAAGATGGCGACGGCGAGTTTGCGGATGCAGATGACACATATCCCACAACCGCAGATGGCGTGGCCATCTTCATAATAAGTGAAGTGGCACCAGATGATGAGGACGATCCGACTGAGGGTACTCTTACCTTTTCGTTTGGCGGTGCATACGATCTTGAGTTGTTTGATGATGATGATGATACCTTGGTTGCTTCTCTTACAATGACAATGGCATTCAATGAACCCGATGTTGATTTTGAAGAAACCGATGACGACACTTTCACCTTAACAGGTGTTAATCTCGAAGTCGAAATCGACGGTGTACCAGTGGAAGATGACACTCTGGAAGTAGAAATAGAAATAGATCTCTCAGATCCAAACACTGCCACGGTCATCATTTCCTTTGAAGAAGGATTTACGATTGAGATTCCGATTCCGGATGACGATCCTGAAATAATAGAAATAGTATCAGGGAGTCTCACATTCGACGCAACCAAGGTGCCGCCCAAACCAAATCGCCCCAGCAGCGGCGGCGGATGCGACACCGGAGCCGGCTTTGGGCTGTTCCTCGCGCTCGGCGCTCTCGCGGTAGCGAAGAGGGCAAAACGCAAACCGTAGAAAAATCACCGAACGGCGGTGCTTTGGGAGGTTGCCCAGCCAATGGGCAATCTCTCTCTTATCTTTTTACTCTTGTCGAATATCTCGCCCAACGCGCACGGCCCTGGCCGCCGGTGACAACGATGGAATAAATGCGGCACTCTCGACGGTAGAGTGACCGCGTGGTACAATTCCCCTTAAGGGAAACTACCGTATGACCTTCAAGACCTTGAGAAGCAACTCAAGGACCTTGAAGAATACGGCGAGCAGAGGAGCGAACTTAGCCACTTGGTCGAGCGGGGTTCGCTCCTCTCTTTTGCTCTCGCTTTCGCGTTCGCTCAAGGGGCGCTCGTCACCTTCCGGCATCCGATTCACCACCTTTAGAGGGGAAACCCCTGCTCTCCAACTCCCTGCTATCCGTTGGGGGGCCGTCTAGGCGACTGGAGCCGCCATGTGGGTATTTTATCACCTCAACCGTGGGACGGCACATACGGCCAGCACGTAGTGAACCTGGGCGTGACCCGGACGTTTTGACGCGCCCCTATTTATCTTTTACTCTTATCGAATATCTCGCCCAACGCGCGCGGGGGTTGGTTGTGTTTTGAGAAGAACACGAGCAGTATGAGCGTCAGCGCGTAAGGCAAGGCGAGGAACAGTTCGCTGTAGGAGCTGGACAGTTCGAGCCACAGGCACAACTGGTAGCCGGAGGACTTCGCCAGGCCGAAGAACATGCAGACGGCAAACGTGGGGACGATCTTCCAGTTTCCGAAGATCAGCGCGGCTATCGACAGGTAGCCGTAGCCCATGAAGATATTCGGCGAGTAGTTGCCCGATATGGAGTACGCCAGAAAAATCCCGCCCAAACCGGCGAGCGCGCCGCAGATCATTATCGCGGCCGTCTGCGTCGCCGCGACGCTCACCCCTGCGGCGTCGAGGCTGTGCGGGTTCTCGCCGCAAGCCCTGAGCCTGAGGCCGTAACGCGTCTTGTACAGCACGTACCAGACGACGATCACCACGGCGAATATCATCGGCTCGAATGGATACATTCTCTTGAAGAATGCGCCTAAGACGGGAATTTCGGACAAGAGCGGCACAGTGAAGCGCGGCGAGACGTTGAAGACGAACCTGTTGGTCGCGTCTCCGGTCATGACGACATTGGCGGCGCTGGTGAGGAAAGCGGACAGCGCCACGGCGAGCGTGTTCACGACCACCCCGCTTATCACCTGCTGTGCCTTGAATTTCACGCACAAGAGCGCGTGTATGAGGGAGAAGGCGAGCCCGCCCGCCATCGCCGCGATCATCGCGATGTAAACGAGCCAGGGCGACGCCGGTCCCAGCCGCATTTGCGCCAGCACCACAACTCCGGCCCCAACGAACGCGCCGAAGCCCTGCAAACCCTCAAGCGCGAGCATAACGATCCCGCTGCGCTCGCATATGATCCCCCCGACCGCCATTATCAGAAGCGGCGTGGCGAAGGACAATCCGTCAATCAGTATGGCGTCCATCGTTCACCGATTCCCTGGCGAGAGCGCGTCTCGCCGCAGATTTGAAATACACGCCGCACGCGCAGAAAAGGAGCAGGAGAGCGCTGATCACCGACGCTATCTCCCTCGGCGCGCCGACTGTCGAACTCATGTACACCCTGCCCTGCTGGAATATGGTTATCAGGCCCGACGTGAAGATCGCCGCGACCGGGTTCAGGTTGGCCAATATCGCGGTCGCTATCGCGTCATACCCCAGGGAGGCAAGCGTCCTTGGAACTATCGAGTTGTAATAACCGAGGTAAAACGTCACCCCGGCGAGGCCCGCCAGCAGCCCGGAAACAGCCATGGCCGTCACTCGGATGCGCCCGACCGGCATTCCCGCGTAACGCGCCGCGTGGCGATTCGCCCCGACGGCGCGCATCTCGAAACCCGCCGTCGTGCGGTCGAGCAGGAAACGCACCGCGAAGACGGCGACAAGCGCGACGATTATGCCGAGCGGCAGAGTTATCCTCAGGCCCTCCATCGTGTTCTCGGCAACAATAGTGAGCCGCGCGGAGGCGCCGATTACCTGTGACGATCTGGTCCTCGGGTTTGTGTAATACGTGTTCAGGAAAAAGCCGGTGACGTAACTTGTGATGTAGTTGAACATTATCGTGCTGACTACCTCGTGGATGTTGAACCGGTATTTCAGGTACCCGACCGCGGCCCCCATCATCGCGCCGACACCCATCCCCGTCAGCACGACGAGCGGGCGCGCCGCGTAGGCCGGAAGACCGGAGTAACCGACGAACACGGTGGCGGCAAAACCGGCCGCCAGCATCTGCCCGGCAACGCCTATGTTGAACATCCCCGACTTCATGCCGACTATCACGGCTAAAGCCCCGAGTATCATCGGCGCAAGGATACCGAGGAACGACAGGAAATCGGTCAGGATGTTCTCGCCCCCGGCGTATCTCGGCCTGGCCATAAAACCGCAGCCGCGCAGGAAGGCCGCCATCGCGGCGGCCGGGTCCTTCCCAAGCATCAAAAGCAGCGCGGAGGCCGAGATGATGGTCAGTACCACCGCCAGCAAAGGCAGGACGATCGGGCTTGAGCGGTCCGATTCTATGAGGCGCAGCGCCGACGAAAATACCGACCGCCTGCCGCCGCTCATGACGCCGCCCCCAGCATGTACTCGCCTATCTCTCCCGCGGAAGTTCCCGCCGGCAGGATTTTCACGAGACGCCCCTTGTACATCACGCCTATCCTGTCGGCGAGGCTCATCACCTCGTCCAACTCCAGCGAGATCAGCAGGACGGCCCGGCCCTTATCTCGCTCGGCCAGTATCCGCGTGTGGATGTTCTGTATGGCGCCTATGTCAAGGCCACGGGTCGGCTGCACGAAGATCATGAGGGAGGACTCCATGGATATTTCCCGCGCCACTATCGCCTTCTGCTGATTTCCGCCGCTCATCGAGCGCGTCACGGTATCGGGGCCGCCGGACGCGCGGATGTCGTACCGCTCGATCAACTCCGACGCCTTCTCGCGGATGACCCGCCTGTCGAGGACCCCGCGCGTCGAATAAGGCTCGCGATGGTACGCGCGTATCGCGAGGTTGTAGCCGAGGGGAAAGTCTAGCACGAGGCCGAGCTTCTGCCTGTCCTCGGGTATGTAGGATATGCCGCTCTCCATCCTCTGCCTTATGCTGTCGCCCGTTATGTCGCGCCCGCCCAGGCGTATAGTGCCGCCGCTCGGGCTGGCGAGCCCGGCTATCGCGTCGGCCAGTTCGATCTGGCCGTTGCCGGAGACCCCGGCTATCGCGAAAATCTCCCCGCTCCTGACGGAGAAGGAGACGCCGCTCACCATCTCGAATCCCTGGAGGTCTCGCACCGTGAGGTTCGAGACCTCCAGCGCGGCGTCCCCGAAACGGCACTCGTCCCCCCGTTTGACATGCTCCACCTCGCGGCCGACCATCAGGTTCGCCATCTCGCGGGCGGAAGCCGAAGCGGGAAGGACCGCCTCAAGCCGTCCGTCCCGCAGTATCGCGACCCGGTCCGCCACCTGTTTTATCTCGTCCAGTTTGTGGGTTATCAGGATTATCGTGTGGCCGCGCTCTCGCAAGCCGCGCATGATCTCTATCAGAAATCCGGCCTCGCGGGGCGTCAGCACCGCCGTCGGCTCGTCGAATATCAGTATCTCGGCGTTCCTGTAGAGCATTTTAAGTATCTCGACGCGCTGCTGTGCCGACACGTTCACCGTATCGACGACGGCGGCGGGATCGACCTCCAGCCCGTACCTCAAGGACAACTCCCTTATCCTGGCGTTCGCGTCGCCGATATCGACAAACGGAAACAATCCGCCCGCCCGTTTTATCGGTTCCGCGCCCAGGATTATGTTCTCGGCAATGGTGTACGTGCCGACCAGTTTGAAGTGCTGATGGACCATGCCGATGCCGAGGCGGGCGGCCTCACGCGGCGACGTTACCGCCGCGCGTTCTCCGCGTATGAATATCCCGCCCGCGTCCGGCTCGTACATGCCGTACAACATGCTCATGAGCGTGGATTTGCCCGCCCCATTTTCGCCAAGAAGGGCGAATATCTCGCCCTTCTTTATACCTATCGAAATGTCGTCGTTAGCAACTATACCGGGAAATTTTTTCGTGACGCCCTTCATCTCCACGATATATTCGCCGTTCATAACGCGCGTCCCTTATTGGTTCCCGATTATTTACAGCCCCGGGAAGTCGTCCGGCGCGTGCCCGTTGAAGTTGGCGGCGGGCACTATCTCCCCCGCTTTCAGAAGATCATATGCTTTGTTCATGGGCTCGAGCGTCGAATCCGAGAGGTTATGGCGTCCGGGCGCCGACACGAATCCGGTCGAATCGGTATCCGCGCCTAGCACGACGTTCATCCCCGCGAACGTGCCGTCTTTTATCGCCTGGAGCTGCCTCGCGATATTAATATTCATCACCTTGAGGGCGCTCGTCAGTATTATATTGCCGTCGCCCTTCGCGCCGAGGTCGTACTGGTCTACGTCACAGCCGATCAGCCAGACATCGTCGGCCTCCTTAGCCGCCGTGAAAGCCCCGTTGCCCGACGCTCCCGCCGCCACAAACAAAACGTCGACGCCCTGGTTGATAAGCGCGGCCCCGACGACCTTTGCCGTCGCTTCGTCGGCAAAGCCTCCGACGTAGTTGCCGCCGACCGGCGTACCGCTGGTGTCGGTCCCCGCGTAGCTGGGCAGCTCGACTATCTCGGCGTTCGCGCCTAAGTGCTTGTTCGCGTAATTCACGCCAGAGTAGAAGCCGAACTGGTAATTAACGACCGCCGGGAAAGCCATTCCGCCCACGAAACCGACCTTACCGGTTTTCGTCTCAAGGGCCGCCGCTATTCCCGCGAAGAATCCGCTCTCTTGCTCTTTGAACAGCATGGAGTAGACATTCTCAAGCTCGACTGGGTTGCCTTCCTCGTCGACCGGCCCAATGTCCACCAAAAGGACGATCGTTTCCGGATTGTAACGCGCTATCGCGCCAACACCGGCAAAGTTGAAGCCGGGCAGAACGAGCGCGTCGTAGTCGGCTATAATGTCCTGCGTCGCCTGAAGAACCCTGTCGAAATCCGGCTCATACACCGGCGTCACCGTGCAGCAGGGATTCTCGTTCAGGTACTGCAAAATGCCGTTGTAGCAGTCCTGTCCGAAGGAACCGTCGTCTACGCCGGACGTCGTCAGTATTCCTATTTTGAGGCTCTCCCTGGGAGCGGCTAAGACACCGGGGGCGAAAAACGCCGCAACCAACATGACGCATAGGACGGGTAAAACGATTTTTTTGAACTTTTTCACAACAAACACTCCTTTGTGTTTTAGGGATTGAATAAACTGCGTTTTCTTCACAAGGACCATTATATACTACTACAATCCGGCTCCATATGTAAAACGTCCGCCGATATTTTAAAAAAATGTCTGATTTTTTCCTCAAGCGGCATGTCCTGATACATAAAACCCTTTGATAAGTCTTCCGAAGCCGCCCTCTCGTGCCCTATAAGCGCCCATGTCGTCTCGTAAAGGTTGCCGAACAGCGGATCGCGCATCGCCTCGCAGATAAACGGCTGGCTGGGCGAGTTAATATCCTCGCCGCTGATCTGAAGCATTTCATATTTTTCACACAAGGCCCTGATGCGCGTAAGCTGTTCCCTCGTGTTGCGCGACGGCATGTAGGAGATCGCGCGAAAACCCATTTCGTGCAGAATGGCGACCAACTCGTCCAGATAACAATCCTCGAAAGCCTGGGCTTTTTTGTCTCCCGTCACCGATTTCGTCACGTCGCCGAGATAGGGATAAGTCGCTATGATGCCGTTTTCATTGGCGAACGCAAGCGCCGCTTCCATGTCGGGGCATTCGTCGCGGCCCGCCGAGATATAATCTTTGAATTCGCTCTTGTATTTTCCCATCAGCGCGTAGTCGCCGCGCGCCAGAGCAAACAGGATATGGCGCTCGGTGACCGAGCCGCCTTGCCTGTGCATGGACAGAGGCAGGACGTCGCGCTCATAATCGAGCCCCAGCCTCGCGCACATTGCCCGGTTGCGGCGGCCCCGCGCGGCGCGGACCGGTTTCAGGAATTCGTCCGCCGCGTCGATGCGCGTGTGCGGCACGCCGTGAAATGTCAGGTAGGAGACGTCGTCCTGGTCGGGATGGTTTGTGCGCCGTCTGCCGATCGCCGTATGAGCGTGATAGACTCGCATCTCAAAGCCGATGGTGGTGGGCAGCCCAATGCGCCCCCCTTCAGCGATGAACTCCCTCGCCCCGGAAATGGAATCGTGGTCGACGATGCCCGCAACGGCCAGTCCCGACTCTTTTGCCTTGCGGACGGCCTGCGCGGGCGTATATGGCGAGAAGGAATACGTCGTGTGTATGTGGTTGTTCACATCCCTGTTCAAAATTACCCCCCCATGATTGCCGGGAAATCGCTTAACGCAGAATTGACTTACGGTACGCTTCGCTCTCCCAGTTCGCGATGAAGTCCATCGATTTTTCGTCCATAGCTTGAACGGTGTCCCCGTTTTTCATCAGCGTGAATTGAATGAACATGACCGCCGCCATTATCTCATTTTGCGCGCCGGTCAGTTCTAAATATACCTGCTGGTCGGGGTAAAGCGTTTTGGTGATTACTTTGTAAAACTCGTCGAAATCCCCGCGCGTCACGCCGTAGGATTTCGCGATTCTCTCGTTCGCGTCGTCGTGTATGCGCAGACACTCGTCCACCGTGTCCGCGGTCGCGATCATGCCGTGATTTGCCATGAACACAATCTGAGTGTCCGGTTCGAGACGCCGCTTTATTGCCTCGCACAGGTCTTTCCCCGGATTGATGTACGGCACGACAATATAGCTGTAACCCTCCATGAGTTCCCGCAGCCTGTTCGCGCCGCCCAACGAGCAGAGCGCGAGGTTCGCGTAGACGGGATGGGTATGCAATACGAATTTGCCCAGCAGGGCGTGAAACCCGCCCTCCACTGACGGGCGCATCGGCTTATAGCCGTGTTCCGCCGTCACATCCCTCATCGTTCCGAGTTCGATGATCGCGAAACCCTCCGCCTCGGTTACCTGATCCAAACGGAAACCCGAAGCCTTGATCGCCATCAAACCGTCGCCGAACTTTACCGACGTGTTGCCGCCGCCGCCCTGAACATAGTCGGCCCGCGCCCCGGCTGTCCGGGACAGCCTCGATAGTTCCTTCAACATACCTTGATCCGACATCCGTTTCACATCCTCATGAGCCTGGTAATCGATTATCGAAATGCACAAAATACATCCCCGAATTAACCTTAACGTGCAGTTCAAAATTATGACAATAACCTGAAGCGCATACTTGCTTCCTTTCATGAGGCAGAGAAAAAACTTCCATCAGGAGAATCAGGCCAAAATAATCCAGTAAGCCGGTGGAGATGCGACCCACGAAGAACCCGCCAAATTCCCTTGAGAGCTCTTTGCCGCCCGTCGCTTTGCTTTTAAAAACGAACGACTTATTTATAACAAAGGCGAACAGTTTTGTCAAAATCAGGACGAACAGATGAGAGAAGAAAGATGCGGAACGACGCGCCGACCACCAAATCCGTGATCAACCCAAAACGCAACATTTTATTAAAATGTTGCGTTTTTTTCAGATAACACCCCTGTGACAAGATTGCATTTCCGGTTAGCCGGTCACTGAATGGGGGTAATAATATGGAAGTTGTCGCTATCAGGAGTACGGAAGATATTTCGGCAAGCGCGTCTGCTCTCAGATACATCGGTATTGACAGGGAGATGATGGACGATATTTGCCTCGATTTGAATTTATAACGGCGCGCTGCCTCTCATGGATCGCGGTAAACGCGTCAACACCTACGCGAAGCGCCCCAAATCAAGGATTCGGGGCGCTTTGTCGCGGTGTGTAGGGTGATACTAATTCAGAACCAAACTTTTGACCTTCTCTGTGGTCAAGCCCGTAATCTCTGCAACCTCCTGCAAGGCCATGCCGCGCTCCAACATCCCGCGCGCAGCGAATCCCAAGCCTTCTTCTCTGCCTTTTTCAATGCCTTCTTCTCTGCCTTTTTCAATGCCTCTCAGTTCCGCTTCCTCGGAATACGTCAGTATGAACTCTTGCAGCATAACGTCCCCCTCCTTGAATTCTTCAAATTTCTGATACAGCTCTTTGTACAGCCTTTCCGTGTATTCCAGCACAATGCGACCGTCAGGCCCGCTCAACAGGCCGGTCTTCACGGCGCGCTCCGTCGTCTGCACAAGATTGTCAATGATCGCTTTCATCTCCCCGGACAACTCCGCGAGCTGATTGCGGCTTTGGGCCGACGCTGCCCGTTTCCTCAGTTTCAATACGTAGAACGGCAGTAAGAGCACTAATCTTTTCTCTTCAAGTTCCGTGATCCCGTGATCCAAAAACTTGAAGGTCTTGACGGCATAATCGTAACTTCCTCCGTCGGGGAATTCAAGAGTAAGAACAACCTCATCCGGCGTGCGTTTCGTTGTCTCCCAATAGATTATGCGAGCGTTTGGAAATTTTATCGTAATCCTTTCCCCACCCTCCGAAGCGGTTTTGGTACTCAGCCCTTGCGCGAAACCATACTCGAATATCCGGATGACTATGCTCTCATCGTCTTTGATCTCGGCTTCCAGATGATAAACGTTGACTCCGTTGATGACGACAACGATGTCGGACATGAGCCGTCGGAGCTTTCGCGAAACGTACTCGGTGTTCGGGTACTCGACCGTGCTGTCCAATGGATGGTCCGTGCCGAACAGTCCGTTGATGAACTGGATAACCGCGCCGTTCGATAGCCGCAAAAGCCGTTTCAGAATCAGGTCGAAGATGTGTTGAGTTTCCCGTTTCAAATTTCTCGCCGCCCTTTGCTTTGTTTAGGAAATTATATTGAGTAATCGACGGATAATCAATTCATTTCGCTTGGATATTGCAAGCATTGAATTGTGGTATAATCCTTTAAATGCAACATTTTAATAAAATGTTGCGTTTTGGGGCTGATAGATACCAAAAAAATATTTTCTAAACATAGGCAAGAATATGTGTGGTGAGAGGAAATTTTTTTGAACATCTGACAACGGCACTATTTAAGAGGAAAGATTATCTAATTAATGAGGTTTTTATATGTCTGAAACACAAAAATTTGCTGAACAACTAAAAAAACTCTATGCCTTACGCTTTGATTCCGAAGAATTATTAGCTCAACGGAGTGCACTATGGAAGACACTTTGCGTGCATTTTTTTCAAAAAAAGATAGGGGCATTTTCTGACGGGGCGAGAATTGCCGATATAGCCTGTGGTTACTGCGAATTTATAAATAACATTCACGCGCGTGAAAAATACGCCGTTGATTTGAACCCTGACGCGAAAAAATTCGCAAATACGGATGTAAAATTTATTAACGGAACTATGTTCGATCTTGCTCGTGCGGTTTCGCCGAATTATTTTGACGCAATATTTGTAAGCAACTTTTTGGAACACTTAAATTCAAAAGAAGAAATATACGATTCCATTTTTACTCTTATGAAAATTATTAAGCCCGGCGGCAGAATTCTTATCCTGCAACCGAACATCAAGTACGTTGGCGGTCGCTACTGGGACTTTTTTGACCACAAAATCCCACTGACGGAGAATGCGCTTGTTGAGCTTGCAGAAACACTTGGGCTGACAATAACAGAGTGTATCCCGCGTTTTTTACCATATACAACAAAGAGTGTTCTGCCTAAAGAACCGTGGCTTGTATGGGCCTATCTGAAGCTAATGCCGTTCAGCGGGATGCTCTTAGGTAAGCAAAGCTTCCTCATATTAACTAAGGAGAGGCAACAGTAGCAGCCACATTCGCTGTAGCCAACGGTTTCATTGTGGCGGACGAGAGTTAGGAGGGGCAATACCTCTGCTTTGACATTCGCGGTCGCCCGCTGTTGTTGAGTGAAGACGCACGCCGGCTCGCAATGTGCTACAATCGGCCTACGGATGGAGCTTTACCAAGCCAAATGAAAGCCGGGAGATGAATGAAAAATATAATACCCAAGATACGAATGCTGCTGATGGAAGATGATAACAAAGGGATTCTGAGATTATTCGAAGGAAGCGCGAGCGACGCCGACATATCGGCCGGCAGTATCGACGATTTGAAACACGAACTGAAAACCGCCGCCTCCAAACCTGCGTCCGTATATGTAAACGACGTGGGGCTTTTGAAGTTAATAAAAAAATCGGGCGGCGGCCGCCTCGATCAAAAAATATCAGTCGTCACCGGTTCGGCGCAGGGCTTCGGCCGGGGCATAGCCGAGGAGATGGCGAAAAACGGGGCTTATGTCGTCATAGCGGATATAAACAGAGACCTCGCGGAATCGGTGAGCGGAGACTTAAACGCCCGATACGGCGAGGGCTCCGCGTTAGCTGTGAGGGTGGACGTGAGCGACGAGGATTCGGTCAGGGATATGTTCGCCGAGACGGTCGCATACTACGGAGGGTTGGACATATTCGTAAGCAACGCGGGTATACTGCGCGCGGGCGCGCTCGACGAGATGAGCCTCCAAACCTTCGAGACTGTGACTCGAATAAACTATTCGGCGTATTTCCTCTGCGTCAAGTACGCCTCGGAGGTCATGAAGGCGCAGCACGAGATAAACGGCAATTACTTCATGGACGTCATACAGATAAACTCCAAATCGGGGCTCGAAGGCAGCGAGAAGAACTTCGCCTACGCGGGCGGTAAGTTCGGGGGCATCGGCCTGACGCAGAGCTTCGCGAAGGAGCTCATACCGTACAAAATAAAAGTCAACTCCATCTGTCCGGGCAACTTCTTCGGAGGTCCTCTGTGGTCGGACCCCGAGAACGGTCTCTTTGTGCAATACCTCAATGTCGGAAAAGTCGCCGGCGCGAAGACGATTGCCGACGTGAAGCGTTATTACGAATCGAGGGTTCCAATGAACAGGGGCTGCGAGGTCATAGACGTGGCGCGCGCGCTGCTGTACCTGGTGGAGCAGGAATACGAAACCGGACAGGCCCTGCCTGTAACCGGCGGGCAGGTTATGTTGAAATAGAGGACGCAATGACGCATCAACCCGGCGCGTACAAGTTTTTTCGCTTTTTCACGCGGGAAAGTGTTTCAGGAGACATACCGAGAAACGAAGCTATGTGGTGTTGCTTAATTTCCTTATCCAGCCCCGGAAAGTCTTTTTGGAAGTTCCGATACCGTGTTTCCGCGTCATAACACAAAAGGTCCGACTCGCGCTTTTCCTTTTCCAGATATGCCTGTTCGGCAAATTTTCTGAAGAATATCTGCCAGCAGATATGTGGTTCCGCGAAATTCAACCACTCCTTATAATTTATTAAAAGCACCTCCGAATCTTCTAATGCCTGAATGTACAAATTCGAAGGCTGATCTATCAGAATCGAGTTATATACAACGACAAGACTATTTTGCGTATTAAAATACTTCGTGTATTCCCTGCCTTTTATATCAATATAAAAGAGCCTGAAAAGACCATTTACAATATACCCAATGTGAGTCGGACAATCTCCGGCCTTTGAAAAATATTCTTCTTTTTTATACAACGCTCTTGAAACGAGGGGTAAAATTGCGTTAATTTGCTCATCAGGAACAGAAGCAATTTGATTAATTTTATTCTTCATTGCCGAGAACGATTTTTCATTTATCAGCACATAAATACCCCCAAAATAAAAGCGTCCACGGTCAATATCGCCGGTATCGGGATATACCGGCGAAAGAATTGAAATAAACCCCCGGGACTCTGCTCCGGGGGTTTCATAAAGTTTTTTATTTCATATCCCACGTCTGCTCCGCTCCAACTGCGCCGCTTCGGTAAAACTCTGCGCTGACGCATGGCCTTTGAGCGGCATTATCTTCTGGTGTATGGCGTCTATTATCCAATCCGCCTGAGGGAAGAAATCACGCTCGAACTCATAAGCGGGGGTTATCCAGTTGCGCGCGCCGACGACTACCGGAGGCGCGTCGAGGTAATCGAACGCCAGCTCCGAGATCGTCTGCGCGAAATCCTTCATGTGCGAACCGCGCTCGCAGGCGTCTGACGCGAGGACTATTTTGCCCGTTTTTTTGACGCTTTCCACAACCTTCTCGAAGTCGAACGGGACTATCGAGCGCGCGTCAATGACCTCCGCAGAGACGCCGTATTTTTCCCCAAGCAGCGACGCCGCCCTTACCGCCTCGTAGAGGGTCGGTCCGACCGTGAGTATCGTCACGTCCGTTCCCTTTATCTTAACATCGGGCTCGCCGATGGGTATCTCGTAATATCCCTCCGGCACTCCCCTTTCGGCAAACTGCTCGCCGACGTCGTATACCTTCTGGCTCTCGAAGAACACGACGGGGTCGGTTCCCATCAATGCCGCGTTCATGAGCCCCTTCGCGTCGTAAGGCGTGACGGGGTAAACGCACTTGAGACCCGGAATGTGCGCCGCAATCGAGCTCCAGTCCTGGGAGTGCTGCGCCCCGTATTTAGATCCGATCGAAATCCTCAGCACTACCGGCATCTTTATGACGCCGGCGCTCATAGACTGCCATTTCGATAACTGATTAAACACCTCGTCGCCCGCGCGGCCGAGGAAGTCGCAGTACATAAGCTCTACTACCGCTCTGCCTCCGCACATCGCGTAGCCCACGCCGCTTCCCACGATCGCCGCCTCGGAGATCGGGGAGTTGAAGAATCTGTGATAGGGCAGCGACTCCGTCATGCCGCGATAGACGGCGAACGCGCCGCCCCAGTCCCTGTTGTCCTCGCCGTAAGCTACCAGCGTCGGGTCGGTGTGGAACTTATCGAACACGGCCTCGAATATGCCGTCGCGCAGTTGGTATAATTTGTTCTTGGGGACGGGCTTGCCGTCCTCGAAAGCGAAACGCGCCTTGCGGGCTATCTGCTGCACGCGCGGGTTCTCCTCGCGCGGAATGAGCGTCTCGGGTTCCCTTTCTTCCATCTTTTCCACGCGCCCATTGGAGAACATAAGGCCGTCTAAGCCATTCACGTTAAAACGCGGGGAGATTTCCAAATCCACCGCGTAGCCGCACAGCCTCGTCATCATCTCCTTAACCGAGGCGTTAATCTTCTCTATGCTGCCCTCCGTCGTCACGCCGGCCTCGATGAGTTTTCCGGAATACTCCTTCAGGCTGTCCTGCGCGATCCACATATCCACCTCTTCCTTCGTGCGATAACTCCCGCTGTCGGAAGGGGAATGCCCGGTGAACCTGTAAGTCAGGACGTCCAGTAGGATGGGCCCCTTGCCCTCCTCAATCAGCTTCTTCTTACGCCGCATAGCGTCGATCACTGCGAGCGGGTTGAAACCGTCCACGCGCTCGGCGTGCATCTGATCGGGATTCAATCCCGCGCCCACGCGCGCGAGAATGTTGTAGCCCATCGTCTCGCCCATCGTCTGGCCGCCCATGCCGTAAAGGTTGTTGAAGAAGTTGTATATGATCGGCAAGCCGCCGCGATGGCTTTCGTCCCAGAGCTGTTTGTACTGATCCATGTTCGCGAAGGTCATTCCCTCCCAGACCGGCCCGCAGCCCATTGATCCGTCGCCGATGTTACAGATGACGATCCCTTTTTTCCGGTTCACCTTTTTATAGAGCGCCCCGCCCGCCGAGATCGTTCCGCTTCCTCCGACTATGGCATTGTTCGGATAAATCCCGAAGGGAGTGAAGAATGCGTGCATGGAACCGCCAAGACCCTTGTTGAAACCCGTCGAGCGGGCGAATATCTCAGCCAGCGCGCCGTAGACGAGGAAATCGGCGGCGATGGCTTTAATGTCGGCCCCTCCCCTCTCGACGACTTTCAATGTCGCGCCGTCGTTGCATTTTTTCATTATCTCCAGAAGTTCCCCGTCGTCCATCTTGTATATGCACGAAAGGCCCTTTGCCAGTATTTCGCCGTGACTTCTGTGCGAGCCGAAGATATAGTCGTCCTTCGTGAGAATGTACGCCTGCCCGACAGCTGACGCCTCCTGCCCCATAGAAAGATGCGCCGGGCCGGGATTGTTGTACTCTATGCCGTTGTACGCGTTCGTCGTTTTTATCAAATAGAGCGCTGTTTCAAACTCGCGGATTATCGCCATGTCGCGGTATATCCGCAGGAAATCGGCGTCGGTGAAATTATCGCGCTCCCCTTTGACGGTATTGGCGTATTGATTCACGGGGATGCCGGTAAATTCCACGAAGCCGCTCTTCCTGAGGACCGATGGATCCATTGCCTGAGATTTGGGCATGTATTTTCACTCCTAACTTTAATTTTAAGTTTCTTGGGGCTCCGCCCCAAACCCCGCCAGGGGACAGCGTCCCCTGGGCCCCTTTAAGGGGGTTCCAAGGGGGCGGGCCCCCTTGGTTTTTTTACAACTTAAATACCGCTTCCCTTATGATCTCGCTGACGCTCGGATGGGGGAACACCACCTCGCGGACGTCCGAAACCGTCATCTCCATCTCGATCATGACGCAGGCTCCGATAATTATCTCCGAAGCGTAACCTCCAAGCATATGCACTCCGATGACGCGCCCGTTCCGTTTTTCGGCGAGCACCTTGCAGATGCCGTCAGGTTTCGCGTTTTCTGCGACGTACCTTCCGCTGAAGCCCATCGGCACTGTGACCGAACGGAAATCCAATCCCCTCGCCCCGGCGCTCTCCTCCGTCTCCCCGACGCACGCCACTTCCGGGGATGTGTAAATCACCGACGGGACAGCCTCGTAACGCATGACATCCTTCCTGCCGAGCATGTGATTTACGGCGACCTCCGCCTCGCGGTATGCCGCGTGGGCGAGCATATATTTTCCCGTGACGTCGCCTACGGCGTATATATCCGCGACGCTCGTCCGCATATGCGCGTCGGTACGTATCACCCCGCCGTTTAGGGCAACGCCTGTATTTTCGAGACCGAATCCCCCAACGACCGGTTTTCTCCCTATCGAGAACAGGACTTTATCCGCCGCGATCTCTCCGCCGTCATAGATGACACGCCCCGGCTCGATCGCCGTGACGCGGGAATTGAGCTTGAATTCTATACCTTTTTTTGCGTAAATATCCATCAGGGCCTTGGAAATATCCCGATCCGTCTGTCCGGCGATATGAGGAAGCATTTCGATCACCGTGACAGCGCTCCCGGCCGAGTTAAAATAAGAAGCCATTTCGAGCCCAATCACCCCGCCGCCGATCACGACGAATTTCTCCGGGATAGCGGCCAAATCGAGGCATTCCCTGTTAGTGACGAGAAAACCGCTTTCCAGTCCCTCGTTCAATCCGGGAATGGGCGGAATTATCGGCTCCGAGCCTGTGGCAATGACGAGCTTTCCGCACTCGTAGACCTCGCCGCCGCACGCGACGCGGTTTTTGCCGATAATCTCCGCGCCGCCGTTTACGACGGTCACTCCGCTTGCCTTCATCTCTGCCTTCACTCCGGCCACGAGCTTTTTGACGACGCGGTTTTTCCTCGTGACAACAGCGGCATGATCCAACGACACGCCGGTTATCTTTACCCCGTATGCCTCGCCGTGCTTCGCGTAATCGTATATTTTCGCGCTGTGGAGGAGCGTCTTCGACGGAATGCAGCCCTCGTTGAGGCACACCCCGCCAAGTTCGCGCTTCTCGAACAGCAGCGTCTTCATTCCCGCGCGGCCTGCGCGCTCCGCCGCCATGTATCCGCCCGGGCCTCCGCCTATAACTATCAGGTCATACATCGTCGTCATCTCCCGAGCGCCGCATACAGGCTGAAATTTTCGAGCCGTTCAACCAATTCCCGCAAAAACCGCGCGGCATCCGCGCCGTCCAGCGCCCTGTGGTCGAATGTAAGCGACAGTCCCATTGCCGGATATGCTTTTCCGTTCTTCAAACGTTCCGTGATCGCGCACACGCCCAGTATTCCGGTCTGCGGCGGGTTGAGCACGGGCGTGAAGGACTCTATGCCCATGGCGCCCAGGTTGGATATCGAAAACGACGCTCCCTGAAGCAGGTCGGGGTTTATCGTTCCCTGCGAACACATGGAATAGAGCCGCGCCGCCTCCGCGGATATTTCAGCGAGCGACATGCGGCTCGCGCGGAATAAGGTCGGGACGAGCAAACCTCGCGGCGTGTCGACCGCTACGCCTATATGCGCGTCATTGAATACTTTCATCGTGTTGTCTTCCAGGTAGTGCGCGTTTAGGCTCCCGTGCGCGGCGAGCGCCCTCGACACGGAGAATATTACTGTATCCGTGACGCTCACCGGCGGAAGGTCCGGCCTGCCCTCCAGCGCCTTCCTCTTTTTGCGGAACTCGATAATATCGGACGCGTCGAACGACGTGTTGAGCGTAAGCTGCGCGGAGTCCGCGAGCGAGGCGCGCATGGTATTCGCTATCACCTTGCGGATGTTCGGGAGCTTTACGGTTTCGTATTCCGTCTCGGCAGCGCCGGTTTCGGACGGTTCGCCGGAAAGCGCCGGAGCGTTTTGCGGGTTTTTCAAGTCGGAGGAAGTCACCCTGCCGCCGATGCCGCCGCCGGAAACGCCGATGCCGGGGACATAGGCGTCATGAGCCGCGCTGGTCGCCAATCTGCCCTGTTGGATGAGCGCCCGCACATCGCGCTCGATTATCCGGCCTTCAGGGCCCGTGGGAACGGCGTGTTCCAGAATCGCGCCGCTTCTATCGGCCAGATTACGCGCGCGGGGGGAAATTTTTATCCGGCAGCCGTTTGAGACGCCTGTCCCCGCCTCTGTCGAAAGCGATTCGGTGGCGGAGACGGGCGGGGCGTCCGCGGGCGTTTGGGTGGCGGTCACTTTCGGGTCGAACATGCCGAAATCCTCCCCCGGTTCGCCGATGACGCATACGTTTGTGAGGCACGCCACGTCGTCGCCCTCTTTAAAGAATACGGCGAGCATTACGCCGCCGGCTTTTGCTTCCTCCTCGAACGCCGCCTTATCTGTCTCGTAAGAGAACAGTTTGTCGCCGGGCGCAACGCTGTCGCCCACGTTTTTGTGCCATCCGGTGATAAGGCAGCTCTCCACGGACTGCCCCTGACGCGGCATTATAACTGCAAGAGCCATTACATCACTCCCCTCTCTTTGCTTGCAGCAGAAATTTCTCGGCTTCGGCGCACCACAACCCTTTGTTCGCCCCTACTATTTCCGAGAGGCGGGCAAAGACCGGGTCCGTTTTGCCAAGGCTCTCAAAATCGGAAATTGGGGTAAGCGGCATGGAAATGTGGGTGTATATCAGCTTCTTGCCGCCCGGTATATTAGGAAGGTTCAGTATCGTATCTATGACCGAGTCGAGTCCGCCCACGTGCGTAATCATCATGGACGGATTTATCAACCCGCGCTCCATCATGGTGATGGATTCTCTCATATCGTCGGTGTTTCCGCCTGTCGTCCCCATGACGTGCGTGGAGTCGTAATGTATATCGAAGAAATTGAGACGCGCCCTGAAATTCAGATCGGCAGGCCCTGCGAAGAAATTCAGGCAACCGTCCCGAGCGAGTATCTCGTCGGCGAGTTCCACGACAGCCGCAACCGGGGCGAACACGAGCGCGTCGTTATAACCCTTTCCGCCTGTTAAGGCCATAAGTTCCGCAGAATCAACGGTATTGGCGTAAACGAGCTTCACGCCTTCCCTTAAAGCCGTTTCCGGCGGTATTATCGCGGCGGCCCGCGCGAGGCGTCCGGCGTCAATATCGGTCACGACGAGCAGTCCGGGCTTCCTGTCGCAATGCACGGCGTAATCTACGGCGCCAAGCCCCATGGGCCCGGCTCCCGCAAGCAGCGCCATGTTTCCGCCCTCCGTTATTCCCATTTCGTGTACGTAACTCCCGCCCGTCGTGTGATAGCTCGCGTGGAACGCGCCAACGATACAGGACATGGGCTCCGTCAGCGAGCCGAGGAAAAACGCGTCGCCCGAATAGGGAAGAAGACAGCCCATCTCCATAACTTCGTTTGGGATCACGACATCAGTTGCCGATCCGCCGATGTATTTGTAGGAATACCCGGGGGCGTCGAGCGAGCCCTTGTAGTTCAACGCCGGTTGTATCGCGAATTTCGAGCCCGGCGAATACTGATCCTTCCACTTGGCGCCGACCTCGATCAACTCCCCGCAGAACTCATGCCCCGTGATCGTTGGGTTGTCCGCCACATCGTCCGGCACCCGCTTGTGTTCGGCTCCAAGCGTCGCGGCTTTATAACTCGACATGCAGATGCTGTCCGACACCACCCTTGCCAGTATCTCGTCCTCTCCGATGGGCGGAAGCTCGAATTCCTCAAGCCGCAGATCGTTCTTACCATACAGCCTCACCGCTCTTGTTTTCATCCTTATCACCCTTTTACATGATTTTCACATTACTTTTTGCCGCCCGTGAAACCGAAATTTTTCGCACAGAGTTTCAGGGAAGCCAATCAGCCAATATTAAGTCAGGCACAACGCTGAAATGTTTTTTGTTGTTCGTGACCAGTATCGCGTTTAATGAAATTGCGGCGGCCGCTATCTGCATGTCCAACGCGCTTATGATTTTTCCGGTTGATGTCAGGTTGTGGCGGATTTTAGCGTATTTCGCGGCGGCAGCGTTATTCCAGTCCATGACGCGAACCAGCGTGACAAAATCGTTGAGGTCGCGCGCAAGCTTTTCCGAGGGCTTCTTTTCGAGACCGTATAACAATTCCGCGAGAGTAACGACGGAAATGCAAATCGTGTCGTCTTTATGTTTCAAAAAATCGGTTTTCAGCTTTAAAGGGCGAGCCCTGATAATGTAGCTGCATATATCCGTGTCGAGCATAAAAGTTTCCGGCATTAGAACAACTCCCGCTCTTCCGGCGGCTCATTCTCCGATCTGTCGAGTTCGAAGTCGGGGCAGGGGCCGGATTCAAAGAAACTATCCCATGTAACCGAGGGCTTGGGAATCAGAATGACCTTGTCCCCATCGCGCTCGATGTAAACTTCCTTGGTGACGAAATTGTACGCCTTCGGCAGTCTTAATGCCTGGCTGCGTCCGCTATTAAATATTCGAGCCGTAGCCCTTTCCATGCAAAACCCCCCTTAAACCTAAAGCCCATCGACGGCATATAACGCCGCTCTAGCCGCTTTTTCGAGAGAGCCGTGCAATAAATGCACGTTTATATCGTCTAAAACTTCGTTTATCTGATCCGGCCATTCTCTTTGCATCAGTTCGCGCACAATAGCTTTCGCCGCGCTTTGATCGAGAGCCTCACATGCCGATATGACAGCCGGCAGCTTTTCACGCAGATAAGCGCGGGAGGTTTTGTCCGAACCCGCCATTTCCGTATTTGCGCTGTCCTCGCTTTTCGCTGTTCGCAGCTTTCCGGTCAGCGCTTTCAGCGAGTCTATGAACGCCGGGGTTTCCGACCGTATCAGATCGAGGTTCTTTTCCATTGCCGCCTGTTCCAGGCTATGCGCCCAGATGGAAAGATTTACCTCTCCTATGTTGGCGAGGGCGTTTTTCATCCCGTGGGTAGTTATCTCATAATCGTTAACGTCCGTGTCGCTGAACGCGTCCGTCTTGGCGGCTGTATTTTCCAAAACGCTTAAAGCGTTCTCCGCGTCCAGCAGGAAAATGTCACGCAATTCGGACATAAATTTGGGATCGCGTGAAGGAGCGGGCGTATCGCCAATCCTCTTTCCGCGCTGTTCCCGCCTTGCCGCCTCGACGACTTCGGGAGGTTTTCTGCTGCGGATAAATTCGTTTAAGACGGAGTTCAGCTCGCGTGAGTCAATCGGTTTGGAAATAAAACCGTCAAACCCGCTTTCTAAAAATTTCTCGGCCTGCCCAACCAGAGCGTTCGCGGTCAGCGCTATGATGTTATGCGTATATCCCATGCCGCGTATGATGCTTGTCGCCTCTATGCCGTCCATCTTAGGCATCATGTGATCCATAAACACAATGTCGTACACATTTCCGGCTTTAATCTTCTCGATAGCCTCAAAACCGCTGCTGACCGTATCTATTCGCAGCCCGTAAGGCAGCAGCATACCTTTGGCGACAAAGGCGTTCGATTCCACGTCGTCAACGACAAGAACGCTTCCATAGGGCATATATTCCCGCAGCATCCGGCTCTTTTTCTTCATTGACGTACTTTGAAAACGGAAATTTTGCAGCCTTTCGGCTAATCCATTCCCGCATACAAGCCCGTTTAATCGCTTCTGCGGGAGGCGCACGGTAAAGCGCGAGCCTTTATTCACTTCACTCTCCACAAATATTTCGCCGCTCATCAGATCGACAAGGCGTTTCGAGATGCTCATACCCAAGCCCGTGCCGACCGTAGTGCGGTTGGCGTCCATATTGAAGCGCGTGTATTCGTCAAAGAGTTTTGCGGTTTGTTCGCCCGTCATTCCCTGCCCCGTGTCGCTCACGCGGAAAATGATTATAACGTCGTCGGCAGCGCATCCTTTAACCGTCTCAAAAGAAACCGACAGCTTGACCGTTCCCTTGTCCGTATACTTAAAAGCGTTAGAAATGACGTTGCCCAATACTTGCTTTATGCGGAGTTCGTCGCCGAACAGATTGAGCGGCGTTTGCGCGTCTATTTCAAGTAAAAACTCGATAGGTTTGCTTTCATAGCGCAGGCGGTTTATCTGAACGGCGTCGTTTATCAGGCTCGGGATGTCGTACTTAACCGGTATTAGCTCCAGTTTCCCGGCCTCGATCTTGGAAAGGTCAAGTATGTCGTTGATGATGTTCAGCAGCAGATTCCCCGACTCATACATTCTGCCGAGCGCTTCCTGCGTTTCGTGCGGCAGGGTTTCTTTTTGCAGCTCTATCTCCGTTATACCCAATATCGCGTTCATGGGTGTGCGTATCTCATGGCTCATGTTGGCGAGGAAAGCGCTTTTCGTTTGGCTCGCGGCTTCCGCCATATGCAGCGCGTTCTTGATTTCATCTTTCAATTTGTGCTGTTCGCGCATATCATATAAGTAACCAAGCCCGACAAAAGCGTCTCCCTGTTTCACGCGGGTCATCGTAAGCTCTGTCGGCAAAAGCTCGCCGTCCGGCGTGCGGTGAAGCCACTCGATTCTCATGGTTTCACCGTCCAT
>Ga0099364_10004207_pt1 | contig 21882 bp, 17 predicted proteins | sample TergutTh196P3_FD_73070 | JGI IMG/M metagenome (GOLD analysis project Ga0099364, IMG submission 73070) | Microcerotermes parvus P3 segment gut microbial communities from Pointe-Noire, Republic of the Congo - Th196 P3 | ecosystem: Host-associated > Arthropoda: Insects > Digestive system > Gut ... | reverse complement strand
TTTAATATCTTGATTAATTTTTAGTTTAGAAGAATAAATAAATATTTAGTTTAATAATCTTGATTAATTTTTAGTTTATAAGAATAAAATAAGTATTTAGTTTAATAATCCTAATCAATTAATTCAAATAAAAACATATATTGAGAATGTTTAATGGTGATTTTATTTTCACTCAAGCTACAATAAAAGAAAGAAGGCAATATTATCGTGAAGAATGGTCAGAAAAAGATCTCCCTGAATTCATAGTTGAAGAAATACAAAGAAGAGAATTTGGGTTTGATCATTATGGAAAAGGACCTAATGATAGATATAAAACCTTTAAATCAAAAAATATTCTTAAACGATTTATGAAATATAAATCTCCATTTGCAGCTTATATTTCAGTAGCTTTTTATAATAATCCAAGAAGAAGAGAAGATTGGCTTAAATCCGAGTTTGTCTTTGATGTAGATGCTAAAGATATGCCAATTAGATCATGTAATTGTGGGGATGTTTGTGAAATATGTTTAAATGAAGCTTTAGAGTTTGTTCAAGAATTAGTTGATTCATTAGAGTCAGATTTAGGTCTTTCAAATATCCATATAGTTTACTCAGGAAGAGGTTATCATATTAGGATTTTAGATGAAGCTATTATGGAAACAAGTAGTGAACTTCGAGGAGAACTTGTAAAATATGTTACAGGAGCTAATGTTCCAAAAAACTCAATTTCATTAGGTTATACTAAGCTTTTCAATAAAAGAGTAAAAAGAAATATTTCACATTTAACAGGTCAAGAAAAAATTGAAGGAATAAATCCCAAGCTAATGAAAGATACAATTAAAAATAGCTATTTTTTAAACGATAATCAGTGGGGATCATTTCAAGGACAAATTGGTCCAATAAGATATAAAAACTTACTAAATGCAATGGCAAGAGTGAATTTAACCACAGTTGATGCTAAAGTTTCAATAGATCTTAAAAGAATCCTCAGACTTCCAAGTTCACTTCATTCTAAGGTTAGTATGAAATGTGTTGAGGTAAAAAATCCAGAAACTTTTGATCCCTTTAAAGAAGCAGTTCCTAAATTTATTGATGAAAGAAAATAAAGGTTAAATAACTTTTATCCAATTATATTGGTTTGTAAATTTATTTTCATAAAAATCCAAATTTTGAACAAATTTTTTGGAAAATATATGTCTTTAAAAAAATCTGTAAAAATATTGAAACATGCTATAATTTCTTATAATCTATTTAATTTTAAAATTTATATTTTTAATAATATTTTTTATAAAAATAAAATATATTTATCCTTATTTTATTAAATAAATTAATTTAAATAAAATTATATATTTTAAAGATTCCAATAATTTATTAAATAAAATTAAATTAATTTTGCAAACCACTATAGTTTTAACAGGGTGTCTGAAAATTGTAAAAAATTAGAGATGTATGAGGTATTATTTACCATGTTTTGAGTTCATTGGATAGTTGTTTTATAAAAGTACAATTTGTATAGTCTTTTAAAATAAAATTTTAAGATTTAAAGATTTAATTTTAATAATGAATAAAAATCCATATAGTTAAAATTAGCTAAAAATTGACTTTATGAAAAATGATTTAAATCATTATTCATGCATTTTATTCATTATTTTTTAAAATTAAGAATAAATTCATTTGTACTTTTAGAAAATCAATACTTATCCACCTCAAAACATGTTAAATAATCAATATACTCTCTTCACTTTTTCACATATTTCAGACACCCTGATTACGGAATAATAAATCCATTATGCTGATTTTTATACAAAACCATGTGAATAGCGTGTATTTTTGATTTTTTGAAGATCAAAAGTTTATAAAGGATTATTTCTCCCTTTTAAGAAAAACTAGAGAAAGTTATTTTCAATTTTTAATAATAGATGAGCAAAACGAAAAATTAGAAAAGATAATTGAAACTCAAATCTTTACATTATCAAAACTTTGATTCTACAATCGGCAGTTACTGAATTTTTAAAAACAACAATGATGATGAGGAAATAATTTTTTATTTTCTTAAAAAAGATAATAAGAACTCTGAACTCGCTCATTTTATTTTAGGTTGAAGAAAGATCAAAAAGACAAAATAACAAAATACTTGTGCAGAACTTTCAAATGAGCATGCTGTCCGGTCGAAAATTCAAATAATATGTTTTGCAATTGATGATTTTCTTGAAAATGTGGATTTGATGACTTATTAGAGAGGCGTGAGAGAGTTAAAGATAAAGTACTGTATTCCAATCGATAATTTAGAAAAAAATTTAAATAGAAGGGAGAATAAATATTAATGGAACAGAGAGGAGTTTTTTATGACCGAATATCTCGGAATGACTTTTAAATTAAAACCAGATGTAAATGATAAAATAGTATGTTTTATTAAAGATCTTAATAAATCTTTTGAAAGAATCTGATTTTATTGAAGTAGGTCATGAAATACGAAAAGATCAGAATGATAAAATAAATGCTATTTTTCAAGATTTAAAAAACAAACATGACACTTATATTTCTAAATCTGCCCTTATAAGATTTGCAATTGATAAATTCCTTGAAGATGTGGATGAAATTTTAGATAAACATAAATTATTATAATTTTTAGCTATTTTTTAAAGTTTTAATATAACAATGTGATAATGTTATAGTTAAAAAAAAATAGGAACAAGAGTTAGATAAATTAACTCTAGCCTACAACTTACCATTGAATTAATGTATATCTTAACTATTATTTAAAGTGTATTAATTATGAAAAATAATATAATTATTGTAGGTTGGGATTTTAAAATATAGGAACAACTTTTATTAATGAATGAAACATATCATCAACTTTAGGGGAATAAAGATAGTCTACAACTTACCAAAAATATTGTATATTCAAATTTTTTTAAAAATTATTAATTTTTATTTATATAGTAATAGGACAAAAATAATTGTGATACAACCTCATAGATTGAGGAAAAGTTTCTATGTGACTACCTTTGTGTCATTTTTGTTTTGTTTTGTTTTTCATGCTTATTTGTGTACTTGAGTATAATAAATATTAGCTGTTTTTATGTTTTTTGTGTAGTTTATTTCTCATTTATTGAAGCTTTGCAATCCATATAATCAGATTTTTTTGACCATAAATATTGCACATCAAGTATTGAAGTTAGTATTTCTTATTTTCATGAAATAAAATTTCATCTAATTGGTAATCTTCCCATTTTCTTTTATTTAAAACAATTTCAAGCTCTTGAGGAGTTATAATCGGTTTTTTATACATTTGAGAATCATCAATAGCTATTCTTGGACAAGCTGTAACAACAAATCCTTCTAATTCCATGTAAGGCATAAGAGATTCTGGACTTATATTCTCCATTAATATCAAAAACCCCTCCATTCCTTCATCTTCTAAGATTTTTTTGATTTCTTTAGCTAATTCTATTCTAAATTGACCTTCTTTAGAAGAAATCAATATCCCCCATTTTTTAACTTCTTCTGATTTTGTTATTCTGGCAAATCTTATATTAAGGATTTTATCTGCAAATTCACCTATGTTTCTTCCTTCTCCTGCATATGGATCAGCTATTACAACTGTAGATTTTGTAAAAAGACGAATTCCCAAAGGGTGGAAATTTCCACTTCCAATAAAAAGGTATGCTTCAGCATCTAAATTTTTTATAGATGAAAAATTACAACCTAAAACTTGTCCTTTTCTTGTGCTTTTAGATGAACCAAAAACTATTTCTTTTCCATTATCTTCTAAATAATCTTTAATTTCATCTAAAAGATGTAAATGTTGAGTAGTAGTAGCTAATGCTATTTTAGAATAATTTTTCAAAAGTTCTAAAGATTCATTTAATGATTTTTCAACCTTTACCTTAGAATAGCTTTCAATAAATAATACTGGAATGTCATATTTTATTGGAAGAGGAGTATGTCCATAGTGAACAACTAAATCAACCAACCCCTTCATTTTAGAATCTGAAACATCACAAGCCCCAAAACAAGGATCTCCCGAAATTATGACATTAACATTAGCTGATTTTTGGATTTCATTAGCTATAGCTACAGCCTGAGTTTTAAGACCTTCTGGAAACTGCAATCCCACATTTTTAGCATTTATAGATTCAATTTTTTTAATAACTCTTTTAAAACCCATATCATACAATGACATTTATTTAATACCTCATGAATTAACTATATTCCAACAATTGATCAATTAATGAAAAACCCTATAAAGTAACTATCTTCAAAAAATTAACTCAAAAAATTAATGAAAAGCCCTATAAAGTAACTATCTTCAAACAATTAACAAAAAATTAATAAAAAACCTTAAATTAGCTATCTTCAATAGTTGACTCAATACGAACTTTACCATCAACAACATCCAACTTAACAAGAGTTAAAATAGGAATTCCAGTTTCTTTTTCAACAATTTCCTTGCCTTGACCTTTTTCAACAATAGCTATTGCTTCAGTGATATTAACATTCATATTTTTAAGTGCCTTGAGTGTAGCTATCATTGTTCCACCAGTGCTAACAACATCATCTATTAAAAGTATTTTTTCACCTGCATTAATAGAGTTTATATATAAGTTGTCCTCACTATATCCTGTTTTTTGAAATACAGAAACTTCCCCCTCAAGACCATACTCCCTTTTTCTAATTACCACAAAAGGTATATTGGTTCCTAATGACAAAGCTGTAGCTAAATGAATCCCCATAGCTTCAACACAAACTATTTTATCCACATTTAAATCAACTTTTTCTTTTAAAATAGCTACTATTTCTTTTAAAATTTCTGGTTTCATTTCTGGAATACCATCAGTTACAGGATGAACAAAATAATTATAATCTCCTTTTTTAACAATTGGAGATTTTTTCAATGTTTTTAACAATTCTTCTAACATTATTATCACAGCTGATAAATAAAAACTTAAAATCGGATTATAAAAAGTTAATAATATAATTAAAAAATAAATAATAGATAATTTTAAATCATTACTTATTTATTAAACAATAATCAAAATAAAATTTGTGAATTAATATAGTATAGTCTTGAAAGAAAAAATATATTTTATAAATATTAAATTCTTTAAATTGATTAAAAGATAAGAATATTAATTATAATTCTTTAAATTGATGAAATAAAAGAATATAATAAATTTAAAAATTATCACTACTTAAAAACTTTATTTTCAGACTATAAATAAAATAAAGACAAATCATTCATAAAAATTCATTCCTTATTTATGAACTACAAAATCATATAAATAAAAATTCCTTATTTATGAACTACAAAATCATATAAATATAGATAAAAAATTAATAAAATTTCATTATTTTTAAATTTATTAATTTGATAACTGATTTATAATATATAATTCTTATATAATTTATTCTTTTATATTTATTTTATTATTAATTTACAAAATTAATAATTAATAAACAAAATCAAATATAATAATTTAATTCCATTTTAATAATTAATTAACAACATAAACAAAATCAAATAAATAATTTAATTCTATTTTAATAATAATGTTTTCATATTAATTTTAAATGAAAAAAATCAGATGAAAGCTAATAGAATTTTTTATTAAAAACATAGGGGTTTAAAGTATGTTAGGAAAACTAGGAAAAAGTCTTACAAACACTATGAAGAAATTAGCAGGTTTGAGTGTAATAGATGAAAAAACTATTAAAGAAGTTGTTAAAGATATTCAAAGAGCTTTAATCCAGTCAGATGTAAACATACAGCTAGTTTTAAAATTATCGAAAAAAATTGAAGATCGGGCATTAAATGAAACTCCTCCTAAAGGAATAACTCCTAGAGAACATGTTATAACCATTGTTTATGAAGAAATGGTTAATTTATTAGGTGAAAAAGCCCATGAACTTGAAATAAATACTAAACCTTATAAAATCCTTTTTTTAGGTTTGCAAGGTAGTGGTAAAACAACCACAATAGGAAAACTTTGTAGATTTTTGCAAAAAAAAGGATTTTCTCCAGCTGTTGTTTGTACTGATACATGGAGACCTGCAGCATATGAGCAATTAAAACAGCTAACTGAAGAAACCCATATATCATTATATGGTGATCCTGATAACAAAGATGCAGTTGATTTAGCTAAAAAAGGACTTGAAAAATTTAAAAATCAAAAAATTATAATATTCGATACTGCTGGTAGGCATAAAGATGAAACAGATCTTTTAGATGAAATGAAAAATTTATCCCAAGTTATTGAACCTAGTGAAGCTATTTTAGTAATTGATGGTACTATTGGTCAGCAAGCTCAAGAACAAGCAAAAGCTTTTAATGAATCTACTGATGTAGGATCAATAATCATTTCAAAACTTGATGGATCAGCTAAAGGAGGAGGAGCTTTATCAGCTGTAGCTGAAATTGGTGCTCCAATTAAATTTATTGGTACTGGAGAAAGAGTTGATGATTTTGAAGTTTTTGATCCTGCAAGATTTATATCAAGACTCTTAGGTATGGGAGATATTCAAAGTCTCATTGAAAAAGCTGAAGAAGTTGTAAACGAGGATGTAGCTGTTGAAACCATGAATGCAATGCTAAGTGGTAAATTTACAATTAAAGATATGAAAAACCAGTTTGATATGATGGGCAAAATGGGACCAATGAAACAAATAATGAATATGATTCCAGGTCTTGGCGGTAAAATACCAAAAGAAGCATCCCAAATGACTGAAGATAAAATTAATAAATATAAAATAATTATGAACTCTATGAATGATCAGGAAATGGAAGATCCAAAAATCATTAAACAATCCAGAATAATAAGAATAGCTAAAGGTTCTGGAGTCAAAAACGAAGAGGTTAAAGAACTTTTAAAATATTTCAACAGTACCAAAAAAGCTATGAAAGGAATTGGAAAGAGAGGAATGGGTGGAGGTTCAATGGGTAGACTTATGGGTCAATTTATGAGATAACCTACATCAACATGACCAAAAACAAAGCCACTGTGGAGAAAATAGTTAAAGGATAAGGAAGTCTTTGAAACTAGATTTAGAAACATGATTTAAAGACTTATTGATTGATAATCTGTGAAAAAGACAGCACGATTGATAAAAAGAAAGGTATAGAGAGAGAAAGAGAGAGAGAGAGAGAGAGAAAAAAGAGAAAGAAAGCGAAAAAGGAGAAAAAAATAAATAAAGAAAAATAAAGAAAAGAAGGGAGAGTTTAGCTATGAAACATACCATTGATGATTTAAAAAAGATTTGGATGAAGGCAGGTTATAAATTAAGCCCATATTCCAAAGAAGACATCGAAAAAGCTATTAATACTTTTGGAACATTGCCAGATGTTTTAATTGAGTACTACGAAAAAATTGGTGAGATTGAAAACCAGTATACCGAGCATGGAATGCATATTCACGCCCCAACAGACCTTAGTATAGATACAGACAATGAAAAAGAATTTCTTTGGTTTTCAAGTGAAATGCAAAGTGTTGATATCTTTGCAATTTCATTAAAAGACATTGATCAAAAAAATCCCGTTGTATATTGCTGTGGTGATTCAACTTATCCAGCTAGTGATTCGACTGATGATATGTGGATTTCAGGGACTCATCCAGAAATGCTAGATGAAGAATTGGACCTTCGTACCATGATGAACTTTTTCTGGACTATAGCTTACTTTACAGTTAGTGATAAAATCGAAAAAGAAATTAAATGGAAATTTGAAGATGATGATAGTTGAACTTGTTTAGCTAATCTTTCAATGGATAGTTTATAAATCAGAACCCTCTTCTTAAAGCAAAGATTTGTAGCTTATTTTTCAATTATCCAAATCAACTGTTTGATTTTTGAAAGTCAGTCCAATCTAATTTAGATGCAATTCATGATCATTTTTCAAAAATTCAATACTTGAAACCTATGCAATTTGACAGTACCTTATTTCAACAATTATTACTGTGATATTCCAAGAGTATTAGTTTTTATGGTATTGTTAATTAATTTCAATTGTCAAAATAGAATAAACACTATTGAAACACGATAAATTAATGTACAGCTGATTTTTCTCTTTTATAATAGATACTTATTAAATTTTAGAATTATTCTATTCTTAATTTTAATTAAAGTCGTGATAAAAAAATATTTTAATTAATGATTAATTAAGCAATAGTTTATTTTTAAAGAATAAATTGTTACTTCTTTTAATTTTTTAAATAAAAAAGAATGTTTCCATTATTAAGGAAATATTAAATTTTATTCTTTTAATTTTTTAAATAAAAAAGAATATTTTTATTATTAAGGAAATATTAAATTTTATTCTTTTAATTAATAAAATAAATGGAGTTAATGATTTAAAAAATTATCATTATTTAAACTTTTTTTCTAGAATAATATCTTAAAAAAAAAGTGTGAAGTTTGGAGATTATACAGAAAACAATTTGAAGAAAGATTAAGTGGAAAACCCTGAAATGGAGTTAATATGAAACATACAATTGATGATTTAAAAAAGATGTGGATAGAGGAAGGTTTTAAATTAAGACCATATTCAAAAGAAGACATCGAAAAAGCTATTAATAAGTTTGGATCATTGCCAGATGCTTTAATTGAGTACTACGAAAAAATTGGTGAAATTGAAGATCCATGTGGGATGATAGGTATAGATATTCACCCTCCAACAGAACTTAGTCTGTATAAGGACAATGAAAAAGAATTTCTTTTCTTTTCAAGTGAAACAGAAATTGTTGATATTTATACAATTTCATTGAATGACCTTCATCTGAGTAACCCAGTTGTATACTGCTGTGGTGATTGGACTCATAAAATCAAGAAGTTGACTAATAATAACTGTATTCCAGGGACTCACCCAGAAATGTTAGATGATAAATATGATTTTCGTACCTTGATGAACTTTTTCTGGACAATAGCTTACTTTGCACTCAGAGACTGGGGTGAAGGAGGAATTAAATGGGAATTTGAAGATGAAGATATTTACGGACTTTCCCTAGAAGAAAAAAAATTGATTGAGCAAAGGAAAAAAAAGGCTAAGAAAAAATATGAGCAAGAAAGAGTCTTACATGAACTAATCAAAGAAAACAAATATGATGAAATTCCTCACTCCCCACTTCTCAAGTCACTAAAACTTGAAGAACTTAGTAATCTAGACTTTCTAGAAAAGATAGCTAATCTTGAATCACTTTATATTTCAGACTCAAAAGTTCCAGATATAATGGGCATCTCCACACTAGGAAAATTAAAGAAATTAACTATTCAAGACAGTGGGAAAATTGATTTAACCCCATTGAGCAAATTAACAGGATTAACTCAACTTGTCATTATAGAATGTGATCTTGATCATCCAGAAATAATTGGGAAATTGATAAATCTTGAAAAACTCCATCTTTCATTGTGTGAAAATTTCAGATTATACTATACTGGAATATGTAGTTCTGATGATAAATGGTATGATAGAAGACCTGTAAATACAGGGATAAGTAACATCTCATTTATAAGAAATTTAGTCAAGTTAAATCAGTTGGATATATCCAATCTCGGAGTCTCAGACATTTCACCTTTAGAGGATTTAAAATCCTTGAAAAACTTGGAATGTGAAAATAATGCAGTGAGTGATATTTCTTCCCTGAAAAACTCTTTAAATCTATCATTTTTACGGTTGAAAAACAACAAAATTTCTGATATCTCTATTTTTCTAAGTTTAGCTAATGTCTACAATATTGATTTAAGTAATAATGATATCACAGATATATCGCCCTTATCTTCTTGTAATGATATGTACTACCTCAATTTAAATGATAATCCTGTAAAAAATATTGAAGCTATTGCCAATATGAGAGATATTAAGCTTTTAGAATTAAATAGAACTAATATTGTAGATTTATCCCCTTTGAAAAACTGCACTAAACTTAGCCGTTTGAATATAAAATCAGCAAAAGTTTCCGATATTTCAGTTTTAACAAATTTAAATAAGTTAGATCATCTTGACATTAGCTACACAGAAGTTAAAGATTTTTCACCCTTACAAAACAGTGAATCTTCTTCATTAGAATATCTTGACTTGCGAGGACTGAAAATGAATAGTTTGGAAGGAATTGAATCCCTTAATATTTACTTTCCTTGGATAGAAGAAGATGGGTATGCTAGTTACTGGAAAAGTCAGGGAGATTTCATAAAGAATAAAGAAGTAATCGGTCTATGGGATGAACTTCTTGCCAACTTTGAAAGAATTGATTATTTTCCAGATGATCTCCTAAGAGTAATTATATCGAAAAAGAAAGAGTCTCTTCCTGTGGAAGATATGGATAAAAAAACTCCAAAACGTCCAACCAGTGTGCCAAAAGAGGCAGTCTATGATTTAAAGGATAGTGTTTGGAATATTGATCATCGTAATGCATATGATGTTTATGTAGGGGAGTTTTCACAGTGGTATGAAGATGGTACTCTAAAAGAAACTGCTTTTTACCAAGGAGAAGAAGGAGATACTGTTGATTTCAAGGCTTATAACTCTGATGGAACATTATGGCAAGAAGGAAGATGGGAAAAAGGTCTGTGTAAATCTTTGACAATATACAATAATTTTTCCAAGATGTTTAATCCTGAACCTCCAAAAAATACTGCCAAAATCGTTGCCAAAAAATTTGAACTAGGTTTTCTCATTTTTAAATGGGACTGTTTTGATAAATCAGGAACCCTAATTAAAACAGAACAAGATAATTCTCATTTAAGTGATATTTCAGATGACATTGCAAGTGCATTTCTTGCTCTATCATTACGTAAAAACTTTAAGATAGCTCAAAGAAGAATAAATAATATTAATCCTCCAGACAAAGAAGATATAAACAAAATATTCTATGATTTAACCGCTATAGCTAGTCAATATTATGTAAACAAACAAACACTAACTTTAAAAGAAGCAGAAAGAATTGCACAGATTTATACTGATTTGAGAAAAGTATATATGCCTTTTATCTTTGATGAAGTTGTAAGTGAGATATTACTTGATTATCTAGAAAAAAATGTGCTTTAAACCCTATTTAAGCTCTATTATTTGTTTCTGTAAAAAAAAAATGTACTCTAAGCTCTATTGTTTGTTTCTATGATAAAAAAATACACTTCAAACTCTATTATTTATCTTTTAAGAAAGAGAGGAATTTTAGATTACCTACAGATATACTTGTCAAAAACACTATGATTCTAAAAACACTCTATGATTAAAGTACAATTTGTTTTTACAATTTATTAGACATTTATAAATTATAGAATTATTTTATTCTTAATTGTGATTTTTAATAAAAACTTTTTACTTGAAAAAATTTTTTTTAATTTAGAAAATCTTTGATTTTCTTAATTTTTATAAAGAATATTTAATAATTAAATTTAGTAAATATTAATTAATAAGATTATAATTAAAAAACTATGATTAAATTATTAAGTTAAAAAAATGTTAATAATTATTTATTTTAGAAAAACAAAGATTTTTAAAATTAAATTATCAAAGATTCTGCAAAATTTAAAAATTAAAAATAATTTAATAAATATATTAATTTCATCGATTTTAAAAGAATATTTAAAATCAGAAAAATCAAATTAATGACAGATAATATTTTATTCTATTAAAATCATTTTTATTAATTAAAAAATTTAAAATTATAAAAAATAGCTATAGCTATGGAAATGAGGTAAAATGGATTTAAAGACTAAAACAAAAGCTGAAAAGCTAATTAAAATTACTAATGACAATATATGTAACCATTGTTTAGGTCGTAAGTTTTCTGATTCTATAAAAGCTTCAAATAATGAAGAAAGAGGAGAAGTAATAAGAAACAATTTAAACATAGTTAATAAGGATTTAAATGAAAAAGATTGTAATCCTTGTGAAATTTGTGAAAACCTTTTAATTAAAATCAATACTCCTGAGTATATGGAATACATTGTTAAAAAGGTCGAAGATAAGATAAATTACTTAGAATTAGAATATGATAGTTTTTTAATTGGTTGCAAAATATCTAAAAATGTTTTAGAAAAAGATGAAAAAATAAATGAAACTATTGAAATAAAAGAATGTGAAAGCATAAAAAAAGATATTAATAGAAATATTGGAGAGTATTTAGAAAAATATTTAAAAAAAGAAGTGAATTTTGAAAACCCCGATGTGGTAATCCTGATTGATTTGAAAAAATCAACATCAAGCAATGGAAAAGATAATGATTCCTTGGAAAATAGCTATTTTGATGAAGTAAAAGTAAGAATACAAATTAATCCCCTGTTTATAGAAGGAAGATACCTTAAATTAATTCGAGGAATTCCACAAACTAAATGGCCATGTAGAAAATGTAAAGGAAAAGGATGTGAAAATTGCAATTTCACAGGTAAAATGTATGAAGAATCTGTTGAAGAATTAATATCAGATATAGCTTTAAAAGAAGCAAAAGGTTGGATAAGCAAGTTTCATGGAGCAGGAAGAGAAGATATAGATGTGAAAATGCTTGGAACTGGCAGACCTTTTGTTTTAGAAATAAAAGAACCTAAAAAAAGACACCTGAATTTAGATGAACTTACAAAAAAAGTTAATGAACATAGTAAAGGTAAAACTGAGTATCATAACTTAAAATTTGTTGAAAAGAAAAGAAAGGCAGAAATCAAAGTTTCATCACCAAATACATTTAAAGTTTATAAAGCATTAGTAGAATGTGAAGATGAATTTTCAAAAGAGGAATTAGCTAAACTTCAATCATTAAATATTATTAAACAGCGAACTCCGAAGAGAGTATCTCACAGAAGAGCAGATAAAGTAAGAACAAAGGAAGTTAAAGAATTAAGCACAGAATTAATAGATTCAAAGTCTTTTGAAATGATTATTAAAACCCAAGGTGGTCTCTATATAAAAGAATTGATTTCGGGTGATGATAATAGAACTAAACCTAGTGTAAGTGACCTTTTAAAAGTGAAATCGACATGTAAACAATTAGATGTTATTGAAGTTAGTAGTGAAAAATAATTTTAAGAAAAATATTTCTTAAAAAAAATAAAAAAATTATAAAATTATAAAATTATAAAAAGGCAAAATATATTAGTAGCTTCATAACATAAGACATAAGTATTATCTAAGATAAGAGTAAATTTTATTATTTTTATATATAACTATAAAAAAACAATTTTGAACAAAAACTGAAATAAAAGCTTTACAAAAAATCAAAAGGATAATTAACCATTAAATTTCTATTTTAAATTGCCTTTGAATATTATTATTCAATGTCTTAATTTTAACAACTTAATATATTCTATATCATTTTAATAAAAGATTAGAATATTAAAAAATTAATTACTACCAAAGAGGTTATAAAATGAAACGATCAAGAGGATTTAGAAGCAAAACAAGAAATAAAATGACACGTGTGGATAGACCAGGTAGGTATAATCCTATAACTAAAAAAATTCAAAAGTTTAATCATGAAGACTTAGTACATATTATAATAGATCCAAGTTTTCAAAAAGGTCAACCACACCCAAGATTTCATGGGAAAACAGCTAAAGTTATTGGAGAAAGAGGTAGAGCATACATTGTCACATTAAACGATGGAAATAAAGCTAAAGAACTTATTGTTAGACCAGAACATTTGAAAATACAAGAGTGATCCTATGATTGGAAAAAAAACTTTGGAGAATGAACCAATTCCATTAGCTAAAGTTAAAGAAATTCTTGAAAATTTTTCAACCGATCATGAACTTAACTATGAACAAAATCTAACTCTAGATCATGTTACTAAGTTTAGTAAAATTCCTCTAGAAGATACTGAAAAATTAATAAAAGAACTCGAAGAAATAATTAAACATAAACATGCAGTTCGTATAGCTGATTTAATGCCTGAAGATCTTTCAGATTTACGTTTAATGTTTGCTAAAGAAAGAGTTCCTCTAAAAAAAGAAGATATGGAAAAAATCCTAGAGATAATATCCAATTATAGAGACGAAGAATTATGAGATATAAGATTTATTATTATTTTTATTAATTAAAAAAAAATATTAGATATAGTCTTGAAAGAAAATATTTAGATTAATGATTAACAAAAAAAATAGATTATTTCAATAAAATCAATTCTTAATTCTTTTAATTTAAAAAATAAAACTAAATATTTTTGTTATTAAGAAAATAGAGATTATATTTCTTTAAATTAATAAACTAAAAAAATATAATCATTTTAAAAATTATCATTATTTTAAAATTTTATTATCATGACTATATAAGAATCTATTATTATTTTTATTAATTAAAAAAAGTATTAGTAATTTAATAATAATATATAATAATAGATAAAAATAAAGCATATTTATTACATAATAAATATTAAATCGTTGAAAATTATAAAAAGTGAACAGTTCGAATCTGTACTCCATGTTGTGATTAAATGGAAGATAATGCTGTGATATTAGACTATCTGCCTTTAGGATATGTTAAAGAAGATATGTCTACATTTAAAAGAAAACCTATTGCTCAGGCTATTGGTACGGAAAACTTTACTTTGTTAGAGTTAACTCCTAAAGACAATGTTGATATCGAAATACATGAAAATGTATATATTGGTGCTGGGAAAAGAGACAAAATTAACAGAGTAAAGGGAAAACTTGATTTTGAAAATTTAACTGCAACAAGCAGAGTAGAACTGGATCATGTTATTGAAGAGATAATATTAGCTCATGAAGACAAATTTGTGGAATTTTTCAATGAATCAGAATCATTAAACACTAGATTACACAAATTAGAACTTTTACCCGGGATTGGTAAGAAACATATGTGGGGCATTCTAGAAGCAAGAAAAGAAAAACCTTTTGAAAGCTTTGAAGATATTAACAAAAGAGTTCCCTTACTCTCTGATCCTGTTAACATTCTTGTAAAAAAAGTAAGACAAGAGTTAGATACTACAAAAGAAAAAAGAGGTAAGAATAAATATCGTGTTTTTACCCATGTTCCTCGTAGTAGAAATAATAGACATCGAAGAAGAGGAAACTATCAAAGAAATAGAAGAGATTGAATTTTATTTTTTTCATTTTATTTTTAAAAATTAACCTTTAAAGTTAATTAGTTTATACTAAAATTTTCTTATCCTCATTTTTCCTATTTTATTTTTATAAAAAATATTAATTATTAATAATTATATTAATTATCAAATAATTTTCCAAAAATCTAATTTTATTTATTAATGAATACTGATTTTAACGAAAGAAGTCTGTAATAACCTATAATTTTAAATTTAAAATAGGTTTTTTTTAAATTTTCCTTTCCTCTTTTTAGTTATTTTAAAATTGAGAAAAATATCATAGAACTTTTTATAATTTAAAAAATAAACAAGTATTATATAAAAATAACTAGGATGTTTTTTTATGAAAAAATTAGCTCTTGGGATATCAACTTTCTCAGAAATAATTGAAGACAATTATATCTATGTAGATAAGACAAAAACTATCTATGAAATGATTAACCAGGGTAAAACTTATTTTTTATCTAGACCCAGAAGATTTGGAAAATCATTACTAGTCAGTACTTTAAAAGAACTATTTAACGGAAATAAAGAACTTTTTAAAAGTCTTTATATTTACGACAAATGGGATTGGAGTGAAAAACATCCTGTAATCCATTTAGATTTTGGAAAAATTGCTCATGAACGTCCTGAAACATTGAAACTATCTCTTGAAGATGTTATTATTGGGATTGCCGAGGAATATGATATTATCCTAAAGAAAAGGTTTTTAAATCCAAAATTTAGTGAATTAATTGAAAAATTATATGAAAAAACTGGTAAAAAAGTCGTGGTTCTAGTTGATGAATATGACATGGCTATTATTGATTGTATGAAAAACATGGAAATAGCTAAGCAAAATCGAGACGTTTTAAGTGATTTTTATAAAGTTTTAAAAGCTAGTGATGAATATTTGAGATTTATATTCTTAACTGGTGTTTCTAAATTTTCTAAGACTTCTATATTTTCAGGTTTAAATAATCTATATGATATTAGTATGGATTCTAATTTTTCAACTATTTGTGGTTACACTCAAGAAGAATTAGAAAATTGCTATTCTGCATATATTGAAAAGTTTAGTAAAGATCAAAGCATTAGTTGTGAAAAGTTATTGTTTTTAATTAAAGATTGGTATAATGGCTATTCTTGGGATGGTGAAAATCGTTTATACAACCCTCATTCTATTATATCATTATTTAAAAAAGGAATTTTTGAAAATTATTGGTATGAAACAGGTACACCATCACTTTTAATGGATTTTATTGAGAATAATCCTCTGGATGCTGATATCTTATTTAAGGAAAGTATAGCTATTGAAGGAGGGTTTCCAAGTTTTGATTTGGAAAATATTGATTTTTCTGCTTTGTTATTGCAAACTGGTTATTTAACTGTTAAAAGTCAAAATATCATTGTAGGTGAGCTTCCATCTTATGATTTAGCTATTCCTAACCGAGAAGTGCATGTTTCATTATTCACTTCAATTATTAAAAAAATTTCTAGAGGAAAACCAAATCAGATTAACACTTTGGAAAAAAAGATTTCCCAAGCTATAGCTACTTTAGACAATAAACTTTTACAAGAAGCATTAGATACTTTAATAGCTACTATTCCCTCAGTAATTTATGGTAAAATTAAAAAAGAGATTAGGGAAGCAAATTATCACATCTTATTTTTAGCTATGCTTAACTTAATAGGTTTTTTCGCTATAGGAGAAGTAAGTCATTCTAAAAGAACACTGGATGTTGTAATTAAAAAAAATAATCTAGTTATTGTATGTGAATTAAAATACAGTTTAAATACACCATTAAACGATTTAACTTCTGAAGCCATGAATCAAATAAAAGACTATGAATATTATAAACCATATTTAAATTATGATGTAATACTTTTAGCAGTAGCCTTTGGAGACCGTAAAGTAAAATCACAACTAGAACCATTAAAAAAAAAAAAAAATAGTTAATATACACAAATAAACACAACAACTAACTTGAAATTTCTTCCATGGCTATTAATGGAGATTATAGTGATTTGTAAATTTATTTTCGTGAAAATCTAAATTTTGAAAAAATATTGGTCTTTTAAAAATATGTAAAAATGTTGAAACATGCTATAATTTTTTATAATCGATTTAATTTTAATATTTATATTTTTAATAATATTTTTTATAAAAATAAATTATATTGATCATTATTTTATTAAATAAATTTATTTAAATAAAATTATAAATTTTTAAGATTCCAATAATTTATTTAATAAAATTAAATTAATTTTGCAATCCACTATACATTACTTTTTTTTATTCGAAGTGATCTTTTGAAACCCTACCAAAAAAAGACATACAATCCATCAAAAGAAAACAATAGCTATTCATACCCCACATCAAAAGAAAACAATGGCTATTTATCTTTAGCTAAGCAAACGAAAAAAATACTTCAAAATAATAAAATTCAATTAAAAAAAAATTTAGGTCAAAATTATCTCATTGATGATTTTAAAAGAAAAAAAATTATTAATTTTGGAAATTTAAACTTTGATGATGTTGTTTTAGAAATAGGTCCTGGAATAGGAACATTAACTCTTGAAATAGCTAAAAAGGTTAAAAAAGTAGTAGCTATTGAACAAGATATAGCTATTTTTAAAATCTTAAAACATAGATTAGAAGAAGAATCTATCGAAAATGTAGAATTAATAAATAAAGATGCATTAAAAATAGACTTTCCCTATTTCAACAAGATTATTTCAAATTTACCTTATCAAATATCTTCTCCAATAACCTTTAAGTTTTTAGAATATGATTTTGATTTAGCTATTTTAATGTATCAAAAAGAATTTGCTGATCGAATGGTAGCTAAAGTTGGAAGTAAAAATTATTCAAGGCTTTCGGCAATGTTACATTTTAAAGGAAATGTTGAATTTTTAGATAGTGTTTCACCTGAATCATTTATTCCAAAACCAAAAGTTACCTCATCAATTGTTAAATTAACACCATTAAAAAACAAGAGTATAGAAAATAATCTAAACAATGACAAAAACAATGGATTTAGTAATGAAAAAAATAAGGAGTATAATAGGGAATATAACATTGAAAAAAATTCTTCAAGTAAAAAAATAGCTATTGATGGGCTTAGCAAAGAATACTCCATTATTTGTAAAGCACTATTTCAACATAAAAATAAAAAAATAAAAAATGCTTTAATTGATTCCAGACATATTCTGGGATATTATGATAAAAAAGAAATAAGACAACTTTTAAACGAATTCATGGCACAAAATAAAAAATTAGACTTTTTTTTAATGAAAAGAACAATAGCTACTTCACCAGAAGAAATATTAAAAATAGCTAATTATTTGAAACCCATTATAAAAATCAGTTGATTCCTTCAAAATAACAAATTAATTAGCTACTGTAAAGCCAATTGGTTAAATCTTAAAAATTATTTTGTATTGTTTTTGAATGGTTTTAAAAAAAAATGATATGTATTTTGTATATTGTAAATGAATAAAATAATTTATTAAAAATGAATTTAACATTAATATTATACCTTATAATCATTTTTAAAAATTTTATTATATAATACAAGTTAAATAATTAATATAATTCTTTTGAATTTAATTTAAATAATTTTAATGATTTAAACCATGTATAATATTTTGTAAATTTATTTTTAAAAAAATCTCGGTTCTGCACAAAATCTTTAGAATACCGTATGTGTAAATTTATTCAAAAGTTTCTATAGTATTTTTAATAAAAGAAAATAAATAACAATTGTTTATTAATTAATTTTGTAAAATTACAAATCTTAAAAATTCCAATAATTATATTGGCAATGAAAAAAAAATAATTTTACAAAATAATATAAATCATTTACAAACATTTTTTTTATCAATATAAATGGCAGGAGTTTATTGAGAAAGAATCTGATTTTGAAGTAGGTGGTATTATAGAGTTAAAAAAATATTCAAAGGATAATGTAGAAAGTAAAACACTTTTAAAGAAATACTTTGGTTATGACGAGTTTTTACCAGGTCAAGAAGAATTGATTAATAATATTTTATCTGGTAAAAATGTCTTGAGTATAATGCCTACTGGATCAGGAAAGTCTATATGTTACCAATTACCAGGGATTATTTTCGAAGGTCTTACAATTGTTATTTCGCCACTTATTTCTTTGATGAAAGATCAAGTAAATCTTCTCAAAACAAATGATATTGATTCTGCTTATATTAATTCTTCCCTATCTTACAGCAAATATAATTCTGTAATAAATGGTATCAATGAAGGTAAATACAAAATTGTTTATGTTGCACCTGAAAGATTAGAATCCGATGATTTTTTAGAGATTATTCAGGAAAATAATGTAAGCATGGTTGCTGTTGATGAAGCACATTGTGTTTCTCAATGGGGTCATGATTTTCGACCTTCTTATCTTAAAATCAAAAATTTCATATCTAAAATTAAAGGAAATCCCATCATATCTGCTTTTACAGCAACAGCTACAGAAAACGTTGAAAAAGATATTGTCGAACAACTTGGTCTTAAAAATCATACAGTAGTTAGTACTGGTTATGATAGAAAAAATTTGTATTTTGAAGTTCGAAAAACAAAGGACAAATTCACAGAACTTCTTAAAATATTGAGCTTAGAAAAAGGAAATTCTGGCATTATTTATTGTACTACTCGTAAATCAGTAGAAAAAGTATGCAATAAATTAATTAATGAAGGATATAGTGCAACTCGTTATCACGCTGGTTTAAATGTAACAGAACGTGAATATAATCAAGAAACATTTATTTTAGATGAAAAATTGATTATGGTAGCTACTAATGCTTTTGGAATGGGCATAGATAAATCTAATGTAAACTTTGTAATTCATTATAACATGCCCAAAAATTTGGAAAATTATTATCAAGAAGCAGGTAGAGCTGGAAGAGATGGTTCACCAGCTAAATGTATTTTACTATATTCTTATCAAGATGTAGTGATAAATAAATTTCTAATAGAAAAAACAATTGAATCTGAAAATTATATAGATTCTAAATTAAAAGAAAAAGTAATTAAGAAAAATTATGGTTTATTAAATAAGATGCAAGAATACTGTACAACAAGAGGATGTTGTAGACAGTACATGCTAAATTATTTTGGAGATTCTGGAAATAATTATTGTAAGAATTGTTATAATTGTATTGGTGATTTTGAAGTAGTAGATATTCAGTATGAATCATACCACATTATTTCAGCTATAAAATATTTTGAAACCAATGGTAAAAGCTTTGGAAAGAGAATGGTAGTAGATGTTTTAAAAGGGAGTAATACTAAAAAAATAAAAAATCTTTCTTTTGATAAAATCCCCTCTTTCAATAAATTAAATCATAAAAATAAAGAAGAAATAGCTTTAATCATGGATTTTTTAGTTGATAAAAAATATCTAAGAATTTTCGGTGCTAAGTATCCTGTAATTAAACTATGGAAAAATTATGGAGATATTCTAAATGGTTTAGTACCTCTAACTATGAAGATTTCAAAGGATGAATTGAGCATATTTAAAGAAAAAGCACCCCTAAGTAAAGAAAAAACTCATGAAGTAGAAAATCAGACAAAACAAACTCCAGATAAAGACATAAGTTTGAATAAATTAAATAAATCCTCAATTTCACAAGATAATCCTATTGACAATGTTTTATTTGAAAAATTAAGAAAACTCAGATTAAAGCTTGCAAGAGAAGAAAAAATTCCTCCTTTCATGGTTTTCCATGATTCTACTTTAAAAGATATGTGTAAAAAATTTCCTTGTTCTGAAAATGAATTTTTAGAAGTTTCAGGTGTTGGTAAAGTAAAAATGGAAAAATATGGGGATTTTTTCATTAATCAAATAAAAGAAAATTTTAAAGACTCTGAAAAAACAGGAAAAGAAGATTTAAAAACAAAACTACAAAAACAGACTGAAAATAAAGAAACGTCCCAGTTTGATTCAACTGAACATGACCTTAGTAATACCTATCACTCCCAATCAACTATCACTAAAGAAAACAATATCCCTAATAAAGAAGGTTATTTGATGGATAATGATTTAATGATAAAGATTAAAAATTTTGTTTTAGAAAATGAAAGCAAAAAAATTGAAAACCCTTTTTATTTGACATGTGCGAACTTACTAGCTAAAAAATCAGAATTATTAAGTTCATTGAAAGAGGGAGACAAATACTTATTAGCAATTAATTCTCAAATTAACAAAGAAGACATCAGAATAATGGAACTTTTTAATAGTTTACCTAATAACGAAAAAAATCATCATGGAAAGAATCAAGATACTAGAAATGCATTTAAAGAGTTTAATATAAGTAGTGAAATTAAAATAATAAAAGAAAAACAAAAATATATTGATTTTGTTATGAACTATATTAAAGAAGAAATAAACTTAATTGACCAGACACTTAATATAAAATTAGAATTATCAAATTCAAAAGAAAATTATTGAATTAATTGAACATTAATGAATGTGAGGGTAGAATCACAAATATAGTGCTTCAAAACTAGTTTTTTCATTACCAATAATCATAGTGATATAATTCTAGGGACAAAATATAAAAAAATAATCTTTATTTATAAGTAAAATTTCAATAATTCAAAATAATATAGTCTTTAAAGAAAACATTTTAATTAATAATCAGAATAATATAGTCTTTAAAGAAAACATTTTAATTAATAATCAGAATAATATTAATTTATTTTTAAAAAATCATTTTTTATTTCTTTTAATTTTTAAAATAATAATGGATATTACCATGATTAATAAAATATAAATTTTAATTCTTTAAATCAATAAAATAAATTAATATAATAATTTTAAAAATTATCATTACTTAAAAACTTTATTTTCAT
>Ga0099364_10004206_pt1 | contig 21886 bp, 18 predicted proteins | sample TergutTh196P3_FD_73070 | JGI IMG/M metagenome (GOLD analysis project Ga0099364, IMG submission 73070) | Microcerotermes parvus P3 segment gut microbial communities from Pointe-Noire, Republic of the Congo - Th196 P3 | ecosystem: Host-associated > Arthropoda: Insects > Digestive system > Gut ... | reverse complement strand
ATTTACTTGGCCATAGGTATTTTACTTATTGACATTCTGGCTATTACATCCGAAAATGCGGGCGGACATATCGCTCATATCGGAGGAGCGCTGCTCGGTATTCTTTTTGCCGCTCAATATCAGAGGGGAAAAGACATCACCGGCTTTATAAACCGGTTGATTGACTGGTTCGTCAATTTATTTTCCCGCAAACCGGTTTTCAAAACATACCGGACGGAAAAACGATCTCAAAAAAAATCTGAGGCGGAAAAACGTTTTTCTCAATCTCAGGAACACCGTCCGGAAACCGACGACGAATATTTACGTCGTAAAAACGAAGAAAACCGGATGGTGGACGCCATATTGGATAAATTAAAACGTTCAGGATACGAAAGTTTGTCAGCTGATGAAAAAAAGAAATTATTTGAAGCAAGCAGGAAATAAAAAGAAGAAATGGCATACGCTGTTTAAGTGGTTTTTTTATTCTTTTTTTGGAGCGCTCACCCTTATTTTTGCGCTGTTTCTGTTCCTCTCCGCTTATTCGGATTTCATTTCACCTGAAAAACATATTTTTTTCGCCTATGCCGGATTATTCTTCCCTTTCCTGTTGCTTATCAACCTCATTTTTCTAATCTACTGGATCATCATGAAAAAATGGATTGTTTCGCTTTTTCTGCTTGCGACCTTTGCCATTTGCTGGAAACCGATCTCTGTTTTTTGTCCCTTTCATTTGAAAACAAAGGAACTGCCACAGGAAGAACTGATTAAAGTACTATCGTATAACGTAATGAGTTTCGCTTACAAAGACCATACAAAAAAAGAGGCTAACAAAATCATACAATTCATTGCCGAATCGGAGGCCGATATTGTTTGCTTACAGGAGTATATGGTCAGCGCCCGTCCCAACCTGATGAGTTCGCAGGCTGTAGCCGATGCGCTGCCGATGTATCCGTATGTAGCAGAATTATTTTTCTCAACCCCTGACAGTAAAAGCTATAAGTACGGGTTAGCCCTTTTATCGAAGTTTCCGATACTCAGTTCACGAAAGCTTTCGCTTCATTCATCGCCGTACAATGGAGCCGCTATCCATGAAATAAATGTACGGGGGAAAAAAGTAATCGTAGTGAACAATCACTTGGAATCGTTCAAGCTGACGGCCGAAGACCGTTCCAAGTATTCAGACATGATAACGCATATCAGTTTCGAATTGTTCGACGAATTACGGGGTGCTATTCAGCAAAAACTCGGACAAGCGTTCCGAATACGCGCCAAACAGGCTGAAAAGATTGCCGAAGAGATACGTCATGTGAACGGCAATTATACAATCGTATGCGGCGACTTCAACGATACGCCTCTTTCGTACGCACGCCGGACGATCCTTGGCCCGCTCATAGACGCTTATGCCGAATCAGGATTTGGTCCGGGCATATCCTATAATCAGAATTTTTTCTATTTCAGGATAGACCATATCTTCCACTCCATAAACATGGAATCCTTTAACTGCCACGTTGATACACGCATAAAACTGTCCGACCATTACCCGATCTACTGCTATTTGAAACTGAACTGATAGTTACTCATAAAACAAAAAAACAAGTTTTTTTTGTTTTATGAGTAACTATTTATTATCTTTGTCCCCCGAAATCAATTTTCGACAAAGTGAATCTAATCGTAGAACAAGGAAATACAATGCTGAAGATGGCAGTGTTCGACGACGACCGGATAGTAGCGTTCGTACAAAAAGAAAATGACGAACCTTCTGGCATCCGGGAATTGATCGAACAGTATCGACCGGATAAAGGCATCATGTCGTCTGTAATAGATGGAAACGAAAAAATGATAGGCGCTCTGGGGTCAATGTTATCGTACTTTTTATGGTTTGACGAAACGGTACTTGTACCTGTAAGCATTGAATATGAGACGATAAGTATGTTAGGGAAAGACAGGATAGCAGCCGTTGCCGGCGCAGCGTATTTACAATCCGGTCGGGATGTGTTAGTTATTGATGCGGGAACAGCTATCACGTATGAACTGCTTGAAGCTTCAGGCGTGTATAAAGGAGGCAATATTTCCCCCGGATTAACTACCCGTTTTCGTTCGCTTAACAGGTTCGCCAAACATCTACCCTTAGTGAAGGAGCAAGCGGATGTTCCGTTCATCGGAACAAACACGGAATCAGCCATCAGGGCGGGCGTAGTCAACGGAATTGTTTTCGAAATAGACGGGTATATTGATGCTTTAAAGACAAATTATGGAGATATTTATGTTTATTTAACAGGAGGTCATTCATTTTATTTTGAAAAACGACTAAAAAATCGCATCTTTGCAGCGCCTAATTTAGTTTTAATTGGTTTAAACAGAATATTGGAATATAATGCAAAAACGAAGTAATCTGATTATTACAGGGATTTTGATATTTGGAGCCGTCGTTATGACCGCTCAAAACGGAACAAATTCTCCTTATACGCGTTATGGATATGGCGATATGGCCAACCGTTCATTCGGGGCGGGCAGGTCAATGGGAGGATTAGGGATCGGGTTACATTCGTCGAAGCAGATCAATCCGATGAACCCTGCCACATATGCCTTCATGGATAGTCTGACTTTCCTTTTCGACTTTGGAGCGTCTTTTCAAATGTCGTTTTACAATGACGGGACAAACAAACAAAACGACTTAAACGGTAATATCGAATATGTTGCGATGCAGTTCCCTTTATTCAAACGGACAGCGATGAGCGTCGGACTTATTCCCTTTTCGCAGGTAGGCTACAAGTTTGGAGAAGCGAAAACGTCGGAAGACGGGATGCTTTATTCGGAATCATTCGAAGGGACAGGAGGATTAAACCAATTGTATGCCGGATTGTCTATTGAATTATGGAAAAAGCGTCTTTCCATCGGTTCTAACATACATTATTTATTCGGGTCCATTACGCATACCGCTCAAACCCAATATGGTTCGACCAATACAACCGGCGTCAGGGACATAAAGACAACTAAATTCACTGACGCCACTTTCGACTTCGGACTTCAATCGGTTACTCCGTTGAGTAAAACCGAAAACTTGGTTATCGGGATGGTCTTTTCACCGCAAAAACAGTTGAATAACAAGCTGTATCGAACGGTGGTCGTGGAAACAATGACTACGGATACAATAAGCAGTTTAGCTTACGGCGTGCCTGCAGGATATGGTTTGGGTATCTCCTATATAAAAGAGAGAAAGCTTATGATTGCAGCCGATTATACGTTTCAGGAATGGAGCAAAGCCCCATTCGAAGGTAATAACGATGTGTTCAATAACCGCTCAAGAATCGCTGCCGGCTTTGAATTAATTCCTAATTTCTATTCCCAACCCTATTTCAATCGCGTGAGATACAGGGCAGGGCTGAATTATTCAAATTCGTATGTCAAAATAAACGGAAACGGATATAAAGAATACGGTGTAACAGCAGGAATCGGATTCCCGATAACTGATGACCGTTCGTTCGTTAATTTTTCGTTAGAATACTTAAAAAAAGTTCCGGATATAAAAACGATGATCAATGAAAATTATTTTAGGGTGACGCTAAGTTTTACATTTAATGAATATTGGTTTTTTAAGAGAAAAATGGATTAGTTGTTGAACAATTTAAAATTTAAATGATATGAAAAGATTTATATTACTATTGGCTGTATGTATGGTAACAGCAACAGGCGCTAAGGCGCAAACAGGAAAAGAGAGCGGAACGCCCTTCGGAAGTGGCGCAGACAGTTTACGTTGTTTGGAGAATGTCAGCTTGTTTGATTCGTATGCAAGGTCCAAAAATTACAAGGACGCCTACCCTTTCTGGAAAAAAGCATATGACGAATGTCCCGCCTCCAACGTTAATATCTATATTGCAGGCGTAAATATTATTAACTGGCAGATATCGCAGGAAACCGACCCCGCTAAAATTGATGCGCTGGTGGACGATATGATGAAATTATTCGACGACCGTCTTTTGTATTTCGAACATGACCCGCGAACCCGCAAAGATGAGGTCATCGCACGTAAAGCGGATAACTACAATAGGTTGAAAGGTGATAATACGGATTATAATCTGATGTACAAGTGGACCGGCGACGTAATTGAAGAGTTCAAGGAAAAATCATATCCGATGGCTGTTTCACGTCACATGTTTGCTTCATTCAGGTTGATGCACAGTGACATGGAAAAATATAAAGAGCAATATATCAATGATTACTTACAATGTACCGACATTTTTGATGCACTGTTAGACGAAGCGAATGAAGCCTCTAAAAAAACAATTCTTGGATATAAAGCTGAAATGGACCAGAATTTCTTTGCAAGCGGCGTCGCCGATTGTGACGTCCTGCAAGACATCTTTGCGCCGAGAATTGAAGAAAACAAAGGCAACCTCGATTTCCTGAAAGAAACCATGATCCTGTTTCGCCGGCTTAAATGTAACGAAACGGATTTGTTTATCACCGCTTCGGAATATGCATACAAAATAGAACCGACTGCCGAATCGGCGATGGGACTTGGAGTTAAAGCCCTTAAAGACAAAGATTTGTCGGCAGCAGAAAAATATTATAATGAAGCCATTGGCATGTCCGACAAAGCCGAAACGAGAGCTATCCTTTATTTTTCATTAGCTAATATAGCTCTCCAGCAGAAACAATATCCAAAGGCCAAACAGCTCAGTCTGAGATGCTTAACCGAAAATCCCGGTTTTGGAAAAGCGTACCAGCTAATTGCGCAGGCTTATGCTTGGGGAGCGCAAAGTATTTATCCGAACGATCAGGTTCTTTCGAGATGTATCTATTATGCCATTGTCGACAAGTTGGAAAAAGCGCGACAGGTTGACCCCTCGCTTGCTGGCGAAGTAAACAGCCTGATCAACCAGTATAGCAAAAACTTCCCTTCTACAGAAGATATTTTCATGCATGATGAGATCAAAAAAGGCGAAAACTTTACCATTGAGGGCTGGGTGAACGAAACGGTTAAAATCAGATAATTCTTCCGTCGATGAGGATTCGCTTACACATAAACCCGTTAAGAGGCATGGCAATTGTTCTTCTGACAGTTGCACTGCCTCTTTCTTTTTTAATCTCCTGTAACAGAGATAAAAACGAAACGATAGATGTAGCTTTCGACCCGCAGACATCCTATACCTATAAAACGACAAACAGCTATTCGCTCGTTTCCGACTCCGGAATAACACGATATAAAATGGTCTCCCAAACTCAGCTGACGTTTAGTAAAGCCTCCGAGCCGTTTTTGTACTTCCCTGATGGCGTCTATATTGAACAATTTGATACATTGCTAAACGTCGAGGCCAGCATTCAGGCCGATACCGCCTATTATTATGAACGCAAGCAGTTATGGGAAGCCAAAGGAAATGTGGATATTACCAATTTTGAAGGCAAACGCTTTCAGACCGAACATTTGTTCTGGGACCAGCAAAACAAAACTGTCTATTCGGATTCATTAATAATTATTACTGAAGGGGAGAAAGTCACTACCGGTATCGGATTTCGCTCGAATCAGGACCTGAGTGAATATCAGATTTTCACACCCGGCGGTAAGATACCTGTCGAACTGCAACAACGCACAAACGACTCGATTCCCCCTGCGGATTCGCCGGATATGTAACACTTGTAAAATAAAAACAATTATTTTTGGCGGGATTTTGTTTTTTTTATATCTTTGTGCGCTTAAATATGCGCATTTTTTTATTTTAAAAGAGCTAAAAAACTGATTATAAGAATATTAATAGATATAAATTATAAAAAATGGCAACATTAGAAAAAATACGTAACAAAGCCGGACTGTTAGTCGGCGTTGTCGGGTTAGCTTTGTTTTCTTTTATTATCGGAGACTTGTTGAACTCAAGTTCTTCATTAATGAACAGAAGCCAGCATAACGTTTTGGTGGTAAATGGTAATACGATCGATTATCAGGAATACATGCACCGTGAAAACGAAATATCGGAAAGGTATAAGATTCAGTTAGGTACATCAAACCTCAATGAAACGTATATGAGCCAGATTCGTCAGGCGGTTTATGAAGACTTCGTAATGGAAAATACATTCGACCCGCGTTTGGATGAATTAGGAATTACAGTCACTACACAGGAAATGACCGATATGATAGAAGGTGAAAATATATCGCCTGTCCTGTTTCAAAGTCGTATGTTTCAAAATTCTGAAACTGGGTTTTTCGACCGGTCTATCGTCAACCAGTTTTTAAATCAGATAAAAAATATTGAAAGGATGCCTCTCGAATATCAGGCCCAGTGGTTGGAAGGCAAGATGATGTGGATGTACATGGAAAAGGATATAAAACGTAACCGCCAGTATGAAAAATATTCGTCGTTGATTTCAAAAGCGGTGGCATCTAACTCTTTAGATGCAAAAGACGCCTTCGACAACTCGATCATTACTTCCGATATTGTGTATGCCATGCAAACTCTTTCCACCATTGACGATACGCTTATCAACGTACCCGCTTCCGAAATTGAAAGACTGTACAACGAACGGAAGGAGATGTTCCGTCAACAGGAGACGCAGGTAATTGATTATATAGCAGTTGACATCGTTCCCAGTCCGGAAGACTTTGAACAGGCGTCGAATGATATGAACGCCATACGGGCGGAACTCGAGACGACCGATAATGTAGCTGCGCTGACAAACGAAAAATCGGAACATAAATATGTGAACGCGTTCTTTTCTGCTGCGGGCTTCAGGGATGATCAGGATAAAATTGATTTTATTACCACCGCCTCTATCGGCGATATCGAAGGGCCTCTGTTCAAAGATAATCAATACCGTATCATGCAGTTAATTGATAAAACAGAAAATTGCGATTCAGTGCACATTTCGATTCTCTCGCCTGCAGCACGAAGTATCGAATCCGAATCAAGGGCGTATGCCGACAGTATTCTGAATGTACTCAAAGGTGGTGCAGATTTTGCCGAAATAGTACAAAAACACTCCACCGACCAATTTTCAGAAAATGACGGAGAAATAGGCTGGATGACAGAAGAAAACGCACTTCAGATGATGAATGAAGAATTGAGGCGGACGGCCTTTTCATTAAATGCCGGCCAATATGCGGTGGTAAAATCTAATTACGGGCTGCATATCATTAAGATTACCGACCGTACAAAAATGGTTACTAAATACAAAGTGGCTGACATCGTCTATACGGTAACGCCAAGCTCAGCTACCCGCAGCCGACTTTATAACGCGCTCAACCAGTTTATTGCCCAAAATAACACCCCTGATAAAATAGAAGCCTCCGCAAAAGATCATGGATACTTACTAACTCCCAATGTTCAGGTACACAGTACAGATGTGATAGTAGGGTCTGTCTCAAACGCCCGTCAAATAGTTCGTTGGGCGTTCAACAGTAAAAGAGGACAGATTTCCGATATTACCGAATGTGATAATACGTTTGTGGTAGCGGCGCATAAAGGTAAACTGCCGGAAGGATATCAATCGTTAGCTTCGGTAACGCCCCTGTTAAAGACGGAACTTGCTTTCAGAATTAAAGGAGAAGAACTCGCCGCCCATCTCAAGTCTAAAGAGTTGTCGTCCATCATGGACTACGCCGAAGAGATGAGCGCCATTCCCGATACAGTCAAATTTATTACCATGTCCACAACTCGAATAGCCAATATCGGCGTGGAGCCCAAACTCAACGCACTCATCACATTCGCTCCACTGAATACAGTCAGTGAGCCTGTTGCCGGTAATAACGGAGTCTATGTATTCGAGGTGACAAACCGTACAAACGACCAGCATTTGTACGTCGAAGAAAATCAAAAAAGAATGTTGGAACAGAGTAATTCGTATCGTGTGAGCGGACTTGTTTTCCAATTTATGCAACAAAATGCGAAAATAACCGACAACCGTATTCGTTTCTTCTAAACGGAATGAAAGAATACTTATTAGGTATGACATTGAACGGGTTGAGAGAAGTGGCGTCGAAGACGTCGCTTCCGGTTTATGCCGCCTCACAAATGGCCGGTTGGCTCTACCAAAAAAAAATCCGTACAATCGACGAAATGACGAATATAGCTGCAACGAAACGCGAACAGCTAAAAATCCACTATGAGATCGGCAGCCGTCCTCCGGCAAAAGCGACAACATCGGCCGACGGCGCTGTCAAATACCTCTTTGCGGTCAACGACAGCGCTCACTTCGTTGAATCTGTTTATATCCCCTCGCGCGAAAGAGCCACCCTGTGTGTCTCTTCACAAGCCGGATGTAAAATGAAATGCCTTTTCTGTATGACAGGCAAGCAAGGATTCGCCGCACAGCTTACCGCAAATGATATGTTGAACCAGATACAATCCATTCCCGAAAGCAGAGAATTGGACAATGTTGTATTTATGGGTATGGGAGAGCCGTTGGACAACTTGGACGAATTGTTGAAGACGCTTGAAATACTCACCTCGCCCTACGGATATGGATGGAGCCCGAAACGCATTACCGTCTCGACAGTCGGCGTCCTCCCCGGCCTGAAACGATTTTTAGACGAGAGCAGTTGCCACTTAGCTATCAGCCTTCATTCGCCGTTTCACGAAGAACGCCTTTCGCTGATGCCGGTAGAAAAAGTGTATCCCCTCAAAAAGATCATCGATCTGCTTCACGGGTACAATTTCTCGGGACAGCGACGGGTATCATTTGAGTACATCCTCTTTGATGGTCGCAACAATACGGAACGACATGCCAAAGAACTGTCCCGCTTACTGAAAGGATTGGAATGTCGCGTGAATCTGATCCGGTACCATGCGTTGCCGGGCGTCAGCCTTCATAGCTGTAATGAGCAAAAAACGGACTATTTCTGCAACATACTCAATAAGTTAGGTGTCCGGTCGACCATCCGTATATCGCGCGGAGAAGACGTCTTTGCAGCGTGCGGAATGTTGTCTGCCACAAAAAATAAAAAAATATATTGAGCAATTACAAAAAAAGCGTTACATTTGTACGTTATTTTATTAATTACTAAAAACGCAATATCTATGAAACCATTAATTTTTATAAGTTTACTATTAGTAGTAACAGGTTTGAGTTCATGCGATTCACGCGGCGGTTCTTCCGCTTTGACACGTGCTACCGGTATCGCATACGAAGTGATTGTCGTTATGGACAAAGTATTATGGGACAGTGAGGCCGGTACGGCTGTCAGAGAAGAACTCACCGCTCCTATTCCCTATTTATTTCAGGCCGAATCATCAATGAAGTATACCTATATCCGGCCCGATCAATTTGACGGTTTCTTGAAGTATGTTCGTAACATTCTGATTGTAAACATTCAAAAAGATGTTTTTACAAGAACAGCCCTTCTCAAAGAAGACGATAAATGGGCGAGAGGTCAATTGGTGATGTATCTCAATGCGCCTGATGTCGCTTCGGTTGAAACCTATCTTTCTGAAAATCAAAATGTAATTACGAATCACTTTTCGAAAGAAGAGATGAGACGTACCGCCGAATTTCTGCGCAAGACTTACAGCTATACCGTCATGGATATGGTAAAAGAGAAGTATGGCATAACGCTTTATGCGCCTTCCGAAATCAAGTCTTTCAAGAAAGGGGATGAAGGCCTCTGGTTCTCGAACGATGCGGTGTCCGGGCACATGAACCTGTTGGTGTATAGTTTCCCTTATGTGGATACAAACACCTTTACACTCGACTATCTCGTTGCAAAACGCGATTCCTTTCTCAAGGAAATGATGCCCGGCGCTTTCCCCGGTTCTTATATGTCGACCGAAAAGCGGGTAGTCGATTATTTTGCCTCTTCCTTGAACGGCAAATATTGTGGCGTCTTACGCGGACTTTGGCGTATGGAAGGCGGTGATATGATGGGCGGCCCTTTTGTCAGCTATGCACGTGTGGACGAACCCAATCGACGGGTCATTGTAACCGAAGGTTTTGTTTATGAACCACGCAAAAATAAAGGCACTTATCTTCGCCGTTTAGAAGCGGCCTTGCAAACGACACGCTTCCCCGATGAAATATAAAACAAACAATATCAACTTTACATGGAAGAAAAACAGATTAAAATCGGTATTACCCAAGGCGATCCGAATGGCATTGGTTATGAAGTAATCCTGAAAACATTTTCCGATACCCGCATGTTTGACCTTTGTGTACCGGTTGTGTACGGCTCACTAAAGGCGGCATCCTTTTATAATGAATTATTATCGGCTGCAGGTTTGCCTCTCCCTGATATTCAGGTAATCCACGATGCACAGAAGGCGGTCGGCGGTAAGCTGAACGTGCTTCGTTGCGTTGACGACAGTATCCCCGAACCCGGCAAACTGACCGAAGCAGGGGGTAAGGCGGCTTTTATGTCGCTCGAAGCTGCTGTCGCAGACCTGAAAAAAGGAGTTACCCAGACATTACTGACAGCGCCAATCAATAAAAACGCTATTCAAAGCAGTGATTTCGTTTTCCCCGGTCATACCGAATATCTTGAGAAGCATTTCGGAGACCACCAGCATCCGTCACTGATGATGTTGCTAAACGATAGCCTGCGCGTCGCTTTGGTCACCGGACATATTCCGCTGTCGGAGGTACCGAAACGGATAACTACTTCTGTTATACTTGATAAACTATCTGTTTTCAATAAATCATTGCAGGAAGACTTCGATGTCATCCGTCCACGCATCGCCATCCTGGCGCTTAACCCCCATGCAAGCGACAATGGGCATCTCGGCAATGAAGAAACCGAGATAATTATTCCGGCCATCGAAGAAGCGGATAAAAACGGGCTGTCGGTGTTCGGCCCTTATGCTGCCGACGGATTCTTTGGCGCACATTTGTACCGGCTGTTTGACGGTGTGCTGGCTATGTACCACGACCAGGGGTTGGCTCCATTTAAAACATTAGGCATGGACAACGGTGTCAACTTTACTGCCGGACTATCGAAAGTACGTACTTCACCCGCCCACGGGACGGCATTCGACATCGCAGGGAAAAACAAAGCCTCCGAAAATTCGTTCCGTCATGCGCTATACACGTTGGTTGATGTCTACCGCAACCGGAAAAAGTTTCAGGCCGCCACAGTCAACCCGCTACGGAAACAATACGTCGACAAGAGCGGCGACAAGGAAAAATTAGACCTCACAACAGAAGAGTAGTTCATGCTGAAAGATAAGGTTATAGTTTATACATCGGGGACATTCGACATGTTTCATTACAATCATTTACGGATGATTAATTATGCACGCAGTCTGGGCGACATACTCATCGTAGGAGTGAGTACGGATGAACTCGTTTCTTCTTATAAGGAACGTCCGATTATCCCGTTCAACGAACGATTGCAGATCATCGAAGCGCTGAAAACGCCGGATATTGTCATTCCCCAACACACGCTCGACCATGCTGAGATTGTAAAAAAACTTAATATAGACGCCTTTGTTGTGGGCGATGATTGGATGGGTAAATACGATTACCTGCGAGAATCAGGCGTTGAAGTTTTTTATTTCCCTTACGGAACGGGTGTCTCGTCGTCGTCCATCAAAAAGACTATACACGAAACGTATGAAAAATTCCTCCAGAAAGAACGTAATTTGAAACCGGTTACGGTAAAAGGATTTCAAGTAAGCGATAATATAGCTACTACCTCCGGAAAAAAGAAATAATAATGATGACCAACTATGCGTTCATAACAGGCGGCGCCAAAGGTATTGGTTTTTCTGTGGCAAAATGCCTCGGGAAAATGGGTTATAACCTGCTGTTGACGTATAGCTCCGACACGATAAACGCACAACAAGCGTGCACCATCTTGCGTGATGAATATCAGGTAAACGTTACAGCCTTACAGGCCGATAACTCGGACAAAGAATCAATTGATATTGTTTATCAACATATTAATAACTATGACATTCGATTGGATGTTGTCATTTTCAATGCAGGTGTCACGTGCCGCGATCGTTTTGAAGAGATGAAACAGGACGACTGGGAACGGGTATTTTTTGCAAACGTACATTATCCCGTCTATCTGCTACAACAACTGCTCGGAAAGATCAACAAAGGCGGGTGCGTTATCTTCACCGGTTCGCTCATGGGAATCCTGCCCCATGCGTTATCGCTGTCGTATGGCGTCACCAAAGCCGCTATCCACGCACTCGTCAGAAATCTTGTAAAAATATTAGCGCCCTATCAAATACGCGTCAACGCCGTAGCCCCCGGTTTTACAGATACAGACTGGCATAAAAACAAATCCGACGTTATTCGCCAAAGCATAGAAAAAAAAATCGCGCTACAACGCTTTTGCACACCTGACGAACTGGCGGGTGTCTATCAGTTATTAATCGAAAACACCTATATCAACGGTGAGATCATTGTTGCCGACGGAGGTTATTCTTATCAATAAAAAAATGAACTATTTAACCTATACTGAATACGAGACGTCCCTTAAATCGATTGAAACGGAAAATTATTTAGACCGGATTTTTTTCCGTCCGATAGGTTTTCTTATCGCCAAATTGTTAAGCAAAACCTGTACTACCCCCAATACGATCACGATCATCTCCATTTTTATAGGCGTTGCAGTAGGGCCATTGTTCTATTTTGAAAATTTTTATTATACGTTATCAGGTATACTCTGCCTGATTATCGCCAATATACTCGACTGTGTTGACGGTCAATTAGCGCGTCTGACAGATAAGAAATCAAATATCGGACGCATATTAGACGGCCTGGCCGGCGATATATGGTTCGCGGTAATTTATATTTCTTTGGCCTTACGACTTAAAAATGAGTTCAATACCTGGTTGTTTTTCATCCCAGCCGTCTTATCGGGACTGTCACATCTTATCCAGGCCAACATAACCGATTATTACAAAACGCTTCACCTCTATTTTGTCAGCAAGGAAAAAGGAGAGGAATTTCAAAATCACGACGAGATTCGCTCCCAATATAAGCATATGAAACCCGGCTACCGGAAAGTATTACTTTACATTTATGCAGCATATACCTCCATCCAGGAAACAGTAACCCCGCGATTACAACTGATGCTCAAACATCTCCATGCGCAATACGGAGATGACATCCCGGAAGAACTACGCAAGGATTTTCGCCGCCGGAGCAAACGGCTTATGAAGATATTTATCGATTCGATGACTTTCAACGGTCGCGTCGTTATCTTAATAATAGCTGTTTTAACAGGCTATATCTGGTTCTATTTCCTTTACGAAATCATCATCCTGAATATATTTTTAGTAATATCCATCTATCTGCATGAAAAAATTTGTATGAAGTTTATTTAGTTTTCAGTTTTCAGTTTTCAGTTATTAGTTTTCAGTTGTTAGTTTTTTGTTTTCAGTTTTCAGTTTTCAGTACTATTATGAAGAAAAATGTTTTAGATTATGAAGAGTTTCAAGAAATGGCCCCTTTCCTGAAGTCACGTTTAGGTTTATACTTGACAAAAAAGTTCTTTTACTTGATGGACATGGATAAGGTCAATCAGATTCATTCCACTCATTTTGATTTACGCGGTTCGGATTTTACCACAGCCATAATGAACGACCCGTTGATGGATGTTCGCTATGAAGTGCATAACCGTGAAATCCTCAATGACCTTCCCGAAGGCGCGTTTATAACCGTTTCAAATCACCCTATCGGTTCTTTGGACGGTATTATCCTGATTGATATATTCGCTTCCCTTCGCCAGGACTTTCGTCTGATGGTCAACGAGATACTGGCACATATTACCGCTTTGCGTGATAATTTTATTCCCGTTGAACCCAAAAAGGACAAGACCCAGAATGGAAATCCTAAAAATGTAAATGGAATCCGTTTAGCTTTTTCGCATATAAAAGACGGTCATCCGATGGGATTTTTCCCCTCCGGCTCCATGTCATTCTATAACAAAAAACAAAAACGCGTGGTCGATAGGCCCTGGACACACAGTATCATACGCCTAATACGAAAAGTGAATGTCCCGGTTATCCCCGTTTATTTCGACTGCCTTAATTCTAAATTATTTTACAACTTAGGTCGTATAAGCTGGAAAATCCGCCAGTTTTGGGTTGGAATCGAAGCGTTCAACAAAAAAGGACAAACGCTGCATGTCCATATTGGCCAACCCATCCTGCCTGAAACCATCCAAACAAAACCCAATGACACCGAATTAGCCCGATTTTTATACGAATCAACCTACAATTGCAAGATTTAACAGCCATGTCCTTGTGTTTTTCAAACAAGAATAGTAATTTTGCGACTTCAAAAACAATTCGGATATGATTGAAAAGATAAAAAACATGCTCAAGGAAGTACAGGGTCTGAAGGCTAACAGCTTGGAAGAATTAGAGACCTTGCGTATTAAGTATTTAAGTAAAAAAGGCGTTATTTCTAACCTGATGAACGATTTCAGGCTCGTTGCGACCGATCAGAAACGCGAAGTAGGGTTGTATCTCAACGAACTGAAAGAACAAGCGTTAAACAAAATTAGTAAACTGAAAGAGGAGTTTGAAAACCGGAATCTTTCAACTACTAAATACGACCTGAGTCGTACTTCTTATCCGGTTCCGCTCGGAACACGTCATCCGTTATCTATCGTCAAAAAAGAAATTTGCGATATCTTTGCCCGTTGCGGATTCAACATTGCAATAGGACCGGAGATAGAAGACGACTGGCATGTCTTTACGTCGCTTAACTTTGCCGAAGACCACCCGGCGCGTGATATGCAGGATACGTTTTTCATCCAACATCAACCGGATGTGTTGCTGCGCACGCATACTTCGTCTGTACAAACACGTATCATGGAACATCAGCAACCGCCTATCCGCGTGATCTGTCCGGGACGCGTATACCGCAATGAAGCTATCTCCTATCGGGCGCATTGTTTCTTCCATCAGGTGGAAGCGCTTTATGTGGATAAAGAGGTCTCTTTTGCCGACCTGAGACAGGTCTTGTTGTATTTCGCCAAAGAATTTTTTGGTGATGATACGAAAATACGCCTCCGCCCCTCCTATTTCCCCTTCACGGAACCAAGCGCCGAAATGGATATTAGCTGCCATATTTGCGGCGGAAAAGGATGCCCGTTCTGTAAACATACAGGATGGGTCGAGATTTTAGGATGCGGCATGGTCGACCCGAATGTCTTGGATAACTGCGGTATCGATAGTCGAATCTATTCCGGATATGCACTTGGCATGGGCATCGAACGCATCACCAACCTCAAATACAGGATCAAAGACCTGCGCCTGTTCTCCGAAAACGACATCCGCTTCCTCCAACAGTTCAATTAATTAATCATTAATCATTGTTCATTGTTCATTTATTAGCTGTGACTCAAAGAGAAAGGTACAAAGGCGTGATTGGGTGGTTTGAAGCAAACAAACCTGATGTCGGAACGGAACTGCTTTACAAAAGCCCTTTCCAGTTGCTTATTTCTGTTATTTTATCCGCGCAATGTACGGACAAAAGGATTAACATGGTTACACCGGCGCTATTTGAAGCATATCCTACGCCTGAAATTTTATCAAAAGCAACACCCGAAGAAGTGTATGAATACATCAAAAGCATTTCGTATCCGAATAATAAATCGAAACATTTAGTCGGTATGTCCCAGGTTCTTATCGAAAAATTTGGAGGGAAAGTGCCTTCAGATATAAATGAATTACAACAATTGCCGGGCGTAGGACGTAAAACAGCCAATGTGATTGCATCGGTCGTTTTTGACAAACCGGCTATAGCAGTCGATACGCACGTTTTCCGCGTCGCCAACCGTATCGGACTGACAAAAAACAGCCAAACCCCGTTAGCCACCGAAAAAGAATTGGTAAAATATATCCCCGAAGCGCATCTGGCGAAAGCCCACCATTGGCTGATCCTTCACGGGCGATATATTTGCACCGCCCGAAATCCCAAATGCGAAGCCTGCGGCATCTCACCCTGGTGCAAAAGCGTTCAAAGTCAGCCTAATTCCTAATTAAAAAATATATTTAACTTCCGGGACAAGCTGAACGCCGAATTTATCATGTACCGACTGCCGGATTTTTTCGGCGAATGAAGCGATTTCCTTGCCGGTAGCGCCTCCATGGTTTACAAGGATCAATGCCTGCTTTTCATAAACACCTACATTGCCTTCCCTTTTTCCTTTGTATCCGCATTGTTCAATCAGCCATGCGGCGGAGATTTTTACCCGATTTCCCTGTTCAGGATAAAAAGGGATGGTTGGAAACAAGTTTTGCAGGTCGTTGAATAACGAAAGGTGTATCACCGGATTCATGAAAAAACTGCCGGCATTGCCTAAGACATCCGTATCAGGTAATTTGTTGCGACGTACTGCCGTTACCGCATCACGTATAGCCTGCAATGTTACCTCACGCCCCTTCAATGCCTCTTTCAGGTTGCCGTAATCTAACTTAAACCGAGGCGTTTTCTGTAGTCGTATACGGATACCTGTGATAATATAGGGTTCATGATCCGCTTCTTTAAAAATACTGTGTCGATAACCGTACTGGCAATCTGCGTTCGTAAATAGTTGTTTTGCACCGGTTAGTCGATTGAAGGTTTCGACTGTTTCAATTACATCCTTTATTTCCACGCCATAAGCGCCAATATTTTGAATAGCGGCAGCGCCGGCTACTCCGGGAATACAGGAGAGGTTTTCAATGCCCCCCCACCCTTTCGATACGGCATAAGCTACTACATCGTCCCAATGTACCGCCGCTCCTATGCGCAACAATACGGAATCAGGAGCGCTTTCTGTTGTGATACCTTTGATGCGTGAATGAAGGACGAGTCCATCGAAGTCGTTAATAAACAGCAAATTACTTCCTTCTCCGATGGATAAGGAAGTAATAGATTGAAAAAGATCATCCTGTAATAAACGGGATAGTTCATCTTCGTTGTCGTATTCCATGAACCATCGGGTTCTGACCGGAAGACGAAACGTATTATGATGCTTCAATGAATAGTTTTCTTCGAATCGCATCGTGACGAATACTTTAATAAGAAACCTCTTCACGTGAAGAGGTTTCTTATTAAAAAAAAATCAATTCTTGCGTTCTAATATCCAGGAATCCTGAAAGCCGGGAGCATATTTTGTTTTGAAGGCGTCGCGCGCCCTGATAGCATCGTTTCTGATGTCAAAACTGGCTACAATGACACGAAGCATGCCTAAATCGTTTTCTGCAATAATCGGTCGATATCCTTCGCTCGTCATACGATCTTTTAGTCCATACGCATTCGTACGGACGCCAAAGCTGCCAATAACGACTGAATACCGTTTTAGTCCGTTTAAATCTTCGCCTTGAATTACTTTTAAATTCTCTGGCGGCCTGACGGATTCGTAAGAAATCTCTTCAGTTGTTAATACTTCGGTATCATCTTCATCTTCCCAATACGTGTCATTTGACTTCGCCTGTTCATACGCCGTTTTGTAGGCGCTACTCTTAGATTTACAGGAACCCAATGTAAATAAACAGCAAATTGCTGCACCGAATAACAAAATTTTCTTCATTTTTTATCGCTTTTTAAATAAAAATATGTGCAAAGATATGGTTATTATGAATATAAACCAAAAAAAACGGAAATTATTTTAATTCTTTAATGCGGATATTACGAAATTTCACTTCATCGCCATGTCCTAAAAAGCCGATATGCCCTGATTTATTAAATAATCCCGGATGTTCCCGTTTGTCAGGGGTACCGTTTTGGGTTGCTTCTTTTATGTCGCCGTCCAAGATGACCGTGCCGTTTAGCGTTACTTTTATTCGATTGCCATCAGCCATGATTTCCTGTGTGTTCCATTCGCCAACAGGTTTCAAATAACCACGTTCGGCCGGTAAAATGCCGTAGACGGAGCCATGATACTGGTAAGGCGCCAGATTCCGGTAAACGGGATGCTCATTGTCAAGGATTTGAATTTCCATTCCCACATAAGCGGCGTCGCCGGTCAGGGGCGTACGAATGCCAACGCCATTATTGGCTGCGGGAGTCAACTGAAATTCAAAACGATACACAAAGTTGGCAAACTCCTTTTTCGTGTACAGGTTGCCGCCTGAATCTGTAATGGGCGACAGAAATATACAGCCATCTTTCAGCCGGTAATCAACAAGATTCCCTGTCCACTCATACATGTTCGTACCATCAAATAATATCTGAAAGCCTTCCTTTTGTTCTTCTGCGGATAGTTGGAAAGGCTCCGGACGTTCTAATTCTTTGACATAAATGTTACGATAGTAGACTTTACTGCCATGCGCCTGCAGTTCGATTTGCTCCACAGCGGGTATCGGTTGTGAACGCGACCAATAGTTTTCCAGAATGATATTATCGACTACTAATACGCCGTTCAACCGGACGGTGACGCGGTCGCCGATCATCTTAATATAAAAAGTATTCCATTCACCTAACTTATTATCAGCTACTTTGAGCGGTATGCTGGGGTGTGTCCGGTTGTTATACAGTCCTCCCGATCCGACCTGTGCGCCAACATTCACGCGCGATGTATCCCATACTTGCACTTGTGGCGTGCCGCGCAGATAGATACCGGCGTCGGGTTCCGGCCCTGCGGGGTCTAACTTCCAGTCGACATACATCTCAAAATCGCCGTAAAGTTTTTCCGTACAAATATTATCACCTTTTCCGTTAAAAACGAGTTCGCCGTCCACAGCCGCCCATCCTGCACGCATCACTCCGTCGGCTTTTTCCTGAGCGCTCTTTAAATCAGCCGGTTTCATTCTTGCACGTTGTATAGGATTCGCGACAAGTCCCCTCCAGCCGGTCAGGTCTTTGCCGTTAAATATCGAAACAAATCCTGCCTCGTCCGGCATTTCATCCAAGTGTTTACGGATAGCCTGACGCTGGTAGTCGGCGTCCTGATTATTCAATGTCGCAGCTGTTTTAGTAAGCAACGCTTTCACCTGTGCGCCGGTAAAACCCGGATTGGCAAGCGCTATTTCCATGACCGCCTGCGCCGCTCTTTCTTTTAATGCGTTGATATCTAAATATTCACCTGCATACAACATCCCAAGAAAGGCTCCGGTCCTCCCTATGCTTCGTAAAATTCTGTTTTTCTGTTCGTCTGTTTTAGCGGCTTCCATCGCTTTACGCAGAAAAATAAATCGGTTTTCGCCGGTCATCGATGTGCCCGCAACTAATCCGATATATGCCTCTACGGCCTTTTCAGCAAACGAGCCGGAAGCATTTTTACAAATACCATACAACGCTTCTTCGACCTCAAAACCTTTCCATGCGGTTAATGCTTCAAATGCAGCTTCTTTCGATGCGCCGACGCCTTCGTTAAATTCCTTCTCGATCATCGCTAATGCTGAAGGATCGTTTGTGGCCGATAATACCGGATAATATAAATATTTTTTGGTATCTCCCGCCTGCAACATACGGCTTGGGATCATTTCCATCTGTTTTTCAGCAGTTAATGATTCCAAAGTGGCAGTAACAGCCTGCTGTAAAGGTTGAACAAAAGAAGGCTCGGACGTCTCAAGCATCCCGCATAACACGACAAAATCTTTTTCCGAAACTACGTCTTTTAAAGTTTTATATGCGGCATCTTTTACTGATGGATCGTTATTTTTTGTCTGTTCCAATACCAAATTAAAATAGGCGTTAGCTTTTCGTTGCGATAACAGTCCCAATACGACCTTCTTTCCTTCATTGGAAGCCTGATTGTAAACTTTGGCAATAGCAGGTGATATATCATCGGGGAAAGTGGATAAGACATTTTTGGCGTTAGCAAGCAGGTTGGCGTCCTGACTTTTAAGTATATCCGCAATAGCGGGAAGTGTCGTTTTGTCACCTATGGCGCCTAACGCTTCGGCGGCGGCTTGCTTCACTTCGTTATCGCGAGCATTTAACAACTGTATTAACGTTAGCGAACCGGGTTTATCAATGCCTGTTTCGATCGTTTTCAGCAATTGCTGTTTTTCGGGACACGATGCCTCGTTGACAATCCAATTCAAAATATCGATCTTTTCTCCGGTCTTAGCTTTCGGCAATGACTTATACAGTTCCGTATACAAAGCCTTATCCGCCGAACCGGAGGCAAATTTTAAGGCTGCAAACCGATAGGTTTTATTCCCATCTTTCAGCGCCGTTTTTAACGTTTTAACAACATCCGCCTGATTGTAAAAAAGTATTTCCAAAGCGGCAATACGCAATTGAACGGAACCTGCTTTAGTTGCATTTTGCAAAAGATTTTGCGCGGCAGCTGTCGCTACTTTCGTATCTCCTTGTTTATATACGCGCTTTATAAGTCGCACATAAGCGTCATTGGCGTCTGTAATCTCCGCTTTATACTTCGTTGAAGCAGCCACAGCCGCCATATCGGCTAACGATAGTTTCGTTCCCGTCAGGCTCAACGCTTTCAAAGCGATTCCTTTCGTTACCGGATCATCGACGTTAATCATCGTTTTGAGTAATTCTTCGGTTCCTTCTATCACCGGAGTTACTTCGCCTAATGCCTGTATAAGTGAACGTTGCGTTTCCGGTGAAATGGCAGTCCGTCTCATTAGCGCCATCTGCATCGTTTTCCCGGCCGATGGACCTCCGATTGACACCATAGTGAATGCTGTCGGACTGCATAATTTTTCATCCGCCAGATATCCGGCCAACTTACCGATGCTAACTTCCGTGCCGACAATAGCTAATTGTCGAATGATAAAGGCTTTTGTTTCAGGCTCATTCACGCCCTCTAATGTAGCGATGAACGCTTGTTCTATTTTACTTTTAAGTGTCTCGTCGCCGGATGCAAAATTCGCTATTCCGCTTAATGCGTAATCTACAGCCGAATTATCTCCTTTACCCGGCGCGTTCCTCATGTCTACGAGCATCTTTACTCCTTCCGTTCCGGAATTAGTAAGCTCTTTCATGAATTGATTATATGCGCTTGAACGCTCCGCAGGCATTTGTGCCAACACATCGGCAACCACCGTCGCCACCGTCCGCCCGGTCGGTGTTTGCGCAGTAGAGATTCCTATACATACAACTAATAAACAAACAATTATACAAATTTTATTTTTCATAATTAAAAAGGGTGAAAAAGGTTAATTCCTAATTCATAATTCATAATTGAATTAAATGTTCCATGGTGCACGCATCGGTTGATTAATCAGCCTGTTGGCAGCTTCATCATTGATAAATTGAAGATTCACAGGATCAAATTGAAGGGTCCGGTTCAGACGTAGCGCTACAGTGCCCATGTTGACAATGGTTGCCGACCTGAAGGCATTACGTTCATTCAAGGCAAATGGCCTGCGCGTTCTGACACATTCCATAAAATCAGTCTGCTGTACATCAGGTTCGGGATAATCGGCTAATTTTTTTTGCCATCCGGGGATATCGCAAATAAAATTTTTGTATACTTTTCCTTTGGGTCCCTCAATATAAGGGGTATCCGGATTCCCGAAATCGCCTCCCCACAAAATGATCTGACAACCATCTTCATAAGTATAGGTGATCGAACGCCAGGTGCCTACCGCATCGGGATGTTGTTGTGGGGCGTTGACTTCCACTTTTACCGGACTTGTCTCATCTTTACCCAGAAAATATTGTACGGGATCGATATAATGCTGCCCCATATCACCAAGTCCGCCGCCGTCATAATCCCAATAGCCGCGAAAAGTTTCATGAACGCGATGCGAATTATACAATTTGTAGGGAGCCGGCCCTAACCATAGGTCATAATCAAGCGCCGCAGGAATAGATTCAGGCTCTAAATATTCTTTTCCTACCCAGTAAAATTTCCAGTCAAAGCCGGTATAACCGCTGATTGTCACTTTCAGCGGCCATCCGAGGAGTCCGCTTTGGACTAATTTTTTTAGCGGTTTGACGGGTGTACCTAATCCATAAAACGTATCCGTGAACCGGAACCAGGTGTTCAGTCGAAAAATATTGCCGTATTGTTTGACGGCCTCCACCACTCGTTTACCCTCGCCGATTGTACGTG
>Ga0099364_10004205_pt1 | contig 21887 bp, 19 predicted proteins | sample TergutTh196P3_FD_73070 | JGI IMG/M metagenome (GOLD analysis project Ga0099364, IMG submission 73070) | Microcerotermes parvus P3 segment gut microbial communities from Pointe-Noire, Republic of the Congo - Th196 P3 | ecosystem: Host-associated > Arthropoda: Insects > Digestive system > Gut ... | reverse complement strand
GGGAAGTATATAAAAAACAAACTCTTTAGACTAACGGGAAAAATATGGAAAAATTATTCAGTTATATTGACACTCTTGAACCTCTTGCCATTGAACTTGAAACAGAATTATGTAAATGGCCAGCAATATCTCCTGAATCTGGTGGTGAAGGTGAACTTGATAAGTTTATATTTTTAGAAGCCTGGTTAAAAAAACAGGGCATCACAGAGCTTGAGCGTTTTGACGCGCCTGACTCAAGAGCCAAGGGAGGTTTAAGACCAAACCTTATAGCCACGATTGAAGGCACAGAAACCAGCAACGGCTGCTTGTGGGTTATGAGTCACATGGATGTTGTTCCGCCAGGAGAAATATCATTGTGGCACAGCGATCCCTGGAATGCAATTTTAGGACAGGCAGACGGTAAAAAATGTATTATAGGCCGTGGTGTGGAAGATAACCAGCAGGGTCTTGTTTCTTCTGTATTGGCTGTTATTGCGCTTAACAAGCTTGGTTTAAAACCAGCTAGGACAGTTAAACTCCTTTTTGTGTCTGACGAAGAGAACGGCAGTTTATTTGGTGCTCACTGGTTAATGGAAAATCATCCGGATCTTTTTAGTCAAAATGATACTGCACTTGTTCCTGACATAGGTGATACACAGGGAGCATCCATTGAAGTTGCAGAAAAAAATATTGCCTGGGTACGTTTTGTAACACATGGAATCCAGACCCACGGCTCCAGGCCTGAGCTGGGTGCAAACGCTCATCTGGCTGGCGCTGACCTTGCAATTAAACTGCATAACGGGCTTGCAAAAAAATTCGCTGCAAGAGATCCTCTTTTTGAGCCTAATATTTCAACATTCGAACCCACAAAAAAAGAAGCAAATATCCCAAACGTCAACACCATCCCCGGCGAAGATATAATTTATTTTGATATGCGAATACTTCCCTGTTATCCCATAAATACTGTATTAATAGAAGTAGACACTATCAAAGCAGAAATTGAAGCAAAGTATAAAGTCAGTATAGAATATTCCCTTTTGCAAAACGCTGAATCCAAATCCACTTCTCCTGATGCGCCTATTGTAAAATGCCTTACTAAAAATATTGAAGCTGTTTACAAAGTAAAGGCAAAACCAATAGGGGTAGGCGGAGGAACCGTTGCAGCCTGTCTGCGCAATAAGGGTATTGACTGTGCTGCCTGGTATAAATCAACTGAAAGTGCGCATCAGCCAAATGAATTTGCTATTCTGGAAAATATTCTGGGAGATGCAAAGGTAATGGCTTTAATGATGCTGGAAGACGTTTGTTCATAATCAAAAAAAACAGCGCCCATTTCTGGACGCCGTTTTACAATACACTCTTTTTTGCCTAGCGGCCTGCAATAAGCCTGTTAATCAGATTTATTACCTCTTGACCTGCCTGAGCAGTTGTAATCCTTCCATATGCTACGTTTTGTGCAATAAGGTGAAGGTTATTGTTAAACTCTGTGTCATTGGGCATATTGGGAGTGCCAGGGGATGAATGATTTCCTGCTATGTCAAGGTATGCTGCAATTCTCTGACCAACTGGATCTGTTGCAGCTGCAGCTCTTGTTGCAGGTGTACTTGGTACTCCTGGATCCGGACCTGTGAAAGCCCAGGCTCTTGGATCAGTTACCCTAAAGTTAAGGAACCTTGCTGCAGCTTCAGCGTTCCTTGAAGCCCTGCTTATTCCCATCATCTGGCTTGCCTGGCTCCATAAACCATTGTTTACTGCTGCATTTGGAAATTCAATTAATCCAAGCTCATCTCTTGTTGCATTCTGGTAATTTATAAGCTGATTCGACCAGATTGCAGAAACAATTGTTCTTCCTGCAATAATGGCTGCCTGGGATTCATTCTGTTCTGAAAAAGTTGCAGATGTTGCTGCCGGAGGAATAAGTCCTGCACTGCGCCAGCCAGCCCAAAGATCAAAGTATCTTGTAACATCTGCAGCTGTTAAGTGAGTTCTTGTTCCGTCATACAATGGTGTACCATTATCTCCTGCCCAATAGCCAAAGAAGAATGACCCGCCCAGTGTTGCACTGTAATCTGTCAATACCCATGTGTTTGCAGGAAGCCTTGGCTGTACCTGTCTCATCCATGCTTCAAATTCTGCCCAGCTCATGGATACATTTGGTAATGGTGCACCAGCTCTTTCGAGTGCAGATTTATTGTAGATAAATGCTGGCATGTTCATACCTAAAGGAAGCGCATAAAGAGCACCGTCTCTTGTTCCCAGCTGAATTGCTGCAGCATCAAGTTGTGAGGTATTGATAATACCTCTTCTTACAAAATCATCAAGCGGCATAAGGTAATTTCGTAAATTAGGGGAGCTTCTGCCATTATCATCGATGCCCAGGTTGGAGAAAAAACCTCCAAGCTGTACAATATCCGCGGCATTGCCTCCTGCAAGCTGGGTCAGGAATTTCTGAAAGTGTTCAGTTGTTCCTGGTGCTGGTTCACCGGCAACTATAATACCTGTCTCTTCTGTAAATACATCGATGCCAAGCTGGGTCATTCTAATACGGTTTTCACCGCCCCAGTATGACCAGCGAACTACCGAAGATCCCTGCTGGCCTCCGCCTGCAAAAACAACAGTACAAACCATAATAAGTACTGTCAAAAGCAAGATAGCTTTTTTCATATGTCCCTCCAAAAAATATATATTAGGGTAAACTACCCTTTAATGCCTGTTGTTGCAATTCCCTGTACAAAATATTTTTGCAGAGAGAAAAACAAAATAAAACATGGGAGTAAAGATACAACTGACATTGCAAACATCGGCCCCCATGAAGAAATACCTGTAGAATCCAAAAACAGCCTTAGACCCATTGGAACTGTAAACATAGACGGTGAATTAAGATAGATCATCTGGCTGAAAAAATCATCCCAGGTCCAAAGGAATGTAAAAAGCATGGTTGTAATAACTGCCGGCATGCTTAAAGGTAAAATAATTTTTATATATATTCCAAACTTACTGCATCCATCAATACGCGCAGATTCATCCATATCTTTGGGCAGGCTGCGTATAAACTGCACCATAAGGAAAATAAAAAATGCATCTCCGCCAAAAAACTTTGGAACAATAAATGGATAAAATGTATTTATCCAGCCGAACATATTAAAAATAATATAACGGGGGATCATTGTAACATGACCCGGAAGCATCAGCGTGACCATCATAATGGCAAACCATATTTTTCTTCCCGGGAACTGAAGCCTTGCAAAAGCATAAGCTGTAAGTGAAGCAAAAAGTGAATTGATGATCATACATAATATACAGATAAATAATGAGTTTATAAAAAAGGTGCTAAAATGAACAATACCTATTCCTTCCCATCCTTTTACATAATTCTCAAAAGTCCATACTTCCGGAAAAAGACTTGGGTCGCTAAAGATAACATTACCTTCCTTGAAGGATGCAGCTATTAACCATAGGATCGGGTATATCATTGCAAACCCAAGGGCAAGGATTATTATATGAGCGATAAAATGTTTATAAAATAAATTTTCTTTCATTATTCACCGCTCCCGTAACTTACAAGATTGCCGGAAGTTTTGAATATCATAAATGTAAGGATTGCGATTATTACAAGGAGTACCCATGCCATTGCTGCTGCATATCCCATATGCAGGTATCCAAAACCGCGTATATAAAGGTAAAGGCTGTAGAACATTGTGGAGTCTATGGGGCCTCCTGTTCCGCCGGAAATGATAAAGGCTTGAGTAAAAGACTGGAATGCGCTGATCATCTGCATAACCAGATTAAAGAAAATTATCGGTGAAAGGCATGGTAATGTAATGGAGAAAAATTTTCTTATCTTTCCTGCTCCGTCAACACTTGCAGCTTCATAATATTCAGAGGGAACCTGTTTAAGTCCTGCAAGAAATATTATCATGGGGGATCCAAACTGCCATACAGAAAGGATTATGAGAGTGGATAAAGCGTATTCCGGAGTGGAAATCCATGAAGGAGGATCCAGCTGATTGTTGCTTATCATTCTGATTATCTGGTTTATGACACCGTCTCCTGCAAAAAGCTGGCGCCAAAGCACAGAGATTGCAACCGAACCGCCAAGCAGTGTCGGGATATAGTAAATTGTACGGTAAATGGGGATTAATTTTATCTTCTGATTCATCAGCATTGCCACTGCAAGTGCAAATATCAATTTAAGCGGTACTGAAAAAAAGACAAACCTGAATGTTACAAAAAGGGAATTTAGAAATCTTTCATCTCTGACAAATTCCTGGTTTCCTGTAAACATTATTATATAATTTTTTAGCCCAACCCATATTGCCGGCATTATAATATTGTATTCTGTAAAGGAAAGATAAAGTGAATGAATCATCGGGTAAATGGTTAAAAGGAAAAAACCCAAAAGCCAGGGCAATAAAAAAGCATAAGATGATAAGTTATCCTGGATAATTCTTTTATTTACATTCATTAATTTACTCCACAATATCATTTAGTTTAAACTGCTTGATAGAAATTTGTCAATATTTTTTTAATGCTTTTTATTTTTTGACTCTTGTGTTATTATATATTACAGGAGACAACCATGTTATATCCAAAAAATTCCCTCCCTCTTGACAACGAAGATTTTAAACATCCAGCAAAAGAATACAGGGCAACGCCTTTTTGGGGCTGGAATACCAGGCTGGACAAGGATGAACTTTTAAGACAAATCGGGATTTTTAAGGAAATGGGCTTTGGCGGTTTCCATATGCATGTTCGTACTGGTATGGCTACGAATTATTTAAGTGATGAATACATGGACTTGATCGCAGCTTGTGTGGAAAAGGCTCGTAAAGAAGATATGTTAAGCTGGCTTTATGATGAAGATCGCTGGCCTTCAGGAGCTGCAGGCGGTCTTGTTACAAAAAACAAGGACTGGCGTATACGGCATCTTCTTTTAACACGACATCCCTATGGTACCCAGGGGCTATTGGAAAAAAAATCAAGCTGGGTTGGAGCCGGAAGATGTGAAAACGGAGAACTCCTTGCCTGTTTTGATATAATTTTGGATGGAGAAGGCAGTCTTCTTGCTTATAAAAAAATCAGCGAGCATGATAAACCACGAGGATTCAAGCTCTATGCCTATATTGAAACTGCACTACCAAACCCCTGGTTTAATAATCAAACATATATAGATACCTTAAACCCACAAGCCATAAAGGAATTTATACGCATTACCTATGATCGTTATGCAGAGCGTTTTTTAAAGGATTTTGGGGGACTTATACCTGCAATATTTACTGACGAACCCCAGTTTGCAAAAAAAGAGACTTTGGACTTTGCACATGAGGATAAAGACATTGCCCTGCCCTGGACAGGCGATTTTCCCCAGAGTTACAGCAAAGCTTATAATGGAGAGGACATAGTTTCCGGGCTTCCCGAACTGCTCTGGGATCTTCCAGGCAGAGAGGTATCTGTTATACGTTATCATTATCACGATCATATTACAGAGCGTTTTACCCGGGCTTTTGCGGATCAATGCGGAGACTGGTGTGCAAAAAACAATTTAATGCTTACAGGCCACATGATGGAGGAACCCACCCTTGAAAGCCAAACACATGCGCTTGGAGAAGCCATGCGTTCATACCGATCCTTTCAATTGCCGGGTATTGATATGCTTTGCGATCGCAGGGAGTTTACCACTGCAAAACAGGCTCAATCAGCAGCGCGGCAGTATGGTTATCCGGGAGTGCTTTCGGAGATATACGGAGTAACAAACTGGAACTTTGATTTTAGGGGGCATAAGCTCCAGGGCGATTGGCAGGCAGCGTTAGGCGTAAGCGTGCGGGTGCCACATCTCTCCTGGGTTTCCATGAATGGGGAGGCCAAGCGGGATTATCCGGGAACATTTAATTACCAGGCATCATGGTACAGAGAATACCCTTATATTGAAGATCATTTTGCAAGGCTTAATACAGTTCTTACAAGAGGCAGAGCAGTTTGCAGGGTGGGAGTAATACACCCCATTGAAAGTTATTGGCTGCATTGGGGACCCCGCGAAAGTACAGAAGCTGTAAGAACATCAATGGATGAAAAATTCCTTTTATTATGTGATTGGCTTTTACGCAGCCTTGTTGATTTTGACTATATCTCGGAATCACTTTTACCGGATCAATGCGATCTTATAAAAGTAAGTGAAAAGCTGCCTGTTGGAAAAATGAACTATGATGCCATTATAGTTCCTCCCATGCAAACAATACGTTCAAGTACCATGGATAGGCTTGAGTCCTTCCGCAGTCAGGGCGGCAAACTAGTTTTTTTGGGATCTGCACCATCTTATATAAATGCAGTTCCGGATGATCGCGGGCAAAGGTTGTGGGAGCAAAGTGAGCATTTGGGCTTTGACAAGCTGGCTTTGTTGAGCTCGCTAGAAGAATTAAGGGAAGTAAGTATACGTGACAGCTCCGGAGCTTTATCAAGAAACTTAATATATCAAATGCGGGAAGAGGATCACGACGGAGTTTGCATTCGCTGGCTTTTTATCTGTCAGGCTGACAGGGAATATTACAAAGACATGCCCCTGTGTGATGATTACCGCATACAGATATGCGGAGAATGGAAGATCATGCTTTATGATACAATAAACGGTACATACAACAGCCTCCATTCAGAGGTATCAAGCGGCTGGACATTTTTCAAAAAAAGGATTTGGGATCATGACAGCCTGCTTCTAAAACTTGCCCCGGCTGATAAGGCTGATCACACAAAACCTGACATTAATCCTGCAATTGCTGTGCAAGAGATGGAAATAGAAGCTGCTACAAGAACACCGCGTTTTACATTGTCTTCGGCATTGTATAAAAAAGATGCTGTTCCAGATAAGCGCATTGTCAGGATTAATTCAGGAAACAGGGTGCCTGTCACTCTAGCCGAGCCCAATGTACTTGTCCTTGACCTTGCAGAGTTTGCACTTGATGACAAGCCTTACAGGGACAAAGAAGAAATACTGCGGCTGGATAATATTCTGCGCAAAGAGCTTGGCTGGCCGCTTCGCGGTAATCATGTTGCTCAGCCCTGGGTTGAACATGATGGGTCAACGCCGCATACACTGCGTCTGCGTTATACCTTTGAAAGCGAACTTGTTATTAAAGGTGCAGAGCTTGCCCTGGAGAATGCTGCTGTAACTAAAGTTACGCTTAATGGAGATTCAGCAGCTACGGCACAGGGCTGGTATGTAGACAAGTGCATTGGCAGGGTAAAGCTGCCTGATATAAAAGCCGGTAATAATGTTCTGGAACTGATTCTGCCTTATGGAAAAAAAGTTGATGCAGAAGCCTGTTTTCTCCTTGGAGATTTTAGTGTTAAGGTAAATGGTACTTGCTGCACACTTGGCGAGCCTGTCAAAACACTTGGTTTTGGAGATATATGCCATCAGGGGCTGCCTTTTTACGGCGGAAACCTGACTTACCATCTTGAACTTGAAGTTTCTGGCTCTGCAGGCAGCGGCAATGCCAACGATATAACCATAGAGGCTTCTTCATACAGATTTATGCTGCTAAAGGCAGCGCTTGATGGGAAGGATCGTGGTGTCATTGTTTATTCGCCCTATAGTCTTACGATTAACGGCCTTGTAACTGGCAAACACTCACTTGATCTTACAGGGTTTGGCTGCCGTATAAATACCTTTGGTCAGCTTCATAATAACCAAAGGCATGACAAATATACCTGGTGGGGTCCCAATTCCTGGCGCAGTGAAGGACCTCAATGGTCTTATGAATACTGTTTCTGGCCCCAGGGGATTTTAAAATCTCCTGAGGTTTACTGTTATAATAAATAATAGAAAGGAGAATTAAATGTCTACAAAGCTTGTTGAATGGAGTGATGATTTTTCTGTAGGTTACAAGGGTATTGATTTACAACACATGGAGCTTGTTCATTTGGTAAATGATTTTCATGCAGGAATACAAAAAGGCGGCCTGATGTCAAAGGTATATTTTCTTCAGACAATTAAAGGGGCTGTTAAGTATGTTAAAACCCACTTTGAGACAGAAGAGAGTATAATGATGCAGGTTAATTATCCTTATCTTAACGAGCATAAAAAAGAGCATGAAAACTTTATTAATGAGGTCACCCGTCAAATCCAAAGTTTTGAAAAAGCAGATAACCCAGACCCTACAGGTTTTGATAAATATCTTTTAGACTGGATTTTAAATCATATCGCTAATTCAGACAAGAAATATTCCCCGTACTTGAAAGACCTCTAATTATCTTAAATAATTAAGTAGTCACCTTGACATTAAAATCCGCATGTTATATAAATAAATTTCATTTTAGGAGGTGGGATAAGAGGATTGAAAGGGAGCGATGTCGTTGTCAAAGGAGTGTCCAAATCTTTTGGCAGCTTTGAAGCCTTAATCGATGTAGATATGGCAATTAAAAAAGGGGAGTTTTTTTCCATATTGGGACCTTCCGGCTGCGGTAAAACAACCCTTCTTAGAATTATTGCAGGTTTTGAAAATCCTGACATAGGGGAAGTAACCTTTGACGGGATTGATGTTCTGCCTCAGCCTCCAAACCAGCGTACTTCAAATACGGTTTTCCAGAATTATGCGCTGTTTCCCCATCTGACTGTATTTGAGAATGTTGCCTTTTCTCTCAGGGTAGCTAACACCCAGGAACATAAACTGCGCTCGCGTGTCAATGATTATCTTAATCTTGTGCAGCTGGAAAACCACGCACACAAAAAACCCAACCAGCTTTCCGGCGGACAAAAGCAGCGTGTGGCAATCGCGCGCGCCCTGATCAACGAACCCAATGTTTTACTTCTTGATGAACCTCTTTCTGCGCTTGACGCAAAACTGCGTCAGCACATGCTTATAGAGCTTGATCAGATTCATGATCAAATAGGTATTACTTTTATTTATGTTACCCATGACCAGCAGGAAGCGCTTTCTGTTTCTGACCGTATTGCTGTTATGAATCTTGGAAAGGTTTTGCAGATTGGTACGCCGCATGAAATCTACGAAAGTCCCAATGACGAGTTTGTAGCCCGCTTTATCGGAGAGACAAATCTTTTTGATGGCAAAGTTGTAAGTGTTACGCCAATAGACAATTTTGGGAAACCAGTGCCTTTAGGTACAGAAGTAGAGTTTATGGCTGAACTTGACATCGAAGAGCTTGGGCGTATAAAGGTAACAACAGTAGATAAAGTTCATCAAGGCCAGATAGTAAGTTTTACAATAAGGCCAGAGAAAATTCGTATTTCAAAAGAAAAACCAGATACAAAAAGGGAAGATATTAATCTTGTGCAGGGTGATGTAGATGAACCCATTTATTCCGGGTTTATTACAAAGTTTTATGTTAAGTGTGCTGAAAATTTTTTAATAAAGGCAATAAAGCAGCACGCACAATATTATGATGAAGGCCCTGACATAGTATGGAAGGATAAGGTTTATCTTTCCTGGAGTGCAAATGACGGCTACCTTGTAGGCGTTGACAGCGGAGGGCCTTTATAATGGCCATACGCAGGAATTTAGGCCCTGCCTATTCCGCACCTATGGCTGTCTGGTTTACATTATTTTTTCTCGCTCCAATAATCATTATTTTTATTTACAGCTTTCTTTCCAGGGGCCTTTACGGAGGGGTTGTCTGGGAGTTTTCTCTTGATGCCTATAAATATCTTACTAATTCCAATTTTTTGGCAATTACTACAAGAACCATTATTGTTTCTGTGTCAGCTACAGTAATAACTATACTTGTAGCTCTTCCCTGTGGTTATTTTATGGCACGCAGTAAGTACCAAACATTTTTTCTTTTGCTTATCATTATTCCGTTTTGGACAAATTTTTTAATAAGGGTTTTTGCCTGGATAAATATTTTGGGGAACAATGGTTTTATAAATGAATTTCTTCTTCGTTTTAATATTATCGATGAACACCTTCCCTTAATGTATAATCAGAGGGCTGTAACCCTTGTTCTGGTTTATATGTATCTGCCTTATGCAATACTTCCCCTTTATTCCACAATCGACAAGTTTGATTTTTCTTTGCTTGAAGCTGCAAGGGATTTGGGGGCTACCAAACTAAGCTCAATTTTAAAAGTGCTGTTCCCAAATATAAAAAGCGGTATTTATACAGCAATACTGTTTACATTTATTCCTGTGTTCGGAGCTTATGCTGTACCGCAGCTTGTCGGCGGTCTTGATTCTTATATGCTTGGTAATGTTATTGCTGATCAAATACTTAGATCCAGAAACTGGCCACTGGCATCTGCAATATCCATGGTATTGACAGCAGCTACCACTGCAGGAGTTATCATAATGATGATCGTTCAGCGCAGGGAAGCTTCGAGTATTAATGATGTGTCCCGTAAAAACAGGGGGCTGCAATGAACTTCAGGGCTGTAATATCAAACATAATCACAAGAAAAAAGAACCATAATAATATATCAAGCGAAGCATCCCGTCATGCAAGACGAGCTTTAAGAAAAAAGTTTTCTTTTTCTCAAATGGTTTTTATGATAACAATAGTTTTCCTTTTCTTGCCTCTTTTGATTCTTGTTCTTTCTTCTTTTAACGAATCCACAAGCATGAAGTGGACAGGTTTTTCTTTTAGGTGGTATCAAAGGCTTTTTACAGAACGGGAGCTATGGCGCAGTTTCTGGAACAGCATACTTATTGCAGGCAGTTCTGCTGTTACAGCAACAATAATTGGAACTCTTGGTGCTGTTGGAGTCAATTGGTACAGGTTTAAGCTCCGTAATTATGTACAGACCATTTCTTTTTTACCCATGATATTGCCGGAAATTATCATGGGAGTATCCCTTGCAATATTTTTTGCAGGGCTTGGCATCCCGCTTGGTCTTTTCTCAATCTTTATTGCACATACTTCATTTAACGTACCATTTGTATTCCTGCTTGTTATGGCGCGGCTTGATGAATTTGATATATCTATAATAGAAGCTGCCCAGGATCTTGGTGCATCTGAGCGGGAGATTTTTTTCAAAGTAACAGTTCCTGTCTGTATGCCCGGCATAATTTCCGGGTTTCTTACAGCAGTAACCCTTTCGCTTGAGGATTTTGTCATAACATTCTTTGTAGCAGGTCCAGGCTCGTCAACCCTGCCTATTTTTATATTCTCTGCAATTACTAGAAGGGGCGGAATAACACCGGTAATCAGCGCACTCTCTGTTGTCATGATCCTTGGTACTGTTTTACTTACATATTTATTAAGAAATTTTTTAAAACACATTGCTGCAAAATAATGGGGATAAAAGCCTGTTGGGTTTTCCCTTATTTTTTTTTAAGGAGGAAAGATATGAAAAGGAATCTAGTCTTTCTTGTGGTACTGGCAGTTCTTCTTGTAACCGTCAGTTCGTGTAATAGCTCTGAGAGGTTATATATTTATAACTGGAGTTATTATATTCCTGATTCTGTACTTGAACAGTTTGAGGAAGAATACGGCGTTAGGGTTATTTATGATGAATATGCCAGTAACGAAGAAATGTTTGCCAAGATTATGGCAACAAACAGAGAGGGCTTTTTTGGGCGTTTTCTAAATTTATTTGGACGCCGCTATGATATAGTATTCCCTTCAGAAGACTATACTTATATCATGATCAACCAGGGATTGCTTGAGCCGCTTGATCACTCTCTTATTCCAAACTTAAGAAATATCTATCCTTATGTTCTTGATAAAGCTATCTATGATCCCAACATGGTTTATGCTGTTCCTTATTATTGGGGAGCTGCCGGTATATCTGTAAATACAGCAATGGTTCCTGAATTTGAAAGAAACTGGAATATTTTTGGACGCAGGGATCTGCAGGGCAGAATGACCATGCTGGATGATATGAGGGAAGTAATAGGAGCAGCCCTGGCTTTTCTTGGTTATTCAGCTAACAGTACCAATCCAAGAGAAATAAATGCAGCCAGGGACTTAATCAATAATGGATGGAAACCCAACCTTGTAAAGTTTGATGCAGAAGCATTTGGAAAAGGTTTTGCCAATGGAGAGTTCTGGGTTGTGCATGGTTACCCGGAAGTTGTTTATGAAGAAATCATGGATAATCCGCAGCTTCTAAGGGATTTTGTTTTCTTTATCCCGCCTGGAGGAACAGCTTATATTGACAACATGGTTATTCTTAAAGGCTCTGAAAACATAGAGCTTGCCCATAAGTTTATTGACTTTATTCATCGCCCGGAGATTTATGCTGAGTTCTGTGATGAATTTGGTTTTCCTTCTACAGTCAATATTCCTGCAAGAGCATATAAACAGGGTATTTCCCTTTATTCAATCGAAGACCTTTATGGCCTGGAATTTAAATATGACCTGGGTGAAGCATTAAGCCTTTACAATGATGCATGGTTTAATTCCATCCGAATAGGATTTTAATTGACTATATCCGGGTTGGCTTGTTTTACTGCATTGATAAGGCAAGACCAATCCGGGTATTAAAATCTGCTTCTGATATCTCGCCGTTAATATAATCTTTTATTAAAAGACGAATCACTTGCGGGAATGATTTCCAGTATTTATCAGGCCAGGGTCCCATCTCATTTCGCAGAGCCATGTCCTCTTCTTCTTCCATTTTATTCAGGGAAAAAGAAACAAATTGATCTATCATGCTGCCCATAACATTTTTTGGAAGTTTGCTTTTATCTGATTTGCCCGAAGAACTTTTTTTTGAGCCTGTTTCCGGAATCCATGCACCTGTAAGCTCATCGATCTGCGCATCAGTAAGCTCAGGTGCCTGCTGCCTGATGATCCTTATGGCGTAATCCCGCACACTTTGTGTAAGGCTCTCTATATTGCCTTCGATATTTAGCTGTCCGCTTAGTTCTCTGGCAAGACTGCCTGCATCAGGAGCTACGGGCATGCTTCCAAAAAAGGCAAGATCCTTGCGGCGCCTGACAACAGCCTGTGCCACTGCTTCTATTGCCTTTGCGTCACAGCGATTGAGTATATAATCCAGGGTTTTGACAAGTTCAGCATCAGCCATATAATAAATATATATATAAAAGAAAGGAAACGCAAGCATTGCAATTAAATGAAAGAATAATACTTGCTGCCATAAATGCAAAATGGATACACCCGTCCCTGGCTTTAAGGCTTCTAAAGGCAAACCTGGGGAAGCTGGAAAAGCATTGCAGAATTTTAGAATTTGCCCTGCGTCAGCCCCTTGAAGAAAAAGTCAATGCTATATATAAAGCAATGCTTGATACCGAGCCTTCATTTGAAGCTCAAACTTTATGTCACTCACATATACTGGGTCTTTCTGTTTATATCTGGAATCACAAGGCAACACTTGAATTGCTTAAGGCCCTGCATGGGAAGTGGCAGCTGTCTCACCCGCGGCCCTGGGTGGTTCTTGGGGGTCCTGAAGTTTCATTTTTACCGCCAGATTCCGGGATTTTTCGTTATGCTGATTATGTTATCCGGGGCGAAGGAGAGATTGCTTTCAGGGATTTGTGCGAAAAACTTATAAATAAAAATGATGCGGAAACAGCCAATCTTTATGTGCAGCCTTCTGGGCTTCCCTTAAATACTAATTTTATAGAAGCTGCATTACCGCGTTTAACTGATCCTGTGCTGGTTTCTGCCTATGACCTTTATACAGAAGAAGACCTTGAGCAAAAGCTGATTTATGTTGAATCAAGCCGCGGTTGTGTTTTTCACTGTGATTTCTGCCTTAGCAGTACTGGCAATTATATTGCTGGCAGCAAAGTAAGGGAGTTTCCCCTTGAGCTGTTTCTGTCTGATATGGATAAACTTTTATTAAGGCTTGATGCTGTGTCAAAGCGCAATTATAAACAAAAACAGCATACAAAAACAATAAAATTTCTTGATCGTTCATTTAATATAAATACTGACAGGGCTTTGAGAATAATAAAGTTCTTTCTGGATCACATTAATAAAAATAAAAATCTTTGTGTTCATTTTGAAATGGTACCCTTTAATATTCCGCCTAATATGATCGATATGCTTGCATTGTTTCCTCCTGGCAGCCTGCGCATAGAACTTGGAATACAGACTCTTGATTCACAAACATCCAAAACCATTAACCGCAGCGCAAATCCGGATGAAGTGTTGGATGTTCTTGAAAAATTGCGTAAACAAACCAGTGCCATTATGCATGTTGATCTAATTGCAGGCCTGCCTGGAGAAAATATTGTGTCATTTGCAAAAGGCTTTGATCGTTTGTGGATAAACATGACAAAAGAAAGTTTTTGTAGTACGCAGAACAGGAACTGCCAAACTCCTTTTGAAATTCAGCCAGGTATACTTAAACTATTGCCCGGCACGCCCATGTCAAGGCATACAGGTTCCTTTGGCATGGTTTATGACAAAGAACCACCATACGAGATCATTGAAAGCTCAGCAGTTTCTGAACCTGAAATGCAGCGCATAAAAAATTTTGCAAGATTCTGGGAAATCCTTGTAAACCGCAATCATTTTCCGCATGAGATTTCTATGCATATAACACATGGTAAACCTGTGTTTTGGCAATTTATGGAGTTGTCAGACCAGCTTTTTAAACACTTTGGTTGCAATTGGGGCATTGCCAGAGAAGACCTGCGTAATATTCTTAAAAGTATTAATTCTGCTTGACAGGAGTAAATTCCTGTGTATTAAATACTTGACAAAATTTTTGATATATTACATACTAATATAATAGAGGTTGTTATGAACAATTTTTTCCTTTTTATAATATTCATTGCAGTTGGTATTATATCAGGAGTGATCTTCAATAAGTTTGTAATAAAAAATTTTAGCATTAATAAAAGAATAATATTTAATGTTTTGACAATGTTAATTTTTATTTGTTCTTCTATTTCTTTGTTTATTATAGTTAGTTTGAGATCATATGTTGTAACAACGATCGACAGTTATTATTATGAAGTTGAGCAATATATATTCAATAATTATTCGGATAATGAGATTATTATAAATGGAATCGATATAACTATAATTACTGAAAATTCACAAATACAAAATACCGTTTCTGATTTAATCGCATCAGTTTTTTCCGAATTAGAAATCAATGGCAATAATTTATTTTATTCTTTAATTATAGACTCTGTTATAAAAAATTTACTTAACGAGATTGATTCAATTATTGATGAATATTTAAATATTTATATATACCCATTTGCAGATAATAATATAATATCAATTACATCAATTTTGAATTATTTTATAAATATCATTAAAATACAAATTAATATTATTTTTAATAAATTAATTTTTTATTCTCTTGTACCTTTTTTTATTTATGTTACATCTATTGCTATTTATATAATTGTAAGCAAAATTACTGGGAGTAAAACTGTTATGGTAAAAAATGAAAGTATTGAAAGTATTGAAGGTAATATAGTTATGGAAAAAAATGTACCACAATATAATTGGATGGCTGTATTATTATTTTGTGTATTTTTGGGTTCAATTGGTATACATCGATTTTATGTTGGTAAAATTGGTACAGGTATACTGATGATTTTAACATTTGGAGGGTTTGGGATTTGGTGGATTATCGATATAATAATGATTATTACCGGACAATTTACTGATAATACCGGACAAAAAATTTCAAATAAAGACTATATGTAAATGTGAATAAGTCATATTTTGAATGGCTTAAAATAGACAGCACGGAAAGACGGCAAGGAGTTTTTTATGAGCGGAGATGGAAATTTTTCAAAAAAGAGTAAATTGGCAGCGTGTCTTCTGTGTAATCCATTAGGAATGCACAGATTTTATCTTGGTAAAAATTATGGTGTACTTATGATAATTTTGTGCGTCCTCTTTTTTACAGCATTTATTCCAGTTATAATGGCTTTAGTTGATTTTTACCTAATCATATCTGGAAAAATGGCAGACGGTGAATGTAAAACTGTACACTATTGGGCAACAAATGAATAGTTAATTTACTTGGCCTTTTAGCCAGCATCTACAAAAGACTTACAGCAGGTGTTTAGTTTATAGTGTTGTTCTGATAAAAAGCGGCGTACAGCATTCTTTTTGCTGCGCCGTTTTTTTTGTCCGGAAAACAGGTAAATTGCATGGAGGGTAAATAATATGACAGTAAAAAGATGCTCAAAAAATCCCATAGTAGTTCCAGGAATAGTTGACTATAGGCGTGTATCTGTATTTAATCCAGGTGTTATTTTTGACAACGGCGAGTTTTTTATGTATGAGAGGGCAGCAGGCAGCCTGCGTCCATTTAAAACAAGCATTGGACTTCTTAAAAGCAAGGACGGCATTGATTTTACTCTTGTTTCTGATAAACCTGTATTCACAGGAGAAATGCTCGGGTTTCCTGATGGTTCTGTAGAAGATGCCAGAGTGGTCAAAATCGATGATGTTTTCTATATGTGTTATGCCCTGCAGCCCTATGCCTTTGACTGTTGGCCTACAGGTATAGCTGTGCCTGATTACTATCCTGAACATTATCCCCAGTGGAAAGAGAACAACACCGAACCAATGATTACACGTTCCGGCATTGCGATTTCCAAAAATGGGATGGATTTTAAGCAATTGTGCTATACAACCCCGCCAGAGATAGATGATCGGGATAATGCGCTGTTTCCTGAAAAAATAAATGGAAAGTTTGCTATAGTGCGGCGTCCCATGCAATATGTAGGTGAAAAATACGGCACAGATCAACCAGGTATCTGGATATCATTCTCTGATGATCTGCTTGAGTGGTCTGTGCCGGAACTTGTGGCAACAGCAGAAAACCCAAGCTGGGAAGGATTAAAAATCGGCGCCGCAGCAACACCGCTCAAGACAGATAAAGGCTGGCTGCTGCTATACCACGGTGTTGACAGCAAGTCTGTTTACAGAGTGGGAGCCATGCTTCTGGATCTGGCTGACCCGCGCAAGGTCATTGCCCGGACAAAGAGCCCCATCATGCAGCCTGAAGAGTATTATGAAAAGTACGGCCTTGTGATCAATAACACAGTATTCCTAACCGCAAACCTTATTCACAATGGCGAAATTTATATATATTACGGCTGCTGTGACACCAGCATATCCCTGGCGACTGTAGCCCTTGATGAAATGCTTAAATTTGTGCTGGATGGCAAATAGGGATTACTGGTGCTTACAACGTGATACATTGTTCATCTACACTGCTGGCGCAGTGCGTTTGTAGGACGCACTGACGGGTACCTAAAGGTACCCTTACTTTTACTCATCTTGGATACGTTTACTGGTGCTTACAACGTGATACATTGTTCATCCACACTGCTGGCGCAGTGCGTTTTGTCGTTGTGCCCAGAAGAAGACTCGAACTTCCATGCTTTTGAAGGCACTGGTACCTGAAACCAGCGTGTCTACCAATTCCACCATCTGGGCTGTCATAATTTCAACTTATATCATATCTTGGCATATCAAAATGGCTTGGTCAAGGCAAGACTTGTTAAATAGAATGAATGTCCATCTAACAAAACCTTCATTTTTAAAATAAAATAGGTTAAATGAGTATTTTAACAGTATGCATGAACCCGACCATACAAAAAACCCTGGTTTTTTCCTCCCTTGTAAAAGATACTGTAAACCGCTGTAAGGATTACAGGCTGGATGCTTCGGGAAAGGGGGTAAATGTAAGCAGAGTTTTAAGCCAGCTTGGAAAGGATGTGTGCCACCTTACTCAGCTTGGAGGGATTCTGCGGCCCTTGTTTCTGGATTTGTGCAGCAATGACAATCTAAGAGTGGAATGGGTTGAGAGTTTGAGCCCCATACGTTTTGCCTATACCCTTATTGAAAGAACGGAAAAAAACGTAACAGAGATTGTAGAAGAAGCTGAAAAAGTTGATGAGGGTACAGAGAAAAGACTCTTTGATGAATTTGCCAGGCTTGCTCCTGGATTTTCCACTTTGGTTATTTCAGGAACCATGGCAGCGGGATTTTCTGACAAGCTGATTCCGGACATGGTTTGTTTTGCCCGCGAGCAAGGTCTTAGGGTTATCCTTGATGTACGCGGAAACGATCTGGTAAACAGCCTTGCCTGTGGGCCGGATATAGTAAAACCCAATCTTTGTGAATTTATTTCAACATTCGCACCTGATCTTACTTCGCATAACAACACAAACAGCTCTGATATTCACCCGAATAATAGTGACATAAAAAAAAGGGTGGGGAATATCTGGTCAGAGCTTTACAAAAAATACCCATGTTCACTTATACTGACACGCGGACCTGACCCAGTGTGGTATGCTGAAAAAGGTGATTTAGCTGAATATGCCTTTGAATCTGTAGAGCCTTTTAATACAACCGGCTCAGGAGATGCTTTTACCGCAGGACTTGCCGCTGCCATGGATGATGGCGCATCCCTGGCTGATGCCATTGGCCAGGCAGTGCGCTGTGGTGTGCTTAATGCAGGGCTTTTGCGGCCTAGCGTTATTAAATAAATTACTCCTAACTCTTTCTTGTTAGTGCGATAAGTATGGCAATATCTCCCTGGCGTACTCCGGGAATTCTTGCAGCCTGGCCAACAGTAAGGGGTTTTACTGCCATAAGTTTTTCTTTTGATTCTGAAGAAAGACCCAATAATTGCGAATAATCAAGGCTTTCAGATATTTTTATATTATCCATTTTTTTTGCTTTTTGTATGGCGCGGTTTTCTTTTTCTATATATCCTTTATACCTTATATCCAGAGCTGTCCTCTGTATCCACTCTGTTGGGTATGCTGCCAGTTCAGGGAAATCCAAAAGCGCTTTATTCATATTAAAGTTTCCCCTTACTATTACCTGCTCAAGGCTTTCGCCGGAAACTTTACTTTGGATTATCAGTTCTCTTATAAGCTCAAGGGATGCTGCTTTTTCCTGAAACCTTTCCCAGCGTATGTCGTTTATAAGGCCAAGTTCCCTGGCTTTTGGACATAACCTTGTGTCCGCTGTATCATGGCGCAGAAGCAGGCGGTATTCTGCCCTGCTTGTAAACATGCGGTAAGGCTCTTTTGTTCCCAGAGTTGTAAGGTCATCTACAAGCACACCTATATAAGCTTCCGAGCGCCCAAGAACAAAAGGAGCTTCTCCCCTCATCTTCAACACAGCATTGATCCCTGCCATAAGCCCCTGACTGGCTGCTTCCTCATAGCCGGAACTACCGTTTGTCTGACCTGCACTAAAAAAACCGCTAAGGCGCTTGGATTCAAGACTAGGAAAAAGCTCAAGGGGATCAATATAATCGTATTCCACAGCATAACCCGGCCTTACGACTTCTGCATTTTCAAGCCCTGGAATCGTCCGGATAAATGCCTTCTGCACATCTTCTGGCAGGGAAGTGGAACAGCCATTAAGGTATTTTTCGTTTGTGTATAATCCTTCAGGCTCAATAAAAACATGATGCCTGTCCCTGTCAGAAAAACGCATTACCTTGTCTTCGATAGACGGGCAATAACGCGCACCTGTACCTGTGATTTTTCCGCCGTAAAGAGGTGAGCGCTCAATATTGGCGCGGATAATGTCATGTGTCTTTGTATTTGTGTATGTAATCCAGCAGGGAATGGAAGGTCTTTCAAATTGATGCCTGACACCGGCTTCCGGCTGACCAGTCATTGGATCACCACTGTCAAAGGAAAATGGCTCTGGTTCTTCGCCGTCCTGTTTTTCCATAGCATTGAAATCAATGGAATGTCCTGCAATACGTGCAGGCGTGCCGGTTTTAAGCCTTCCCACAGAAAACCCAAGCCTTCTTAGGCTGGAGCCAAGTCCAAGAGCAGCTCCTTCTCCCAGGCGTCCCTGAGCTGCGTCAAACTCACCTATAAAAATTTTCCCTTCCAAAAATGTTCCTGCACAAAGGATCACTGTATGGCTTGAAATTTTATGTCCTCTTAAAGTTATAACACCAGAGACTTTGTGATTGCTGCTATCTGTAATCAGGTCTATAACTGTGTCCATCATTATGGAGAGCCCTTTTTGGGATTCAAGTGTCTTGCGCGCTGCATTCTGGTAAGCCAGTTTGTCAGCCTGCGCACGCGGTGCCTGTACTGCCGGCCCCCTTGAACGGTTAAGAATGCGGTATTGGATCATGGTTTTGTCGATAAGCTTTGCCATTTCACCGCCCAGGGCATCGACTTCCCTTACAAGATTGCCCTTGGAAAGCCCGCCTATGGCCGGGTTACAGGATAATGCGCCAATGCAATCGGGGTTTTGAGTTATAAGCAGGCAGGAATGACCAAGGCGGCTAACAGCTAAAGAAGCCTCGATTCCGGCATGGCCGCCGCCAATTACAATGCAATCATAGTCCATGGTTTAATCTAACATAAAATAAGAGTGATTAACAATTGAAAAAGCCTTTTTACAATGTTAATATTTATCATTGCTTTGTTAAAAAAGTAGTGTTATTATGAAGGTGATTTTATATGATGTCCGAAAAGCAATCGACTTCTCAGACAATCTTATTTTCTTTTAGTCTATAAGACAGAGCTATTGGTGAGCCTGGATGAATAAGGAGATAGTATATGAGAAAAGTTGTAATATTCATATTATTTTTTTTTGCAGCTAATCTGTTTGCAGATGAAGTAGATTTTTCAAATGATACAACAAGAATAAGAAGAGAAATGGTTGCACCAACAGAATATGCAGAAGCAATGGAAGCATATAATATTGGAACGGGTTTATACATGCAAAATTATTTTGCGCAAGCAGAACCTTATTTATTAAAAGCTATAGAGATTGATGAGTATTTTGTTGATGCTATGGATCATCTGGGTCTTGTATACAGAAATCTGGGAAGATTTGAAGATGCAGAGTATTGGTACTTAAAATCAATCGAAATTAATCCAAATAATACTGTTCCTTATATCAATCTGGCAGTAGTTTATAGGTTTCAGGGAAGATTAGAAGATGCAAGACAAGTATATATACAAGCAAACAGAGTAGCTCCTGATAATCCTGAGCCGAATTTTGGGATTGGTATGGTATATCAAGAAGCAGGTTATCATGAAATTTCAATTGATTACATTGATGTTGCAATGAGAATTTATTATGAAAGAGAATCAATGCTTTTATTCAATGCTTTTTTTGCACAGGGGAATAATTATTATTCATTAGAAGATTATGAAGAAGCATTAAGACTTTATAAGTTAGCTTTAATAGGTCATCCTGATAATGATTTTATTCTAGGCAGAATTAATGAAATTGAAGAAAGATTTACAGACAGTTAATCCGGCAAAGGTTTTTGGTGGCTTGCCTGAGGATGATGAAGAAGAAATGGATATTTCCGGCATTATCTTAAACTCCCATCGCCTTCTTCTGTTTTTCAAGATAACTGTTTTGGGCTGTGGTAAGATTTGCAAGCCGCTGTTCGAGCAGAGCTTTTTCTATAGGGTCAACTCCTGGGGTGCGGAGTATGTTTTGAATTCTGGTTCTGTGGGAAATAAAAGCAATGTGAAAAGCGTCTTTAGGATAAATGCTTACACGGTATTTGCCATTGTGGGGAAAGGCATCATCGGTAATTTTATAGTTTGGATTTTCAACAGCTTTTAATGCAAGAAAAGCGTCGTCAAAACTTTGTACGGCTTTTGTTAGGCTGTTGATGGTGTGCTTGTCGGTCTTGGTACATAGCTCCAATTCCTGGGTTAGAAAAGTGTACTCGGCAAGAATGAGGGTTTGAGGGTCGGCTGTAACTTGGGCTTGCTGAAAAGCAGACATAGCTAGAGCAATGCCTTCCTCATAAGAAATGCGCCCTTCCTCTGCTTTTCCTCTGGTGGCAAAACCCTTACGACCATAATCAATACTGGTAGTGGCAGTAATGATATTATTTACTAAGCCAGTCGATCCCAAATTCTGCCTCTGCTTCCGATAAATTCCAGCCTTCTTTTATAAGAAAATCAGCACCTACTTTTTCTTTGATTACTTTCGCTATGTAAGGGGGTATGGGGGCTGTTTTCATAAGACGGGTAGCTCCTTCAGTATCACCAGCTT
>Ga0099364_10004204_pt1 | contig 21887 bp, 18 predicted proteins | sample TergutTh196P3_FD_73070 | JGI IMG/M metagenome (GOLD analysis project Ga0099364, IMG submission 73070) | Microcerotermes parvus P3 segment gut microbial communities from Pointe-Noire, Republic of the Congo - Th196 P3 | ecosystem: Host-associated > Arthropoda: Insects > Digestive system > Gut ... | reverse complement strand
CGATCAGCAGCAGCGCGGCGATCAGCACGATCAAAACGATGCCCGCCCCGACGCGGCTGAGACCCTTGACCAGCAGAAAGCCCAGCGTTCCGGCCAGCAGGCCGCCGCTCTCCCGCGCCATACCCCCTTCGATGAGCTGCCCGAAGAAGGCTCGGCCGGAGGCGTATTCCTCCGTGTATGTCACGACATGGACCAGCGAACCGATCAGGAACGGCTGGAGCAGGACGGCGGTTACGCGCGCGGCCACGGGCCGGCCGCGGTGGAACAGCAGCAGTCCCGACCCGGCCAGCATGGCAAAGGGCAGCAGATACAGCCCGCGCCCGATCAAGGCTCCAGCCCCGCCGCGCAGCAGGTTGATGACGATCGCGTCGACGCCGGACATGGCCAGAAACGCGAACACAGACAGCAGCAGCAGCGCCAGCGCGCCGGCCTCGCGGCGTATGGGCTTGGCGGACGGGGACGGCGCGGAGGGCGGCGTCCTTTTTTTCGCGGGGGTCTTCTTTTTCGGTGCGGGCAAGGGGCTTCACCTCATTTGATGGTTATACTCTGAAGGGGCCGCCGCTCCCCGCCGTGACGGAAGAGAGGCGTCCCTGATTTCTCCGTTCTCAAAGGCGGTTTGCCGATTGCACAATCGACAAAATGACCGTCAGCGCCCCGGCGGCCAGGCAGTACCACGCAAACCAGGAGAATTTTTTGCTCAAAAGCGTCCTGCGCAGAAAAATCAGCGCGGCAAAGCCCGATACGAACGCCACCAGCGCGCCCAGCAGCATCGGCAGGATCAGCGCGGTATCGAAGCCCGTCCGCGCGGCGTCTATTCCCTCCAGCAGCGTCGCGCCGAGGATAGCGGGGATGCTCAGCAGAAACGAGAAACGGAACGCGAAGTCGCGGTCAAAGCCGCGCAGGAGCCCGCCGCTGATGGTCATGCCGGAGCGGCTCAGGCCCGGCGTAATGGCGGCGGCCTGCATGACGCCGACAATCAGCGCGTCCTTGACCGTCGCCGAACGCACGGTTTTCTTCCCGGGCTGTTTGACGTAGTCCGTCGCCTTGATGACCGCCGCGGTCACGACCAGCGCGCCGCCTATGTACAGGGCGTTGCTCATCAGCTCCTCGACCACGCCCTTCAACAGGATGCCCAGCAGCAGCGGCAGCAGAGCGACGGCCAGCAGTATGAGCATCCGCGTGTGGGGCCGCCGGGCCGCCTCCGCGCGCGCCGAGGGCTTCAGCAGGGCGATAAACGACGAAACCAGAGCGCGGATATCCTTCCCAAACACAATGAGCACGGCGGTCAGCGTCCCGGCGTGCAGGGCCACGCTGAAGGAGAGCATCCCTTCCTCCAGTCCCATCAAAAGCTGCATCAGCGCCAGATGCCCCGAACTGGAGACGGGCAAAAACTCGGTCAGGCCCTGAATCAAGCCCAGCAGTAAGGCTTTCCAGATTTCCACAGGCACACCTCAAATCTCAATAGACTTCGTCTGCTGTCATCTTGCGTCCCACCCGGCGGTCGGCCGCCGAAACCCCTCCGCTTACGCCCGCGGGCTCGCCGGAGCGCCGGGGTGTTTTGCTTCCTGCCGGGTTGCGCAAGCGCGCTAATTCAAAAAATCCTTCAGCTTCTTCGAGCGGCTGGGATGCCGCAGTTTCCGCAGGGCCTTGGCCTCGATCTGCCGGATGCGCTCGCGGGTGACGTTGAACTCGCGGCCGACCTCCTCCAGGGTGCGCGTGCGGCCGTCCTCGATGCCGAACCGGAGCTTGAGGACCTTTTCCTCGCGCGGCGTCAGCGAGCCCAGCACGTCGATCAGCTGCTCCTTGAGCAGGGTAAACGAGGCGGCCTCCGCCGGCTCCGAGGCGTCCTCGTCGGGGATGAAGTCGCCCAGATGGCTGTCCTCCTCCTCGCCGATGGGGGTCTCAAGGCTGACCGGCTCCTGCGCGATTTTCATGATCTCGCGCACCTTCTCGGCGGGCATGTTCATCTCCTCGGCGATTTCCTCCGGCGAGGGGTCGTGGCCCAGCTCCTGAAGGAGCTGGCGCGAGACGCGGATGACCTTGTTGATGGTCTCGACCATGTGGACGGGGATGCGGATGGTGCGCGCCTGGTCGGCGATGGCGCGCGTGATGGCCTGGCGTATCCACCACGTCGCGTAGGTGGAAAACTTAAAGCCCTTGGTATAGTCAAACTTCTCCACGGCCTTGATGAGGCCGAGATTTCCCTCCTGGATCAGGTCCAAAAACATCATGCCGCGCCCGACATACCGCTTGGCGATCGAGACGACCAGGCGCAGGTTGGCCTCGGCCAGGCGCCGTTTGGCGTCGTCGTCGCCGCTGCACATGCGCTGGGCCAGCCGGGTCTCCTCTTCGGTATCCAGCAGGTCGATTTTCCCGATTTCCTTGAGGTACATCCGCACGGGGTCGTCGATGCCGAAGGCCTCGGCCAGCGCCTCGGGGTCGGCCAGCTCCTCGGGCGGGATTTCCTCCACGTCGTCCAGCTCCTCGGGAACCTCCTCGGGCGTCTCCTCCCCGGCGGCGGCCAGATCATCCTCCACCTGCACGATCTCATTGGAGTCCATCTCCTCATAGAGCGTGTCGATCTGATCGGCGTCCATGTCATGCTCCGCAAAGGCGTCCAGCAGCTCCTTGTTGGAGAGAGACCCCTTTTTCTTTCCCATTTCGATCAGTTCCTGAATCACCGGGATTTTATCCTCCGCCAATGTCTTCATCCTCCGTTTGTATATAGATTCACGGGTTTGTTGTGCCGGGGTCCCGAGCGCCGGCCCGCTCCTAGGGCTTCAGGCGGTTGCGCAGGTTCAGCAAATCCTCGTCGCTACCCGGCCGGGCGGCCTTGACCTGCCCTTTGCGCAGATGCTCCAGCGCGCCGCGCCATGTGATGTCGGACAGGGCGCCGAATTCCGTGCTGCGCAGCCGCGCCAGCAGCGCCGCCGCCGGTTCCGGGAGCGCCGCCGCGTTTACCCCGCCGCACAGGGCGGTAAACAGCTCGCGCCTTGCCGGATCGGTGAAGTCGGCCTCCGTCAGGGCCTCGCGCCCGGCGTCGGCGTACTCCGGGCCGACCGCCATGTGCCGCAGTAAGTCCTCCTCCGCCCCGCCGCCGGGCTTGCGGGGATACAGGGCGGCGCGTTCCGCGGCCCGGACCGCGCCGCGCTCGGCCCGCCGCCGCAGGGCGTCCAGATCGCGCAGAACCGCGTCCGGCTTCACGCCCGCCGTCTCGGCTACGCGGTGCGCGTACACCTGCCGCCCGGCCTCGCTGGCGACCTCCAGCAACAGCGCCTCCGCGGCCCGCAGGTAGGCGCGGCGGCCCTCGTCGCTTTGCAGATCATGCGCGGCGGCGGCCTGCGCCAAGCGGAAGTCCGTCGGGTCCCTCGCGCCGGAGAGCAGAGCCTCCATCGCGCCGGGGCCGTAGCGCTTGAGATATTCGTCCGGGTCCTTCGCGCCGCTCAAGGCCAGCACGCGGATGCTCAGGCCCGCCGCTTCCAGCTTCGGAACGGCCTTCTGGACGGCGGTCCGGCCTCCCTCGTCGCTGTCGAAGGCCAGCACGACCTCCGGCTTATAGCGTTTCATCAGCGCGGCCTGCTGGTCGGTCAGCGCCGTCCCGCAGGAGGCCAGCGTGCTGTCAAAGCCGTGCTGGTGCAGCATCGGAACATCCACGTTGCCCTCCACGAGGATAAAATAGGGCCGGTCGGAATTTTTGGCGCGGTGCAGTCCGTACAGCGTGCGGCTTTTGATATACGCCCCCGTCTCGCGCGAGTTTTTGTATTTGGCGGGCGCGTCGGCCTTCAAGGCCCGCCCGGAGAACGCGATGACTTTCCCGCCGGGGTCGAAAATCGGGAACATCAGCCGGTCGCGGAAGGAGTCGTACAGACTGCCCCGCTTGCCCACGGCGCACAGGCCCGCCCCAATCAGCTCCTCGCGCGTCACGCCCTGCCGCCCCAGCGCGTCGGCCAGCCCGTCCCACGCGTCGGGGGCCGCGCCCAGACCCCACTTCCGGGCGGTCTTATCGGTCAGCCCGCGCGAGTGCATATAGGCCAGCGCCTCCGCGCCCGCGGGTGCGGAGAGGGTATCGTGGAACCAGCGCGCGGCCAGGGTGTTCAGCTCCAGCAGCCGCTTGCGCGGCAGACCCTGCCGGACGGAAGCGTCGTCCTCGGGCATATCCAGGCCCGCCCGGCGGGCCAGCTCGCGCACGGCATCCGCAAAGTCGTAGTTTTCGGCCTTCATCAAAAACTGTACCGCGCCGCCGCCCGCCTGACAGCCAAAGCAATAATACATGGTATTATCCCGCGAGAGGCTAAATGACGGCGTTTTTTCGTTGTGAAAGGGGCACAGCCCGATCCAGACCCCGCCTTTCTGCTTCAGGGCCGTATATGCGCCCGCCAGCGACGCCAAATCGGTCCGGGCCGTCAGTTCATCCAAAAAGTGTTGCGGAAACGCCATATCGGAGAACCTTCCTTATCGTTTCCAATGTATGGGAAATGTATACTTTCAGCCCGTTTGCGGCCTGAATGACCGCTTAGCGTTTCTCCCACCCGTGCGGCAGGAACAGCCCCTGCGCGGTCTCCAGCGCGTACCGGTCGGTCATGCCCGCCACGAAGTCGGCCGCGGCGCGCTCCGTGCCGTCGCGCTCCGCCAGCGGCCACAGCTCCTCCGTCAGGCGGTCGGCGGACGCGGCGTAATGCTCATAGAGCCTTTGGATCATACTGATGGCCTTGGTCTCCTCGCTCTTGGCCCTGGAGTTGAGGTACACGCGCTCGAACATGAACGCCCGCAGGGCTTCCATCGCCTCCGCCACGGGCGGGCTTAACACAATATCCGGCTCCGGGCTTGTCCGCAGGCGCTCCGAGGAAGCCTCGAGCATATCGCGCACCAGCGTGTCAATGCGCATGGAGTAGGACGCGCCCAGCGTTTGTCTGACGCCGGCGGGCAGCTCGGTTTCCGTCAGCAGGCCCGCGCGCACCGCGTCGTCCATGTCGTGGTTGACGTAGGCGATCCGGTCGGCGATGCGGACGATCCGGCCCTCCAGCGACGCGGACAGCTCCGGCCCGGTGTGGCACTCAATGCCGGCGCGGGTCTCCGGGCACAGGTTCAGCCCCTCGCCGCCGCGCTCCAGACATTCCACCACACGCCGGCTGTGGGTGTTGTGGGCAAAGCCGCCCGGCACGACCTCGTTCAGGGCGCGCTCGCCCGCGTGACCGAAGGGCGCGTGGCCTAAATCATGGCCCAGCGCGACGGCTTCGGTGAGGTCTTCGTTGAGGCTCAAACCCCGCGCGACTGTGCGCGCGATGCGGCTGACCTCCAGCGCGTGGGTCAGGCGCGTGCGGTAGTGGTCGCCGCCGGGGCACAGAAACACCTGGGTTTTGTACATCAGGCGCCGAAACGACTTGGAGTGCGTGATGCGGTCTACGTCGCGCTGGAAAGCCGTCCGCGCGGGGCAGGGCGGCTCGGGGCGTTCCCGCTCCGCCGCGCGCGCGGCCAGGCAGGCCCGCGCGTGCAGATGCTCCGCCTCCCGGCGTTCGGTGCGCTCTCTCGGCGTCATACACACACCTCCTATACTGTTATACAACGCGCGGGCGCGGATATCCTTTTTCCCTTTTGAAAATTAAGAGAGCGGCGGGGGGAGAATAGAATGCGCGGAAAACGGGCACACTATCGGCAACTATGCGGACAGGGGAGCGTGTCTTTGGATGAAACGGAAAACAGGCCGCGGCGCGGGCTTCAGAGGCTGGGAGATCGCGCTGGCCCTCGGGCTGCTGGTTTCGCTGGCGGCGGCATACCGCGCGGAAGCGGCGGCCAGCCGGCTGGCGGACGGTATCGTGCGCCTGCATATCACGGCGGAGGGCGACGGGCCGGAGCAGCAGGCCCTGAAGCTGGCCGTGCGGGACGCGGTGCAGGCGGTGACGCGGCCCGCCCTGGAGGGCGTGTCCGGACGGGACCGGGCCGAAAGCCGCCTGCGCGCGCTCCTGCCGGAAATCGAGGCGGCGGCGCGGGAGGCGGCCGTTCAAGGCGGCCGGGAGACGCCCGTCACGGCGGCGCTGGACTGGGAGGATTTTCCGACGCGCGAATACGACACCTTCGCCCTGCCGGCGGGCCGGTACCTGTCGCTGCGCGTGAGCCTCGGTTCGGGGCAGGGGCAAAACTGGTGGTGCGTGGTGTTCCCGCCGCTCTGCGACGCCGCCTCCGCGGAGGAGCTGGCGGAGACCGACGCCCTCTCCGGCGGGGACCGGCGTTTCATCACCCGGGACGGGGTGCGGTATGTGATCCGGTTTAAGCTGGCGGAGATATGGGAAAAACTGCGGAGGCGGTAAGGGCGCTTCCGGCATACGACCGGGCGGCCCCGGAAGGGGGCCGCCCGTTGATCTCCGTGTTCGGGTTACGCTTTTGTGTCCACATCATACCCCATCATCTCGTACATGGATACGTTGGGCCGCAGCTTGACAATCGCCATGCCTCCGGAGGCGTAAATGACGCCGCACTCCTTGCAGGAACGCTGGAACAGGCGCACCTGGGCGGAAACCACCTTGCCGCCCGCCTGTGAGGCCTGATAGCTCTCACGCTTGATATGCTCCCGTTCGTGGGAGGCAATGACGCGATGGCTCAGTGACGGATCGACGCGCGTCGGGGCCTTAAAGGTCACGCCCGCGTCGGCGGAGCCGTCCTGATATAAGCGTTTGGCGCATTTCTCACAGGTGCAGGGCTTGGTCCCGTCATAAATCGCGCCCTCGTCGTCCGACAGCCACTTGGGGACCTCCTCATGGTTTTGACCGCGGGACGGCGGCTCCGGGAGCGGGTCAGGCTTCGCCCTCCCGGCTCTGAGATGCTCCGGCTTTAGGTTGTCGGGCATGGCGTCGAGCCTGGATTCGCCGGCTTGAGCCGGCGCAAAACGGCCTTCGGTTTCCGGCGGGGCATAGATAGGATGCGGCATGGCCGCGGAAATCCTCACGCACGTCACCTCCTTGCGAGCGCTCGTCTATGATTCCATTCATAGACACGATTGTTATATCGTATCGTTTTATGCGAAACTTTAGCGAAAGGGGAGAAAGAATTTTAACATAAAACAGCATCCCGGCGGCGTGGCGGCCGGGATGCTGTCTTCCGGTGGTTATATCGGATATTTCGCTTTGGGCGCGTGCCGCGTGTGCAGAAGCTCATGGGCCTTATGGCTGCCGGGCTCTCCGAGGTAGGTCTCGTAGATTTCCTTCATCACCGGGCTTTCATGGCTCTTGCGCAGGGGCATGTTCTTGTCGGCGCTGTAAATCGCGGCGGCGCGCTCGGCGGGCAGGTCGCGCACGTTGCGCACGGGCTGGGGCTGGATCGGCTGGCCGCCGCCGTTGACGCATCCGCCGGGACAGGCCATGATTTCGATAAAGTCATAGCTCTTTTCGCCCGCCTTGATGCTTTCCAGCAACTTGCGCGCGTTGGCCAGGCCCGAGGCGACCGCCACGCGGACGGTCTTGCCGTCCAGGTCGTAGGCGGCCTCCTTGATGCCGCGCACGCCGCGCACGTCGGTGAAATCGAGCTTTTCCAGCGGTTTTCCGGTGACTGTCTCGGCAACGGTGCGCAGGGCGGCCTCCATGACGCCGCCGGTCGCGCCGAAAATCAGCCCCGCGCCGGACGCGATACCCAAAACCGGATCGAACTCCTCGTCGGGCAGTCCGGTGAACATCAGGCCCGCTCGGCTGATCATCTTGGCCAGCTCGCGCGTGGTCAGAGAAACGTCGACGTCGGGCAGCCCGTTTACGGAGCTTTGATGCTCGCGCCGGTTTTCATATTTCTTGGCGGTGCAGGGCATGACGCAGACCACGAAGATATCCGCCGGGTCGATGCCCGCCTTTTCGGCGTAATAGCTCTTGACCATCGCGCCGAACATCTGCTGCGGGCTTTTGCAGGAGGAGAGGTTGGGGATAAACTCCGGATAGAACTGTTCGCAGAAGCGGACCCATCCGGGCGAGCAGGAGGTGATCACCGGCAGGGTCCCGCCGTTTGTGAAACGGTCGATGAACTCCGTGCCCTCCTCCATGATCGTCAGGTCGGCCGTCGCGTTGAGGTCAAAGACGCGGTCGAAGCCCAGGCGGCGCAGGGCGGCGGCCATTTTCCCCTCCACATTGGTCCCGACGGGATAGCCGAAGCACTCGCCCAGCGTTACGCGCACGGACGGCGCGGTCCCCACGACGACGTGCTTCTTCGGGTCGGCGAGGGCGGCCCAGACGGACCCCGTCTCGTCCTGGTCGGTCAGCGCGGCGGTCGGGCAGACGGCGACGCACTGCCCGCAGGACACGCACGCCGTTTCATTCAGGTCCCGCTCGTAGGGGCTGCCGATGTGCGTGGCAAAGCCGCGGTCGTTCGGCCCGATCACCGACACGCTCTGATGCTGGCTGCACACGGCTACGCAGCGGCGGCACAGGATGCACTTGGAGTTGTCACGGACCAGATGCGGCGCGGACGCCTCCATCTGGGGCCGGAGGTCGTCGCTCTGGAAATGAATCTCTCTGACGCCCAGATCGGCGTCCGGCTTTTGCAGTTCGCACCGCTGACTGCGTTCACAGGTCAGGCAGTCTGTGCGGTGAGCGGACAGGATCAGCTCCAGGGTATGGCGGCGCGCCGCGGCGACGGACTCGGAGTTGGTCAGGATATCCATCCCCTCGGCGGCGGGATAGACGCAGGCGGCCACGTGACTGCGCATTCCCTTGACCTCGACGACGCAAATCCGGCACGCGCCGATCTCGTTGAGGCCCTTCATGTAGCACAGCGTGGGAATTTCAATGCCGACGGAACGGGCCGCGTCCAGAATGGTGGCGCCTTCCGGCACGCTGACGGGGACGCCGTTGATTTTGATGTTGATATCAGCCATAAGTCGTTACACTCCTTTCGTCGTTACTCCTTTATAATTGCCTTGAATTTGCATTTTTCCTCACAGGCGCCGCATTTGATGCATTTGGCCTGGTCGATCACGTGCAGTTCCTTGACCTTGCCGGTGATGGCGTCGGTCGGGCAGACGCGCGCGCAGGCCGTACAGCCGATGCAGGCGTCGGTGATCTTATATTGCAGCAGGTCCTTGCAGACGCGGGCGGGGCACTTTTTATCCCGCACATGCGCCTCGTACTCGTCGCGGAAGTAACGCAGCGTCGACAGAACCGGATTCGGCGCGGTCTGCCCCAGACCGCACAGCGAATTTTCGCTGATATGCTTGCACAGCACCTCGAGGGTGTCCAGGTCCTCCGGTGTGCCGCCGCCTCCGGTGATTTTCTCCAAAAGCTGGTACAGCCGGCGGGTCCCGATGCGGCAGGGGGCGCACTTCCCGCAGGACTCGTCCACCGTGAAATCGAGGAAGTAGCGCGCGATGTCAACCATGCAGTTGTCCTCGTCCATGACGATCAAGCCGCCGGAGCCCATCATCGAGCCGATGGACATCAGCGTTTCGTACTCGATGGGGATATCCAGATGCTCGGCCGGGATACAGCCGCCGGACGGGCCGCCGGTCTGCGCGGCCTTGAAGGCCTTGCCGCCCGGACAGCCGCCGCCGATTTCCTCGACGACCTCGCGCAGCGTCGTTCCCATCGGAACCTCGACCAGCCCCGTGTTGTGTATTTTGCCGCCCAGCGCGAAGACCTTTGTGCCCTTGGACTTCTCCGTGCCGATCTTGGTGAATTCTTCCCAGCCGTTTTGCAGAATCCAGGGGATGTTGGCGTAGGTCTCCACGTTGTTGAGCAGCGTCGGCTTGGCGAACAGGCCCTTGACCGCCGGGAACGGCGGGCGGGGGCGCGGCTCGCCGCGGCGGCCCTCAATGGACGCGAGCAGCGCCGTCTCCTCGCCGCAGACGAACGCGCCCGCCCCGAGACGGATGATCAGGTCAAAGTCAAAGCCCGTGCCGAAAATGCCCTTGCCCAGAAAGCCGTACTCGCGGGCCTGCCGGATGGCGATCTCCAGACGCTTGACGGCGATGGGATACTCGGCGCGTACATAGAGATAGCCCTCATGCGCGCCGATGGCGTAGCCCGCGATGGTCATGGCCTCTACGACGCTGTGGGGGTCGCCCTCCAGCACCGAGCGGTCCATGAACGCGCCGGGGTCGCCCTCGTCGGCGTTGCAGACCACATATTTGACGTCTCCCTGCGCCGCGGCCGCGAACTGCCACTTGCGGCCCGTGGGGAAGCCCGCGCCGCCGCGCCCGCGCAGGCCGGATTTTGAGATGATGTCGATGATTTCCTGCGGCGTCTGCTCCGTCAGGGCGCGGCCCAGCGCGGAGTAGCCGTCAAAGGCGATGTACTCGTCGATGTTCTCGGGGTCGATCACGCCGCAGTTGCGCAGGGCGACGCGGAACTGCTTTTTATAAAACGGCGTCTCGCTCAGCGAGGAGACGCCTTCCTCCTGCACCGTCTCCTGATACAGCAGGCGCGTGACGATGCGGCCCTTGACGATATGCTCTCTGACGATTTCCCCGGCGTCTTCGGGGGTGACGCGGGAGTAAAACGCGCCCTCGGGATAGACGACCACCACGGGGCCCAGCGCGCACAGGCCGAAGCACCCGGTCTTGATGACGCGCACTTCCTTGTCCATCTTCTCCGTTTCAATGTGCTTTTGCAGCGCTTCGACGATTTCGTCGCTGTTGGACGCATGACAGCCCGTACCGGCGCAGACCAGGATGTGCGATCTGACGATTTCCATAGCGGGTACCCATTCCTTTCCATGACGCTCCTTTTTGCCTCTCCGCCGCGGGCGGGGGAGAAAAACGAGCGGACTGTTGTTATTCGGCCGCGCCGATGGTGTATTCCGACACGATCTGCTGATTCACCAGATGCTCGGCGACAATGCGCTGGACCATCTCCGGCGTCATTTTCACATACGTGACCTTTTCCTCGCCGGGCACATAGACCTCGACGACGGGCTCCAGGCGGCACACGCCGATGCAGCCGGTCTGCGTGACGCTGACATGGGACAGGCCGCGCTTGCCGATCTCGTCGACAAACGCGCCGAGCACGGGCCGCGCGCCGGCGGCGATGCCGCAGGTGGCCATGCCCACGACCACGCGCACATTGTCCGCGCCGTCCTCCTTGCGCAGCTGGATGCCGGCCAGGGTCTTTTCGCGGATGGCTTTCAGTTCTTCGAGGGATTTCATATTATTCAAGCTCCTTTTCAGATTCGGTCAGCGATTCATAAATCCATTGCAGCACGTCCGGCTCGTTGAGGGGAATATCGCCGAGCTGTTCGCGCATAAGCCGCGTATCCAGAGAGGACACCTTTCCGTCCCGCTCGCGGGAATAGTCGAAATCGACGTCCGGCGACCCCTGGATCAGCGTCTGGATGGTGGCGGGCATGTCGCCCGCCGGCGGCGCGTCGATGTGCGCGGTGTGGAATACCGCCGTGACCGTCGTGCCCCTGCCGGGGGCGGAGACAAGCTCCAGCGACCCGCCCGTCTGCTCGGCGGCCTGACGGTAGAACGGAAGGCCCAGACCGACCTTGCGCGTGTCCCGGGTGGTCACGAACGGATCGGTCACCCGCGCGGCCAGCTCCGGCTCCATCCCGCGGCCGTCGTCTTCGATGACGATCCGCAGGACCCCGTCCCGCTCCCGGAGCGCGATGCGGATCAGAGCGGCGCCGGCCTTGAGACTGTTCTGCGCGATGTCCAGTATATTCAGAGACAGGTCCTTCATGGGGTCACGTCAGATACTTGTCCAGAATGCCGGACACTTCCTCGGGCGCCAGCCGCCCGTAGACGTCCTCCCCCACGGTGATGACCGGGGCCAGGCCGCACGCGCCGATACAGCGCGTCGCCTCTACGGAGAAACGGCCGTCCGGCGTGACGGAGCCGGCCTTGCAGCCCAGCTTGCTCTCGACCCGCGCTAAGATGTCCGCCGCGCTCTTGACGTAACAGGCCGTGCCCATGCACACCGCCACCTGATACTTGCCCTTGGGATTGACGGAAAACTGCGTATAGAAGCTCACTACGCCGTACAGCTCCGACAGGGACACATCCAGACCTTCCGCCAGCGAAATCAGGACTTCCTCCGGAAGATAGCCGTAGACCTCCTGCGCTTTTTGGAGCGCGGGCATGACGGCGCCGGGGCGGCCCTTATGCTCCCCGATGATGTCCCGCAAAGCCTGTTCCTGCTCCGCCGTGCCCTGGAACGGCACGACAGTCTTTGTATTGGGCATTGGGATACCTCCTTGTTGTAAACATTCCTAGCTATGGTATCACAATTTCCTCAGCGCGTCAATGATACTTTGCGCGGTCGGAAACTCCGCTTCCAAACGGAACTCCGCGTCGGGAACGGCGTCGAGGCGGTGGGCGTCGGAGTTGATCAGATAGGGGATTCCGGGCAGGCGGGACAAATCCGCGCCGCGCGTGCGCTCGGCGAACGCAAAGCCCATGCCGTCATCCCAAAGCCCCAGATTGCTCAGCAGCGAGAACGCCTCGCGGTCAATGTGCGCCGGAAAGGCGATCCCGCCGAGCCGCGCGGCCGCCGCGGCGACGTCATAGATGCCGATGTCCGTCGCGGTCAGCAGAAATTTATCCAGCTGACCCGCCGGCTGGTCGTCCTCATCGCAAAGCCGCTGGTTCCCGAAGCGTTCGGGACGGTTTTTGACATCCGGCAGGCGCGCGTAAATCTCGCCGGAAAACCGCTCCGCCGCGTCCAGAGCGGCAAACAAACAGACCACATGCACTTCCTCGCTTGTGGTCAGCTCCATGCCCGGCAGGGCAATCAGCCCGTGTCTGTCCGCGTGCTTCAAAAACGCGCGGCAGTTGGCGCTGGTATTGTGGTCCGTCAGCGCGACGGCATCCAGCCCGGCCAATTTGCACATCCCGGCCAGATTGGCCGGCGTACAGTCGTCGTCCGCGCAGGGGCTGAGACAGGAATGCAGATGAAAATCGTAATATACGCTAGGCATATAACAATTTGTATATTTTCCCCGCCAGCTTGAAGGTTTCCTCCCCGGAGCGCAGCAGGGGGATGTCCTCGCTTATCATGCGCTGGAGCAGCTGGGTATCCGGCCGCACCCCCTCGGTCAGAATCACGCACGACAGCGATCCCAGCGACGCCACGGCCGCGACGTTGGGGTTGGACATGATCGTCAGCCACGCCGCGCCCTCCGGAGCGCGGCCCATGACCCAGCTCAGCAGGTCGCCGCAATACCCGCCGGCGACCGCGGCGTCCATCGTCTCCGCCGAGCCGCAAAGCGCCTCCAGATTCAAAGCGTCCGCCAATTGCGATACCGTCATTTTGAAAACCCTCCTTATTTCGCCTTTCTGAGCGGCGGCGGCAGGGAATCCCCGTCCTCGCCTCTCAGCTGATGCAGCCGGAAGATGCAGTCCCGCTCGGAAGCCTCTCCCCGGATCACGTCCTCGGCCAGCGTGCGGCAGCGGGGCGCGCCGCAGGAGGAGCAGTCCAGCCCCGGCAGGCGCGCGGCCAGCTCCCCGATCTGCCGGTGCATGGCCATCGCGGCGGCCATGTCCGTGTTCAGCTGCCAGCCCGGCATAGGCTCCAGGGGCTGCGCGTAGCGGATGATTTCGCCGGGGCGCGGCTCATAGCGGTTTTGGGACACGGGCATATATTTTTGCAGCGCGCGGATGCGGGCCTTGGAGACAAAGGGATTTTCCACCGCCAGACAGCCGCCCAGGCAGCCCTGAGTACACGCGCCGACCTCTACAAACTCAATGTTTTCCAGCTTGCCGTCCTCGATGTCCTCCAGCACGCTGATGACGTTGGGGATGCCGTCGACGGATATGTACCGCTCCCCCAGCAGCGCCTTGCCCTCGCCGCCGCTGACGGCCCATCCGATGCCCATCAGGCCCGCCGTCACGGAGGGCAGGGTGTCCGCGCGCTTCATGGCGGGCAGCAGGCGGAGGTACGCCTCCGTCATGGACAGCGCGCCGTCGATCACCGGTCCGGCCAGGCCGACGGGATGATGCGCGGCGGTCGCTTTCGCCGGGCAGGGCGTCAGGAAAAACACCCCGATCCGGTCCGGGGACAAGCCCGTTTTCCGCACGGCGTCCGCGCGCGCGCGGATGGCGGCCAGCTCCGCCGGGGCCAGGTGTGTGTCGATGTGGCCGATCAGCTTGGGGAACCGCTGTAAAATCAGGCGCACGCACGCCGGGCAGGAGGAGGAGATGACGGGCAGGGACTCCGCCCGGCCCTCCGGCGTCTCCGCGCGGAGCTGGATCTCGCGGCGCGCGTGGTCGCTGAGGACCTCGGCGGCGCGGGCCACCTCGTACACCTCGTCAAAGCCGAGGTTCAGCAAGCCCTGCAGAACGGCGCCGGCGTCGTCCAAATTGCGGAACTGCCCGTAGAGGCTCGGCTCGGGCAAAGCAATGGTATAGTCAAACTCTGCCAAACGCTCCCAGGCGTCGCAGACGACCTTTTTGGCATGATAGGGGCACGCGCGCACACACTCGCCGCAGTCGACGCAGGCCTCGCTGAGGATGACGGCCTTGCCGTTGCGTACGCGGATGGCCTCGGTCGGGCAGCGTTTGATGCAGGCGGTGCAGCCCGTGCATTTCGCGTTGTCAAGCGTTACGCTGTGGGTCATCATACAAAACCATCCTCACGGTCGTACCGGCGCCGACCTTGCTTTCCACAACCATCTCGTCGGCGTAGCGTTTCATATTCGGAAGGCCCATCCCCGCGCCGAAGCCCAGGTCGCGCACCTCCTGCGTGGCGGTGGAAAAGCCCTCGCGCATGGCGGCCTCGATGTCCGGGATGCCCTTTCCGCGGTCCGTCAGGACAATTTCCATTTTTTGGCCGTCGAAGGTCACGGAGGCCTGGCCGCCGCCGCCGTGGATGACCATATTGATCTCGCCCTCATACATGCAAATGGAGGCGCGGCGGATCAGGTCCGCGTCCGCGCCGATGCGCTTGAGGGAGCGCTTCATGTCCGTGGAGGCTTCGCCGGCGGTGGTAAAGCTGTCGCCGTCGACCGTATAGCGGAGAGTGAGCGGTTCCATCGGTCAGTCCTCTTGGCTCAAGCCCGCCGCGTACAGGCGACCGCACGCCTCGTACATACGGAAGGGTGTGGTCAGCACGGCGATGCCGCCGTCGCTGGCCAGGTCTACGATGTCCGCGCCGGGGGTTTTGCCGCGCACGAACACGACGCAGCGCATGTCCATCATCTCCGCGGTGCGCACGACCTGCGGATTGCACAGGCCGGTCAGCAGCATCCCCTGTTCCTTGACGAAGGCCAGAACGTCGCTCATTAAATCCGAGCCGCAGGCGGAATGCACCTCCGCGTCCAGCAAATCATGCCCGGTCAGGGAATCGGCCTCCAAAATCTCCATGATATTTTTCAGTTTCAACGCATCGCACCCCGTCATTATGTATTGTTCAGCCGCGCATACTATATCCCATCCGGCATACCCGGCATCATATCATATCCCCGGTCCCTTGTCAAAAAGAAAATGGACCCAAACCCTCCCGGCGGGCGCGGATACCGCTTGGGTACCCGCATTCCCGCCGGGAGCCCTGTCCGCCGGAGCGGGAGAACATCAGCCGGCCTTTCGATGAACCATCGCCGCCGTCTTTTCTCACAGCTTGACGGAGGGGTTTACGTCACGCGGCTGTGCCGCGCCAATGCCGTCGCCTTTGGGTTATTTCGAGCCGCGCTCGTAGGCTTCGATCATTTTCTTAACCATCTGCCCGCCGATAGAACCGGCCTGGCGTGAGGTCAGGTCGCCGTTGTAGCCATGCTTGAGGGTGACGCCCACATCGGTGGCGGCCTCCATCTTAAAGCGATTCATCGCTTCCTTGGCTTCCGGGACAACGTATCTGTTGGCCATTGTATTGTTTCACTCCTGACAATTCGTTGGTCCATGTGTCAGCGCCGTCTCATGTCCGGCGCAAGCATATTGTGTGCCGCCATCCGCGGATTACCCGTGAGAGATTTGGGAAACGAATGCGGATTTTGGGCCGGCGGGCAGGGAAACCCACCGGCGCGTGTCATCAGCGCCGGCAGGAAGGACATGGAAAAAATAGTTTTTTTGGCCGGACTGCCGGAAGCTGACGCGGGCGGGGCGGCACTACGCGCGGGGGCGCGTTTCGTGGCGTCTGTACGCCGACGGGGTGCAGCCCATGTATTTCAGGAACTCCCGGTTGAAATGGCTGACATTGTTATAGCCGCACAGGGACGCGACCTCGGATATCTTCCGGTTGGCGTTGACCAGAAGCGCGCGGCTTTGCAGGATTCTGTACTCGTTTAAGTATTGGAACGGGGTTACGCCCATCAGCTTCTTGAAATACCGGCAAAAGGTGCCGACGGCCATGTTCCCTTTTTCCGCCAGGACGGCATCGGTCATGCTCTCCTGATAGTGGCCGTGCATATAGTCGATCGGCCCGATCAGCTTTTTATATAGATTCTGGTAGGTGTGGATCGCCGCCGTACCGGCATAAGCGTTTTCAAAAACCGTGCTCCACAGAATAAAGATCAGCCCGTGGAACTCCAGCTCCCACAGCTCAACATCCGGCCTGTCGTGAAACCGCGCCAGCCGGGCCAGGACGCCGAGCGCGTCCTTCTGCCACTCCGTCTCCCCGCTCAGCTTCAGCACGTAGGCCCGGCCGTCGAACATCAGGGGATGCACAAACCGGCGATAGCCCTTTCCGGAAAACAGCAGCGGGTGAAAGCACACCGCGCCGCAAGCGCACGGCGAGTCGCCGGCCGGCTCCGCCCAGTGGGAGAGGTTGGGCGGGATCAGCACCGCCTCGCCCCCGCGGAGCGTGAACGTCTCGTTCTCCACGAACAGCCTCATCCGGCCGTCCCCGCCGGGATATGGCTCTACATAGAAAAACTCAATTTCCTCGTGGAGGTGCCGCGCCCCTCCGCCGCCCGGAGACATGTCCGCGCGGCTCACCGAAAAACGCCGCCCGTTAAAACGGTGCGGCGGCATTTCATGCCGCTCAAGCTCTCTATCCTTCATACCGCCGCCTCCTTTGCGCGTTCTCGCTTCTACAATACGTCATTTTTCACGGGCTGTCAAGCCAGAGATGTCAAAATTGTGTATATACTGGTCAAGATATCTATATCTATAATTTTGTATTCCTGTTATGATTTAAGGATAATAACGGCGGCGGCCGGAACCGGCGGCCGCGAAAAGGAGACTGCAAATATGAAAACGCGCAGAATTCTATCGTTCCTGATGGCCCTGGTCATGCTGACCGGGATGGTCACGATTCTGGTCGCTTCGGCGGATACGGGTGAGGAGGACTATTGTCCTGTACATACCCCCGTATGGGCGCCGGAGTTGGTCGGCGCTTCGGTCATTGAAGCGCATCAAACCGGCAGTACAAGGCAGTATCTCCAAAATGCCGATGGGGAGACAATCGGTCTTAACCTCAGCAGCTCCCGCACACCTCCTCAGGGACTGAGTGTTCTTGAAGGCGGCATAATCCGTCACCAAGCCGGCGGCGGCGGTGAGCGGCTGCAAATCATCGGACAGGGAACCGGCTCGGCAAATCCGTCTGAGGCGGGCTTTGCACCCGAAGACGGCAAAACCTACAGACTGACCGTAAACGCAACAGACGAGTACGGAAATACGGCGGCGACCTTAGGCTTCCGCTTAAACGGCGCAACCGCTGTGGCAACCGCAACACCCGTCAGCGGCAATCTCTTCAGCTTTGAGTTCACGCATGACGCTGAGGAAGCGGCCGCGGTGGATACCGGACACGGCTTAATGGTCGTAGGGATCATAAACGACAGCGGCACAGACGGCGTACTGCTCTACAGCAACATCGAAATTTTCGAGGTTGACCCCAGCGGAGAGTGCCTGTGCGTGAAAGACGGCGGCCTGAGCTGGGACGTCTTCCCCGCCGACGGCAACGTGAGCTTTGTCGGCCCGGAAGGAAACTCCGGCAGCGGGCATGTAATGAAGCTGAGCAAGTTCAAATTCGACGAAGAAAACCTCCCCACCAGAGGCGGAACGATGTTCTTCCACTTCCGCGCTCCCCACAATTCCGGCAGACGGCTTCTGGTTTGGTCGGACTTGTACGGCACACCCGAGGAAGTCAGCGATTTCACCTTTGCCACCACCGATAACATTGTTGGCGGAAAGGTCGCGGTATCGTCCTCGTTCACCACCGGCGAGTCCGGCGCTACGACCGTGGATATTCAGGTTCCGCAGTCCGTCGTCTACGATGCGGAGACGGATACCTACGCCACCGAGCTGTATGTCCTGTTTGGCATCAACAAGGGCGACACGGGCGACATGCTGGCCGAGGACAACTACACGACCATCGCCGGAAACCGGGGCGCCTCCGCCCGCTCCGGCGTAAACGGCATTGACCTCGAGAAAGAGTTCGATATCATTGCGGACATTGAATTCACCGTTCTCGATCCGATCGTGTTCAACACCTTCATCACCCTTGCCCCCGGGCGGGACGAAACGGAAGTCAACTTTGCCTGGTTTACCCCCGAGAACGAGGCCGAGGCCGCGGTTCTCCAGCTCGCGCTCGCTTCCGACCTGCTCAGCGGCGGCAAAAACTGGCCGCTGGACGAGAGCAAGATCATCAAGGAGTTTACCGGCGCGCAGGAATACGCCGCGTACGGCTTTGACTCCAACCGTGTCGAGGCAACCGGGCTTACGCTGGGCGTCGAGTACGCCTACCGCGTGGGCGACGGGACCGCGGAGCATTGGAGCTCCCCCTACACCTTCAAAACATACGACCCCGCCAACGGCCACAACATCATCGCCATTGCCGACCCGCAGCTCAGCAGCAGCCTCTCGATGGCCGCGAGATGGCAGTACGCGATCACAAGAGCGCTGGCCAATGCCAATTCCGTGGGCGGCGCGGCCTTTATCCTGAACGCGGGCGACAATACGGGATACGCCAACGACTATGTCGAAATGGTGAACGCTCTCGCCCCCGTTGATCTGAGAAGCATTCCGATGATGACCACCGTGGGCAACCACGACACGCAAAGCCAAAGAGCGATTACCTACGGCTCGGGCGTGGACGGCGGAGACAACGAAAATCCCCTCGCCCTGCTGCCGCTGGTCTACAACTGGGCCAACCACACATGGCTGCCGGTACCCGAGGCGAATGTTGAGCCTGAGGACTGGGAGATTTCCCATCCCAGAAGCGACAGCGACTTCCTGCGCGGCGGCGGCAACTATTATGTCAGCTACGGCGATGTGCTGTACATATCCTTAAACAGCAACCTCCGCCCCAACAGCAACAGCCCCGAGAACCTCGCCATCCATGACGATTTCCTGACGGAGGCCGTCGCCTCCCATCCCGACGCGGTATGGAAAATCGTCGTGACCCACTTCGATCCGTTCGGAATCGGCTCGGGACATTCTCTCGGCCTGGGCACGATGAGAGACGGCCTTACCCCTCTGCTGGAGAAGCACGGGATTGACATGATGATCAGCGGACATGACCATAACTATGGCCGCGCCCAGTTTATCAGCGCCGCAGGCGATGTGGGCTGGGAAATCGCGAAGTACCAGTACCCGTCCGTTCTGGACATTGATGAGCTGAACATCTTCCAGGAGAGCCCTCCGGGCGCCTATATCGCGCCGGAAGGCATACAGTTTATCAGTCTGGGCTCTCCGGCGGACTGGCCCAAGTATGCTCCCGCGGAGCGGCCGTGGGCCGCCTACATCACCGGTGAGATCGGCGCCGACGCCACAGCGAGCGAGTATTCCATCCTGAGCGTCAACGGAGGCACCCTGACCGTCAATGTTTACCGCGTGGGCACAGGCAGCGCTCCCGACGCGCTGATCGACAGCATCACGCTGAAAAAGACGGCCGACTACGAAGACCTGTCAAGCCTGATCCCCGGGATGGAAGCGGTGCGGGACACCGACATCTCGCTGGGCAGCTGGGAAGCCTTCCTGACGGCCATCGGAGACGCGAAAACCATCACGGCCGATGATTCGGCGGACAAGGTCCACGCCGCGTATATGAACCTGTATGCCGCGTATTACGCCCTCGAGCCGCTGGCCGACAAGTCGGCGCTGGGAGCGCTGGTCACCACGGTTACGGACGCGCTGGCGGTGGCCACCGAAGGCCAGTGGGAAAACCAGCACGACGTCGGTTCCAAGGCGATCCTGCAAGCCGTTTTGGACGAAGCGGTCTACACCTTTGAGTTCAGGCTGGCGACACAGCAGGCCATCGACGCGGTACTGGCCAAGCTGGCGGCCGGATTTGACGCTTTCAAGGCGACCGCTCTCGGCAAGCTCCCTTGCCCCTGGGTCTATATCCATGACATCCCGGCCAACGCGCCGTACACGATCGGCCTGGTCAACTGGATGGAGGAAGAAGAGCCGTGGTACGTGGAGCCGGGTCTGGACAACAAGCTCATGTATACCGCGCACTTCACCAAATTCCCCTATTCGCAGAACTCGCCCTACGCCGAGGGCGGCCCCGGCGCCGTGCGCACCGAGGCCATGTTCGGTCCGGCCACCCTGCCGGGCGGGCGCGGAGACAACTGGGAAGCGCATATCACCAAAACCCGCGTCGGCGAATGGGTGCGCTATGAGCTGAACGTGGACCAGGCGGGCGGCTATAAGGCCACGCTGGGCGCGATCAACCCCTCCGCCTCCGTGCAGAGAGTCGTGCTGAGAGACACACAGCAGAACGTACTCACGGAGTTCGTCATCCCGGCCAACAACCCGCTTCCGGCCACGGGATGGCAGGACGCCCTGCTGGTCGACGGCGACAGAGAGTTTTATATGCCCGCCGGCGAGTACATCCTCGAGATGTTCATCATCGGCAACGGCTCCACCTCTACGACCCTCAATGTGCATCAGGACGGGCCGGATGTTGACATCCTGATTCTGGAGCGCACCGGCGATATGTCCGCGCCTGTGGCCGAGCTGGACCCGACGATATGGCCTCTGCCGTTCTTCTACACCCTGATCGGGGGAGACTCGACGCACCGCCAGCGCGGCTGGGGAACCGACGGATATTCCAACTCAGCCAGCGACCTGGTCAGCTACGGCTTACCGGTAGAGGTGTACGCGGCGGCCGTCAAGCTCGTGATGGAAGTCGCGGCGCAGCCCGGCTCCAGCAGCGGCAGCACCACGCAGCTGCACATTGTCAACAGCGGCGGCGGCTCGTGGCTGCCGGAATGGGCGCCCACCACCGCGCAAATCTACGATCCGGATATCGGGCCGTATGGGGCGCTTGTCTTCGATATGTCCGACATGCCGGCGCCGTTTAACATCCACTGGCCGACCGTCGCCGCCACGACTTCATGGGGATACTTCGACGTCAGCTACTACAGCCCCAACTGGGAAGAGCTGAACTACATGAAGGCGTATCTCGTCCTGGATCCGGACCGTCTGCCGGATATCGTATTCCCGACGCCGGTAGACCCGCCCCTTGATCTGATTGAGGACCTCATTGACATCCAGCCCGCCGGCAGCTTCGGCGGCGCGTGGATCGACACCTCCAAGCTGGACGTCGGCGGAGCCTATACGGTGGAGTATAACATCACCACCGATGAGGAAAACAACGGCGGCTTCCGTGTACGGTACAGCTCGGGCATGGGCGGAGACACAGACCGTCCGATCGCCCACAACGACAACAGCGGCGCTCACAGCTCCGACTCCGCGCAGGCGGTTGGATTCGTGGCCAATCAGGTTCCCGCGCAGTTCCCCAACGGGACGGTTGACCCGGGCTCTACGGTCACCCTGACCGTGAACTTCATCCTGGGCGAGGACATCGACGGCCTTGATCCCCTGTACATGGAGTACATCGGCATCTTCGGCGCGCAGGGCGCGGAGAACTACGCGGTCAACTCGGTTGTCGTGTATAACGCGACCGGCGCTGTAATCGGCGCGGCCTATGCCGAGGCTGACCCAGTTGACCCCGTTGACCCGGTCGATCCCGTTGACCCGGTTGCCCCGGTCGACCCGGTTGACCCCGTCGATCCGGTAACGCCGCCGAAGACCGGCGACG
>Ga0099364_10004203_pt1 | contig 21888 bp, 22 predicted proteins | sample TergutTh196P3_FD_73070 | JGI IMG/M metagenome (GOLD analysis project Ga0099364, IMG submission 73070) | Microcerotermes parvus P3 segment gut microbial communities from Pointe-Noire, Republic of the Congo - Th196 P3 | ecosystem: Host-associated > Arthropoda: Insects > Digestive system > Gut ... | reverse complement strand
TAACGGTGGAGTCAGGGACTCTGACCCTTAATTCCGCCTCCCGCCCCGCTATCAGCGCGTCCGATGGGATTGTGCTGGGCGCGGGCGCGAAAAATGTCCTCGGAACGGCCCATGCTGCTTTGGCAAGCGGAGGCGTCGGAAAGATAAATGCCGCGACGAGCGATATAACTGCTCCCGCAATAACGTCGGTCAACGGTTCCGTATCCATCCTAGGCGGCGTGGACGTTAGCGCCAAAGCGAACGGCGGTTCCGCAATCAAGGCCGCGACGGAAATAATCATCTCGACGAAAGGGAACGTAAGCGCGGAGACAGTGGGCGACGGCAACGCGCTCGAAGCCGAGGCCATCAACATCATCAGCGGGACTGTAAACTTGAAGTCTGAAAACGACGCGTTCCGCGGCGAACTCATGTATGGCCCCGCCGCCGAGATTGTCGTCAACGGAAAACCGCTTTACAAAGGAGACACTACTGACGACGACGGCGGCGCTGGCGCTAAGGGCGGCGGGTGCAGCGTTAACGTTCTTTGGTGGGTGTGCTTGCCGCTTTTGTTGCTTATTACGCGAAAAAAGGGCGGTAAAAAGAGGGGTACGCGATGCGTATAAACCACAACATACCGGCGCTTTCTGCGTATAACGCGTACAACAAAACTGAGAAGGACCTCGGTAAAGTCGTTCAAAAACTATCCACGGGACTGCGGATCAACTCGGCGGCGGACGACGCCGCCGGGCTGGCCATATCCGAAAAAATGCGCGCGCAGATTCGGGGTCTTGCCCAGGCGTCGCGCAACGCGCAAGACGGTATCTCCATGACACAGACCGCCGAGGGCGCGCTTCAGGAAGTTCACTCCATACTCCATCGGATGCGGGAGCTGTCCGTGCAGGCGGCCAATGATACCCTTACGCAGCAGGACAGAAAATACATTCAGGCGGAAATAGACCAGCTCAGAGAAGAAATAGACAGAATAGCCAAGACGACGCAGTTCAACAAAAAGAAGCTGCTCAACGGCTCGTCGTCCGCGCTGTGGGCTTCGGACAGGCTCTCGACCGAGGCGCTCATCCGCGGTGGGCTGACGAGCCGCGACCAGTTCGGGCAAAAGGTCTCAGCGGAGGGCAATTTCAGAATAGAAATCATGGCCGGGCCGGGTGAGGCACAGGTGCTGAAGAGCCAAATCTTTGACGTGGCCACGGAATACCTGGAAATTATTGTTACGCCTCCTGAACCTGTCCCAATCCCCGCGCCTGAACCTGACGTCACCATCGACATCGGCAGCTTAACGCCCGGCGCGTCCGGCGATGGATGGAGTTTCGTGGATGGATACATCCTCGCCATAAACGACGCCACAGGCAGGACATACAGGATCACAGGGGACGCTTCCGCTGTTACGGATAACATTATCGTCGTTACGCCCGGCTCGAATGTCAATATCATTCTTTCCAATGTAAATATAGACGTGAGCGAGTTTCCCGGTGATTGCGCGTTCGATGTGACCGGCGCGGAAGTCAACCTGTATCTGGAAGGCACAAACACGCTGATGAGCGGTCATTCTCGCGCCGGAATCGAAGCGCCGGATGGCTCCACGCTTACTATCACCAGCGCGGCGGGCGACGGTTCGATTGAGGGCCGCCTGACCGCCGAGGGAGGCAGGTTCGGCGCAGGTATCGGCGGGCCGGGGCAGACGGGTGTCAGTGATTTCACTACCCAAGGCAGAGCAGGCAATATAACGATAAACGGGGGTGAAATTGAAGCGAGAGGAGGCGACGGCGCCGCCGGAATTGGAGGCGGCGACAGCAACCTTGAGGATGGAGGCGGAACCGTCACCATTAACGGAGGCAGGGTAACCGTCGCCGGAGGACCGGGAGGCGCGGGTATAGGCAGTGGTTATTACGCCGGCAGAATGGGAAACCCTATCGGCGATGACGGCACCAAAATAACCATAACCGGCGGTACTGTAACGGCAAATGGCGGGACTTATACCAACGGCGCTGAGATGGGGGGCGCGGGCATAGGCGGGGGAGCCCATTCAAACAGCGGAGAAATAATAATAGCAGGCGGTGACATAACGGCCGCGGGCGGCGTCGGCGCAGAAGACATCGGGCGAGGGTATAATGGGACAGAGACAAATGTTACTGTCATAGACGTTCCTGGCGACTCTGTTCTTGCTCCCAGCGTCACTCTATCCACTCTCGGTCAGATAAAACAATTCTATGACAATAATGGCGTGTTCCTTGTGTCGTCTCCCCAGGTCATAACCATATATCAGGGCGACGGCAAAAGCGCGTCCGTAGCTCTCTACGCCGACGACACGATGTATAGCGCGGCAAAAAAAATCAACGACGCTATTGCTTTCACCCTCGGCCAGATCGCTTACGTGAATGACTCCGATAAATTTGCCGTCATATCCGACGGCAAGGAAAACACGTCGGAAGCGGCATACAAGCGGGAGCCTTTTTACGGAATCGTCGATTTTGAACGAGATGTCAACGGCAAAGTCATCCTTGACGAAAACGGCAGCCGGATACTCACAATACACGAACCCAACGCCGTCATTTACATGCGGGACGACGAGGGCGGACTGATTTTAGATGAAGACGGCAACCCGATGTTGAAACTGCCGGAAGTGGTCGGGTATAAAACTTACTCCACCATGGTCGTCCGCAGCGCCATGCCCGGCGCGATGGGGGAATTGAAATTTACCGGCGACGAAGAACTGTTAAAAGCCCTCGGCCTATCCGTCATACAGGAGTCCCGGGAAAGCGATTTCTATGTGGCCGTATTCGACGCCCACAGCGGCAAAATGGTCAGCCCTTCGCAAAAAATATCCGGCAACACGATATACGGAGCTATAACCGAGTCCGTGGACATAAGGTTCGACCCCCTCGCCAACATAGACGTGACGTGGAACGAAAGCTCTAAACGCTTTGTGTTCACGCGCGGCGTCGGCACGTACACAACGTTCGTACACCTTGCGGACAGGACGACGACGCTTCAGATAGGCGCGAACGAGGGAGAGGAGATGGCGCTGTTCTTCGGCGACGTCAGCTCTTCCGCGCTGGGCTTGAAGGGTTTGCTGGTGATCTCGCGGGAGACCGCGGCGCGCGCGATAACGATCTTGGATAACGCCATAGACGCTGTATCCAAAATGCGGGCCGGGCTGGGCGCGTACCAGAACAGGCTTGAACACACGATTAACAACCTTACGGCAGCCGGCGAGAACCTGACCTGCGCCGAGAGCCGCATCCGTGATGCGGACATGGCGAAGGAGACGATGAGTTTCACGAAGCTGAACATACTGCTGCAAAGCGGCACGGCGATGATGACACAGGCGAACATGATTCCGCAGGCCGTGTTGTCACTGCTGAGGTAAACTAAAGAGCAGATAAAGCAAAGCCCTCCCCGGATAAGGGAGGGCTTTGCTTTATTCGCGGCATGGCGACACGTCACCGCTGATTGGGCTTGATGTACTTCTCCAGGTCCTCCATCGAGACGCGGCTCAGGGCGCTCGCCGGCAGCGACGCCAGCAAGCGCCAGGACATGTCGAGGGACTGTTCTATGTCGCGGTTTTCATCCCTCGCCTGGTTTACGTAAATCTTCTCGAACTCGTCGCCGAAAGCCAGATATGCCTTGTCTTCCTCTCCAAGCTCGTCGCGGCCCACCACCTCGGCCAGGGCTTTTACCTCCTGCACGCGGCTGTAACACGCGAAAAGCTGGCTCGAAACCCTGGGGTGATCCTCGCGCGTGTAGCCTTCGCCTATGCCGTCCTTCATCAGGCGCGACAAGCTAGGCAGCGGATCTATAGGCGGATAAACCCCTTTCGCGTCCAGCCCCCGCGAAAGCACTATCTGCCCCTCCGTAATAAATCCCGTCTGGTCCGGCACGGGGTTGGTGATGTCGTCGTTGGGCATGGTCAGGATAGGCAGGAACGTTATGCTGCCGTCCTTGCCCTCCAGCACGCCGGCGCGCTCGTAAAGCGACGCCAGATCGCTGTAGAGGTACGACGGGTATCCTTTGCGGCTGGGAATTTCCCCACGGCTGACGGAAAGCTCGCGCAGCGCCTCGCAGTAGCTGGTTATGTCGGTGATTATTACAAGCACGTGCATACCCAGGTCGAACGCCAGGTACTCCGCCGCCGTAAGGGCGTAGCGCGGCGTGGCTATACGCTCTATGACCGGGTCGTCGGCCAGGTTCTGGAACAGAACAAGATTCGCGCCGCGCCGGGACAGGGAGGCGGAGAAGGCCGCCGCGTCGTCGTGCTTTATGCCGACTCCCGCGAACACGACCGCGAAGTTTTCCGCCCCTACAAGCCGCGACTGCGAGGCGATCTGTATCGCCAACTGATTGTGCGGCAGGCCGTTGCCGGAGAATATCGGCAGTTTCTGCCCCCGGATAAGGGTCATAAGGACGTCGATGACGGAAAAACCGGTGTTGATGAAGTCTCGCGGGTAGACGCGGGCCATGGGGTTCATCGGAGAACCGTTGATGTTGCGCTTTATGTCGCTGTAAACCGGGCCGTTGCCGTCGAGCGGGCGGCCCAGGCCGTCAAACGTCCGCCCAAGGATGGAGGGCGAGAGGGTTATTTCCAGAGGACGCCCCAGAAAACGCGCCCTTGACGTGGCTGGAACCAAGCCCTCCGTGCCGGCGAAAACCTGCACCATGACGGCGTCATCGCTGACCATGATGGCGCGCCCAAGGCGGGGTTCGCCGCCTTCGGCAATGACCTCCACCACCTCGTCATATCCGACGCCCGGCGTCCCCTTGAGCATGACTATCGGGCCATTGATTTTGTCTATCCCGGTGTACTCGGTGAGGGCCATCTATATCCCCTCCTCTTCCTGTTCCTGTTCTTGTGCCAGCCGTTCGCTGCCTATTTTTTCGAGGCGTTCCCTCAATCGTTTCCCCAGGGATTCAAACCCGGCCTTGTCGTCCGCGGATAACTCGCGGGCGTGAGCCAGGTCGATCAATTCCTTCATCTTGCGGATGAGGGACAGAGGACACCCGTCCGCGACGAGTTTTTTGGCCTGGTTGTGAAAGTCCAAAATCAGCTTCATTATGGTGACGCCTTTAATGGGCGGGCAGAACGAGTCGTCGCTGAAGGAGTTCTGCTGCAAGTACCCGTTTTTCAAAAGCGAAGCCGTCAGGGCAATGAGCTTCTGACTGTCGGGCAAAACATCCTCGCCCATCAGGCGTATGGTCTGCTGAACCATGTCGTCCTCGGCCAGTATGGTTCTGGCTTCATCGCGAAGCGCGGCCCACGCCGGGTCTACGTTCTTGTGATACCAGTCCTTCACCTCACCGGCGTACTCGCTGTACGAGTCCATCCAGCTAATGGCAGGGAAATGCCGCGCGTGCGCCAACGAGGCGTCAAGCGCCCAGAAGCAGCGGATAAAACGCTTGGTGTGGCGCGTGACCGGTTCCGTGAAGTCGCCGCCCGGAGGGGAGACCGCGCCTATCACGCTGATGGAGGCGGTCTTGTCGCCGAACGTGCGCACTTTGCCGGCCCGCTCGTAAAATTCGGCAAGGCGCGTCGCCAGATACGCGGGGAAGCCCTCTTCGGCCGGTATTTCACCGAGACGCCCGGAAAGCTCGCGCAGCGCCTCCGCCCACCGGCTGGTGGAGTCGGCCATCATCGCCACGTCGTAACCCATGTCGCGGTAATACTCCGCGATGGTGATGCCGGTGTAAATGCTCGCTTCGCGCGCCGCCACCGGCATGTTGGACGTGTTGGCAATCAAAATGGTGCGCTGCATGAGGGGTTTTTTGGAATACGGATCCTCAAGGGAGGGAAACTCCTCCAGCACCTGGGTCATTTCGTTGCCCCGCTCGCCGCAGCCTATATAAACCACCACTTTGGCGTCGCTCCACTTCGCCAACTGGTGCTGAGTGACGGTCTTGCCCGTTCCGAAACCGCCGGGAATGGCGGCGACCCCTCCCTTGGATATCGGGAAAAATCCGTCAACGACGCGCTGCCCCGTTATCAGCGGCTCGTCCGGCAAAAGGCGTTCTTTGTACGGGCGCGGAGTGCGCACCGGCCAGTAGTGGTACATCATAACGGGCGTCACCTTGCCGCCGGCCCCTTTGACGCGGGCCACCACTTCGGAGGTTTTGTAGAAACCGGGGGCGACGACGAACTCTATCTCGCCCTCAATACCGCGCGGGACTATCACCCGGTTTTCTATCAGGTCGGTCTCCTTGACCGTGGCGACAACCATGCCGGCGGAAACGGCGTCTCCCACTTTGCACACCGGCGTAACCTCCCAGGAGCGGGACATATCTATCGGGTCCACGTGCGTACCCCTGTCAAGGAAGCTGCCTTCCTTCTCCATCAAACGATCCAGAGGACGCCCTATCCCGTCAATGAAATGCCCTATCAGGCCGGGCCCAAGGCAAACGGACAAAGGCCGTCCCAGTCCCTTGACCGGCTCGCCGGCCTTTACGCCGGTGGTGTCCTCATATACCTGTATGACGCTTTTATCCCCGTCCATCTGGAGTATCTCGCCGGTCAGGCCGACTTCTCCGACCTGCACGAGTTCGCGCATGGCGAAATGAGACATCCCTGTAGCGTGCACGACGGGGCCGTTTATAAGGGTTATGACGCCGGGTTTCTTTACAGTTTCTTTTGCCATATCATCTACCGCCTTGCTTACAATTCGGCCAGCACGGCCTTAGCCACGCCGTCCGCCATTTCTTCGACTCTGGACTCCCAATCGGCGACTACGCGCCATTTTCCCTCTTCCGAACAAAGAAACACTCCGCCCGTGATTGAGGCGGGAGCCGGGTCGAAGGATATACCGAGTTCGGGGAAAAGCGATGAGAGCGCGTCCGCGACGGGCTTTCCATGAGGCGCGTCCTCGGCGCTGAGCCTTACCACAATTTTTTGCCGCTCCCGCCCTTTGGGATTTTTGGCGAGCCCCTCGCAAACCTCGGCCGCCATTCCCGTCAAAATAGCGCGGTAATCGGGCCGCTTTGAAAAGTCCGCCATTGCCTCCCCAAGCAAAAGCAGCGCCTTGTTTACGAGATCGTTTTGCAGGCGCAGGCGGCTTCTATCGCGCGCTGTCTCGGCCTCGACCAGCCGGCACGACGTAATCTCGGCGGCGCGTTTCGCCGCGTCCGCCCTGATGCCGGCAACCATCGCGTCCAACTGTTCCGTCTGCTCCGCCGTCCATTTTACGGCCTCCGCCCTTGCTCCTGACAGAAGGCGCTCACGCTCCGAGTCTCCCTTGCTCAGGATAATTGACTTGAGTTGGGATAAAGTTCTCTTGTTGTCGTACGCTTCCCCGTCCTGCACAGCTTTCTTGACAGTCTCTTTCATTCCAGTTTCACTCCTATAGCCTCGCGGATGTATCCGGTAAGGAAATCAGCTCCGCGCCTTGTTCCGTGACGATCCGGAATTTCAACCAGAAGCGGCAGCCTGCCGCTTGAACGCAGTTCCTTCACTTTTTCCGGTATGCTTTCGGCAGCCAGCTCCGTGATGAGAAGGATACAAATATCTTTCATCGCCAAGGCAGCGGAAAGGGCTTTGGACGTCTCAGCCGATCCATGTGCCACTAAACCGTCTATGCCGGCCAGTTTCAAAAGAACCAGGGTGTCGTGGTTATCACTGATCAGAAAACCCTTCATGGCGGCGCAAGCCTGAGAAAACTACCCGAGGAACATGAACAAAATCAGAATCGAGATCAACATGCCGTAAATCGCGATTCCCTCCGCCAACCCCACGTAAAGCATGGTTTTACCCAGCATTTCGGGTTTCTCCCCCACGACCCCCAAGGCCGCGGCTCCGACAAAGGCGACGGCAATACCGGCTCCTATGCAGGCAAGGCCGGTGGAAAGCGCCGCCGCGAGCAGCCCCAGCCCAACCGCGCCGCCTCCGGCGGCGGCCTCGGGGGCCTCAGCCGCGAAGGCCGAGACGACGGAAAAGGCCATCGTCGCAAACACGAAAACAAGGGTCCAAGACAAAACCTTCTTTGGGTTGCGAGGCGCAAAACCTCTTTTTTCCATCCAAAGCCCCGTTCCGACCAGCGCAGTTACAGAACCGCAAAGAACCATCAAACCCAGCATACTATTTTCCCCTTCCTGATAATTAGGACGCGCTGTTCCGCCGATCCCACAGTACCGGCGCGAACTCGCGCCCTCCTCCGTGATAAAACTTCCCAAAAAATTCGTAGTACTCCAGCCTCAGCGTTTGTATGAAAACGATCAGCCCCTCCAGCCCGACGATCAGAAGATGCCCCAGCAGAAGAACCAGCGCGCTGAACAACCTTCCCCCCGGAACGTTTTCAATGACGTCCCCCAGCACTATTATGGTCATGCTCAGTCCGGCGTGGTTGAGCGCGAAGGCCGCCAGCCTCACAAAGGACGCGGTGTTGCTGACAAAGCTCATCATCGCGTGGAAAATCGAAAAAGCGTGAGTAATTCCGCCTTCGTCGATCATTTTGCCGTTAAAGAAATATTTGCTGATGCCGTTTCCGAATACCATCACCAAAAACAGGCTTAACATAATTACGGCGAAAACTCCGTTGCCTAAAATGCTTTCGCCCGCGGCCTTCGACGCGACCTGCGCGAGGGCCAGCCAGTAAAATAGAAGCCCCGCCAGCCCCTCCGGGCTGAAAAGCGCCTCTCCCCACTCGCCTTCGCGAATCACGTTCCATAACCTGAAGCACATGCCTATAGTCAGAAAGGCTACCCCAATCCCTATCGACACGGGCAGCATCGTGTTGACCGAGTGCATCGGAGAAAGCCATAACGGAGATATCAGTTCCTCGTTGCCGAACACGCTGCCGTAGAGAAAGCCGAACAGAACCGAAAATGTCCCGGCTATTTTCATTACGGACGCGATGCCGGGCCCCATGATTTTTTTCTTCTCCAAAAAGCACGTGCCGGCAAGGAGTCCCAGTCCGTGCCCCACGTCGCCGAACATAAAGCCGAAAAACAGGCAAAAGCTCACCGCCAGGACGAAAGTCGGATCACGCTCGCTGTACGCGGGCAGGCTGTAAAGGCGCACTATTTCCTGAAAACGGCGAACCAGCGGCCAGTTTCGCAGAAGCGTGGGGAGTTTGTTTCCTTCTTTCTCCAAAACGCTGCCCTGCTCCGCGATAATCACGGTGTTGGGCGCTTCCCGCTCCGCCATCGCGGATACGGACGAGTAGTTTTCCCTCGGCGTCCACCCCGAGAGTACCATCATGCCGGAAATCTCCCCGCGAAGCCTGCAAAGGGAATAAACACGCTGCATCGCGTAAACGGACGCGTAAAGTTTTCCCAGCTCGAAACGATTCTCCGAGATGTAATGAGCCGCCGTTGCTTTACGGTTCAGCATCGCTGACTCGATTGCCTCCATGCGGTAACGAACGGCGTCGGGGTTGTCGTACATTCCATATTTTTCAGGATTGAGAGTGATGGGCCGCATATGCACCGAGGATAAAATCTTCTGTAAGTCTTCTTTATAGTCATTGTTGTAGAAAATCACGGCGGTAACGGTTTTTTCGACCGAGTCCTCGGACAAAGGCATGGCCATAATAGGAGCCGCCAGGCTGGTTTCGCTCAGACGCCTCCAGTTTTCGCGCGTGAGGATTCCTATGGCTATACCGGTATAAGGGCTGCGCGGCAGATCACCAAAACCGCGCCCGATCTCCCGCAGCACGTTCCCGAACTCCAGAATCGCGCGCCATGCCTCGTACTCTTTCCTCAACGCCTCCCCTGCCGCCCTCCACTTGTCTTTCATCCGCATCAATTCCTCGACCTTAGCCGAAAGCTCCGGCAGCGGAGTCTCGGAGACATTAGTAACGGCGGGGCGCTGAGGGACCATAAAACCGGCCTCTGTCCAGAGCCTGTCCAATTTTTCCAGAAGAGCGTCATAGCGGTTTTCTTTGAAGCTCTGAATACGGCTGCCCAGCGGATGCCCGGACATCATGACCTCCGGCGGCATAGGCTCGAAATTGCCCGCGCCGAGGAGCGAGAGAGCTATACGCTCCACTTCCTCGCCCGGCCCCACGAAGGACACTCCCATCATTCCCACGACTGCCATGAATCAATTCACCTTCCCCAAAGACCTGCACAGAAGCAGGCCGGCTTTGCTCCTGTCGAGTCCGTAACGGATCGTTTCGGTAACCACTATCAGATCCCTGACTTCCAGCATCTTCAGTGTCAGGTATGCCGCCACGTTCTGAAACCCCAGCGTGCCGGACAAAAACACCCGTTCCGCGACGGCAAGGACGAAAGCGTATATGCGGCGCTCTATTTCGAGTTCGCGCAGGGCCGCGTTGCCGTCATCCACGTCGAACACGCCCGCGTAGGGCGTTCCGGCAAGAACGCCTTTCATGCCGTCGGGTTCCGCGAAAGCGGCTTTAGTCAATATATTGAAATCCAGGCGATAACGGGCTTTCAGTATCTGGGTCAGAGCTTCTTCCGGCGACATGTTGAAAAAACGGCGCACCCGGTAAACCCAATAAATATTTATGAGATCCACTTTTGTGCCCACCAATACCCGCAGCCACTGCCCCTCGGTCCCCCCGAGCCCGGCGACGTGCGCGTACAGGTTGTTCAGGTAGTGGCGCTCGAGCGCCATTCCCACGTTGAAACCGGTTTTCTGAATTTCGGGCGCCCGCACGGCGGACGCGTCCTCGCTCCCAGACAGGGCCTCCAGCAAAGCCGCGCGCAATTCCGCGTTCTTCACCGACATGATGATGTCATTAAGGGAATCCGCCGAGAACAGCTTATCTTTATCAACCAGGGTCAACTGGTAATCGGCCACCATGTCCAACACGTCGTCGCCCCTGTCGGCGGCGAGGCGGGGATCCCATTCCGGCGTTCCCATCTTGCGCCGGAAGTGGTTTTTGAAAAGCATGACGTCAAAATACTCCTGCCAAAGGTCGAGAAATTTTTTGTCTTTCCGGCCGGCGTAATGCTTGAACGCCACGCTTTCCGCAAGAAGGGAAACGCCCAACAGGAACTCCAGGTCGGCGCGCCTTATCCTGTCAATCTCAAAGCCCTTGAAAATAGGGGCGTAAGCGCCTTTACTGAGGTAGACTGCGACGTCGCTCACCGACGTGAGCCCCAGCAAATGCCTGAAATCTTCATTTTTAAGCAACGACGCCCTGCGGGCCCTGGCTTTGACGGACTCCGCAACGCGCCCTCCCCCGCTGCCCGGCGCCACGATCAGCATCGCGCGCGTCCGCGCGCGGCGTACTCCAGCGCTGTTTTCTCGGCCATTTTTGCAATCAGTTCCGGCACGCGCGCGTCAAAGTGTTCCTGCATTTTTTCCCGCGCTTTTTGCGCCAATTCCGCTATGCGCCGCGTTTCCGCATCCGCCGAATTCTGAGCGGACTCCGCCTGCGTTTGCGCCTCCTCGTTGGCTGCGTTCAGGCGGCTTTCCCGCTCTCGCGCGAGCTTATCGTACGCCTCCCCGAGGATCGCCTTCGCCTCCCGTTCCGCGGAACCGCGTATTTCTCCCGCCTCGTCTTCGGCCTTCAAAAGAGTTTCGAGAACTTCCGGCAACTTCATGACAATACCACCATCCTACGGGATTACTCTTTCCTCGAAAGTTTGATTCGAGTCAAATCCTCGCGCTCGTTTTCGTCAAGCGCGGAGGCTATCAGTTTTATCTGTTGTTCGCTTCTGGGAATGACCACTTTTTCCAGCGCGTTTACGCGCCTTAAGGTTTTGCGTATCTGAATGGCCAGACGATAGACGCTTGTTTCGATTTCCGCCAGGCGCGCGATCATGGAAACCAACCGGCGGGCGTTCACGTAGCAGTTGTCCAAAACGGATGAAGAATCAATCGCCATACCTCCCAGCGAATACACCGGGGAAAGGTCGGGGTCGAGCTTGTCCACCTCGGGAATGTCGATACCCATAATGGAGCGCAGCCTGACGATGAAACGCTCTTCCTCCGGCACTAGGAGCGCTATTCTCTCCACGCTTTTTATCCCCATGGCAATATTCGCCATTTGAAGCCCGAAATACGCCTCTTCAAATACGGAGCGTATGCCGTCCTGGATTTCTTTGGCTTCCTTCACCCGGCCCATAAGTTCGCTCATAAGTATCTTGCGCTTTTGCTCAAGCAGGCCGTGACCGCGGCGCGCCAATTTCAGCGCGGATTGGATGCGGGTCATGCTGCTTCTCGTAGCTGTAACTTTATCGGCCATCTTTAATCTTTACACTCCCGCGCACAAAAATTATGATGTTATTCAGCAGCCAGCACAAACAGCGTAAAAATTACCACGCAATAACACGTTTGTCAAACTAAACCGAGGCGTCGTCATGAATACGAAATTTCTGAAAATAATAAGCGAAGTTTTTTCATGTATCATGATCTCAGTAAAAGTGAAAGGAATGGTCATAATTATGAAACGGACGCTTCAAAACAATGCCGTAATCCTCATCATCGCGGCGCTTGTCATGTGCCGCTCCGCCGCGTGGGCGGACGCTGTCATCGTCCTGCGGATTCCTTTTCAGGAAGGAGCCATGGCCACCGCCGAATTTCCCGGAGGCTCCGCCGAGCTTGGCGCGGTTCGCGCCCTGCCGGTCAGGACGAATTGGCCCGCCTTTACCGCCAGCAAGTGGGGCGCGCCTCAAACGGTGTGCGCCACAGCGGTCAACGCGATACACGTTTTGGTGGACGTGGAAGAAGAAAAGGGCCGCATATTCAGCATAGTTCCGGTGGTTACCGTCGCGCCCGCCGCGCCTGCCGGCGCTTTCTTTTCCATAGACTCTCCCGCCGGGACCGGGATGTTTGGAGGCTTCGCCCCCGTTTCCGGCTCCAGGGTGTCCATTGAGCGTCCAGGCGGGGAACGGAGTCCGCTGCTTCCCTTGTCCGGGGACGTCCTGCCCATGAAAGAAGGCGACGTCCTCGTCATTGAGTCTTCTTTGCCGGAGACCTCGGACACGTGGATGGTGGACATTGAAAACCGTCCGGGAGGCCGGGTCATAGCCTGGACGAAAAACGGGCCTTCCGTAGCGGCGCGTGTCATACGGCCTGTCGGAGGAGTGGGGCGCTTTGGAGGCACGGAATTTCAGGGTATTGGGCGCGTCCGCGCCTCCCACGCCGGAGTGATTGACATAGCGACCTCGCCGCGCGGCGTGACCGGCGGAATTCAGATCATACCTCTTACCCACGCCCTGGACTCGGCTGAACTCAATTACGTGTGGGGAGCCACTCAGTGGATGATCATCGCCCCCCTTCCCGGCAAGGGGCCGCTGGAAGGGACGCCTCCCCTGTTCAAAGGGCTGCTGCCGGGGACACAGTTGGACGACCGGCTGCCGGACGTGTGGAGTTCCTACGGAAGGAAGCCGCTTATACTCGCCCGCTTCGACGGCGGCCCCTGGAGAAGATTTTCCCCGGCGTCGGGCCAGGTAAACGACGCCCTCCGCGGGCTCACCCACCTGCGTATTTATTATCCCTTTTGGGGTGAGATAGATCTTTAGCTTTAGTGGTATTATGGAGAGCGTAAAACTTTGAAGGAGGCATTAATTTTGCGTAAGCCACTCATTAAAACTGTTTTTGCCGCGTTGTTTGTTTTTGTTTTTTCTTCCGCGTCGTTCGCGCTTTCGCCGGAGGACGCGCTGAGCGTCAGACCGCCGAATTCCGTCTACGCAGTCGTGCGCGTCGATGACCTGAACGGGTTGCTGCAGGATATTTTTTCTCCGGCCAACATCGAGATGGCGGCGTCCATGGTGAAGCCGGAAAATGCTCAGACCGTCAGGCTGGTTGCCAGTTTCGCGTCGCAGATTCCGGCGAAGACGGTGGTCATAGCCTCGGGTGTGACGGCGGATAACAAGCCGTTTGTGCAAGTTGCCGCGTCAATGCCGGCCTCGGTTCGTTCCAGGCTGGACCGTGTGGCCGACGGCAGCGCGTCGGGCGTTGAGCTTATAACGCTGCTTTTGGGAGACGGCGCCCTGATGCTGGGGCCCACTATGCCGCTGGAACTCAAAAAGGGCGGCAAGGGGCCGTATTATACCCTGGGCGGGGAGGCGGCATTTGCCGCTAAAGACGACCTGCTGCTGATAGCGTCTTCTTCGTCCGAAATCGAGGCCTCGCTCGGCGCGCTGGAGAAGCAGGAAAACCGGCTTTCGCTCAAGCGCCGTTTCGACAGCCCAAGTTATTGGTATATGCACATGGATATGGCCACGGTCGCGGCGCTTTCCGAAGAAGAGGGCGGCTTGGGCAAGCCGGACGACTTTGCCAAAATGTTCAAGGCTCCATTCAAAATTGAAACAGCGTTTTCCTCCAAGCCAGGAAGTTTTCTTATATCGGCCGCGGCAAATATTCTGGAGTCCGTTGCCGCCCCCGAGCGCTACAAGGACATGAAGCCGGTAAAAGGCGCCAATTTGTTTCTGGCGGGGGGCGGCAGGCTGTTACTTGCCCTTGCGAGCCCGACTACCTTCGCCGCTGCCGACTTGAAGGCGGCAGATCCCAAGTTTTCGGCGGTATTATGGGATAAGCTGGTTCAGCAGCTCGAAAAAGTAAATGTATCCGAGAGCGACGTGGAAGATCTCCTGAACGGCAGTTTCTCCGTGGCTTTGGGAAGCGACGCCACTATTCTGGGCAAACGCGCTCTGGGCGGGTATCTGGCCCTGACCGGGCGAAAAGGGACCGCGGCCAAAATACTTGGAAAACTTGTGGACAGTGAAGAATTTTCCCAGGCCGTTCCTATGGCCCCATTGAAGGTGGACGGATGGGATTTGCTCTTCGCGGTGGACCCGGCGCTGCTGCCGGCGGCGCTGGTCTTCGGGGTCATGCAGGACACGTTTTTCGCGGGGATCACCGATTCGGAGGCGCTTGACAAGAAGCCGGAGGTTCCGACCGAGGTGTCCAAGATGCTTGACGACCCTCTTTTGGGAATCGGCGTTATAGACGCGGCGGCTATCTGGAATTGGCTGAGGCAGGAGATTGCCAATCCGGACTCGCTCTTGTCGGCGTCCTTGACCCAGTATGGCGGCAACTCCGCGGGGGATATTATGCGGACAATTCTGGAGGCTGAACTGGCCGTGCCTTTTGTCAAGATGTGGTATCCCGAGTTGGAAAAGTCTTTCGTGGAGTTCTCGGTCGCGGACGTCCCGGCTGGGAAGCGCCTTTTGCCCATTCTGCTGGAAATAGCAAAAGCGTTTATTTCCGAAAGCGGCGAGGAATAGGAAAAATGGGCGGGTGTTTCCCGCCCATTGATTTTAATGAAAATTTTGATCCTGACCGTAGGCAAATTAAAAGATAAACGCGTGTCTTCTTTGGCCGGGGAGTATTTGGCCCGTGTGCGCCCCGGCCTTGTATCCGCCGAGAGCGTCCCGGACGGAGGGCGCGCGCCGGAGGAATGTGTCGAACTGGAGGGGCGGGAAATTTTGCAAAAACTGCGTCCGAGGGATCGGCTTATCCTGCTTGGCGAAGATGGGAACACGTACGGCAGCGAGGCTTTCGCCGCCATGCTGTCGCGGGAGATGGAAACCGCTCCGGGGCGTATCGTCATGGCGATAGGCGGCCCGTGGGGCGTGTCCGCCGCGGTCAGGGCGCGCGCCGATTTAATTTTATCCCTTTCACCCATGACCTTCCCTCATGAACTGTGTTTCCTTTTTCTGGCCGAACAACTGTACCGCGCCTTTTCGATTTTAAAGGGCGCGAAATACCATCATTAATCACTTAATCACCAGTTCAACCACTAATTCAATGATGCTTTTCCGCTTCCGCTGTTGTAAAATACAATTCACTGTAAATTACGATTAAGTTAAGAAGGAGGCGGCTGGTTATGGCAAGTGTGCAAACCGTTACTACAAACACGGTTACGCATACGACAGGGTACACGCACCACAGGGAGCGGGGCCCGGACGTAAGGCGAGTGAATGTGAATTATGAGTACGTAATGGAACCGGTCATTATCCCGCGGCCGCGTATTGAGGATTTCAACTCGTTGGTGGTGGTGCATAACAAAATGGAGTATTACAGTTGAATGTAGCCGATCTTCAAGAAATAATCCGGGGAAAGATAGACACTTTCCCCAATAAAACGCGAAGGGTGGCGGAATACCTTCTCACTCACTCATCCGAGGTCGCTTTTCTCTCCATCAGCGACGTGGCGGGCAGGTTGGACGTCTCTAAGGCGCAGCTTGTGCGCGTAGCTCGTACGTTGGGTTTCGACGGTTACTCCACCCTCAAAAATCTTCTCAAGCAGGCCCTTCTCGAACAAGTAAGCCCCTCATCCATCGCGGAGAGAATGCAAAACGCCGACATTCCGCAGGACATATGCCGTTTGGAACACGCCAACATCAGCGAGACCTTGAAAGGATTGTCTTCCGTAAGTATTGTGGAGTTCTGCGAGGCCGCCAAAAAAGCCGCCGCCATTTACTGTATGGGGTGGGGAATTTCTGCGCTTGTGGCTGAATGGTTCTACACACGTTTTACCGAACTGGGCATGAAAGCGGTTCTCGTCCGGCGCGGTTCGATGTCGCTGATTGAGCAGACGCGCGCCATGGGGGACACCGACATGCTGGTCGTCTGCGAACTGCCAAGCTACGTCATAGAGGTCACGGAGGCCGTCAAGAGGATACGCAAAAAGGGAGCGTTCATAGTCACCCTTACGGACAGCCCCGCGGCGCCGATATGCCATATGTCCCATCTTCCGCTCCGCGTCGGCGACACCTCCGCCATGTTCGGCAGCAGCCTGATAGGGCCTATGTTTGCAGTGCACGTCCTGACGTCGGTTTTGGCTTACAACCTCGGCGAAGAGGGGAAAACCGCTTTGACCGCGCACAAAGAAGGGCTTGCCGACGAGCGCGTGTACTATCCCGCGTATGGCTTACGATACTGACGTGGTTTGTCTATTGTGTGCCGGTGGAGAATGTTATAAAATAAGTTTCATGCGAGGTGTATGAATTTATGGATGAATGTGTGTTCTGCAAAATAGCCAGGGGTGACATACCGGCGGAATTCGTCCACAAAGACGAAGCGGTTTTTGTAATTCGCGACCTGAACCCGCAAGCGCCGACGCATCTTTTGATCGTACCTGTGCGGCACGTCGAATCGGCGGCTGATGTGAACGACCCGGAAATCTGGTCTTCCATAATGGGACGGGCGGTGGAAACAGCCCGCCGGTTAGGGCTTGACAAGGAAGGATTCCGTATGGTGATCAATACGGGGGCGCAGGGCGGCCAAACTGTGCCGCATATTCATTTGCATCTGATGTCGGGCCGCAATTTCGGATGGCCTCCGGGTTAAAGGCGATCCGAAAACCCGGAAGGGGGGGATCTTAGATGACGACGGTCATTCGTAAGGATGGAGAAAGCCTTGAAGACGCTCTCCGCAGGTTTAAACGAGAGGTTTCCAAAGTGGGCACCCTCCGTGAGGCAAGGAAGAGGGAACATTACGAAAAACCAAGCGACGCCAAAAAGCTGAAAAGAGCGGAGGCGGCTAGGAAGCGTAAGAGCAGCCGTTCCAGGTAGCTGAGAGTTTAAACGTGCGGGAGTATCCCGCAAAAAAAGCCGGGGCCCTGGCGGAAGGGTCCCGGTTTTTTACGTAAATAGGGGGACTGGAAATGCGGGATGACGGAGCGCGGCATTTTGATTTGATTATAGAGCCCAACCGGACGGCGTCGGATTTTTTGAAGGAACTCGTCCGCTATCGCGAGTTGTTTTATTTTTTGGCCTGGCGGGACATACTGGTAAGATACAAACAAACCGTGATAGGCGTGGCCTGGAGCGTTATCCGTCCCTTCCTTACCATGGTCGTTTTCAGCGTGATCTTTGGACGCCTGGCCAAGCTGCCTAATGAAGGCGTGCCTTATCCTATTTTGGTTTTTTCGGCGATGCTCCCCTGGCAATATTTTGCCAACGCGATGCAGGAAAGCTCGAACTCACTGATATCGGAGTCGCGCCTCATCAGCAAGGTATATTTCCCGCGCCTGATCGTGCCGACCAGTTCCGTGATCGTCAGCGCCGTGGATTTTTTGATCTCGCTCTTTCTTTTGGGTTTCTTGATGCTGTGGTACGGTTTTACGCCGTCCGGAAACATTGTCTTTATGCCGTTATTTTTTGCCCTGGCCACGACGGCGGCTTTAGGCGTCGGGTTTTGGCTTTCGGCGCTGAACGTGAAATATCGGGACTTTCGGTACATTGTCCCTTTTTTGGTGCAGTTCGGGCTTTACGTTTCCCCCGTGGGGTTTTCAAGCTCCGTAGTGCCGGACAGGTGGCGCCTTATCTACAGCCTGAACCCCATGGTAGGCGTGATAGACGGTTTCCGCTGGTGCATCCAGGGCCAGGGCAGCCCGCTCTACCTTCCCGGCTTCGCCGCCTCAGTCGTGACGTCCGTCTTCCTGCTCTGGAGCGGCACTAAATTCTTCCGCCGCACCGAGCGCTTTTTCGCGGATTTTATTTAAGTTATTTTGAAAGGGGATAAATTTATGCAGACCATAGCTGTAGAATACGCCAGGGAACATTTTTCGGACTTACTTAATCAAATAGAGACGGGCGAGAGTTTCGCAATCATAGAGCAAGGGAAAATCCGAGCCGTTTTGCATCCCACTCAAAACGAGACAAGTAAAAGCGGTGTCATAGCTGAATTCAAGGAATACGTACAAAAACGAAATCTGAGATTGAATGGACTGTCCGTCCGCGAACTCAGGGAAGAAGGGCGCAGAGGTTGAAACCTTCTTTTATTCTGGACTGTTCGGTAATACTTTCTCGGTATTTATAAGCCTTGATAAAGGATTACTCATGAAAACATTTATGCTGATTATTGACGGTGTAAGCGATGACCCGCTTCCTGAGTTGAAAGGGTATACTCCTTTGGAAACGGCTGTTACTCCAGGCATGGAATATTTAGCCTCGAAGGCGAGAAAGGGCACTATACAGACCGTTTTCGAGGGGTATCCCGTGGAGAGCCTTGTGTGTATCATGGGGTTACTGGGTTACGACCCTCGAAAATATTACCCTTGCGGGCGCGCCTCGTTTGAGGCGATGGCCAGGGGAATCGGCGTGGGGGAAAATGATTTGGTTTTCAGATGCAACATTATAAAAGCCGCAAAAAACCGCGAATATATCGCGGACTTTACCGCCGGGATGATTTCCGACGCCTGCGCGAAAAACATACTGTCTGAAATAAACCTCCCCTCCCCCGCCTGGGAGTTATATCCCGGCCAGAGTTACAGAAATTTGATGCTAGTCAGGCAAACGCCCGTTAAAGCAAATGAAATCAAATTTTTTGAACCTCATATGCACCAGTGCGAACCTTTGGAAAATCTGCTGCCTGCCGCGGCGACAAAGCAAGCGGAGACTTTGGCCTCCGAACTGAGAGATTTTCTGCTGCGTTCTTATGAGCAAATCGCATCGATGGATGTGACGCCGGATTGCGAGGGTAACATGCTGTGGCTCTGGAGCGCTTCCTCCAAACCCCGGCTGCCGGCCTTCAAAAACCTTTACGGCATTTCAGGCGCGGTTGTCGCGGGGCTTGACTTCATGCGCGGCCTGGCAATAGCCGCGGATATGTACTTCGAGGTCATTCCGGGGGCTACCGGGTACATCGACACAGACTACCGCGCCAAAGCCGAAGCCACGATCAGGATGCTCGACAAACACGATTTTGTGCTTACGCACGTCAACGCCGCGGACGAAGCCGCGCACATACGCGACGCCGCCCAAAAAATCGACGCTATCGAGAGCGTTGACAGATATATCTTAGAACCTGTTTTTAGCCATCTCAGGCAAAGTTTTCCTGAAAATTTTGCCGTCATTGTCTGCGGCGACCATAAAACACGGTGCAGCGACGGCAAACATGCCGGCGACCCTACGCCGTTTTTGTTTTATCTCGACGGCGAAACGCCGCAAGAGGTGTACAAGGATTATCGTAACGTACCGTCGCTGCGGTTTTTGAAAGAAGTGTTCGGCCTCTGTTAAAATAAAGGCGGGGGTATGGATATGAGCGAGGAAAGAGCACTGGAAGAATATTATACTTACGGCGACTATAAATCGTGGGACGACGATCTCCGCTGGGAATTGATCGACGGAGAGGTTTTTTGTATGAGTCCCGGACCTGGAACGGAGCATCAGTCTCTGTCGGGAAATTTATTTGGCAGGCTGTTCAATTACTTTAACGGAAAAGAATGTCGGGTTTTCGCTGCTCCGTTCGATGTGACGCTACCCAAAGGCAACGAACCGGAGGACGAAATTGACACGGTAGTTCAACCGGACATCATGATCCTCTGTGACATGTTAAAATTGCAGCGCAACGGCATAAAGGGCGCGCCGGACGTCGTGTTCGAAATCCTGTCTCCCTCTACGGCACACCGCGACCTTGACGACAAGTTCAGGCTGTACGAACGCGCGGGCGTCAAAGAATACGTGATCGTCGACCCGCAAAACTGCGTAATATACGCATATCGAATAGATTCCGGAGGACGTTTCTCGTGGAAAAAAGCTTACGGGGCCGATGATGTTTTGGAGTTTGGGATGTTCCCTGACTTAAAGATCCCTTTGAGTCCCGTGTGGAAAGATATTCGGGATTTGTATCAGTGATGTATAACAATGTCTGATACGGTCATTAAAATCGAAAACCTCGGGAAAAAATACAGAATATCCCACAAGCAGCCCCAGAAATATTTGGCGCTTCGGGATATCTTGGTGGACAGGGCCAGGCGGTTGGGGGAAAAAATCCTCCGCCCATTTGGCGCTGAAAATGTGTTGTGTCGGAGTACCGAGGATTTTTGGGCGCTGAAGGACGTTTCCTTCGACGTGAAGCAGGGCGAGCGCGTGGGCATAATCGGGCGCAACGGCGCGGGCAAGTCCACCCTGCTCAAGATACTTTCCCGCATCACCGAGCCGACGACAGGCCGAGTCTCCATCAAAGGGCGCATCGCCAGCCTGCTGGAGATCGGAACGGGCTTTCATCCCGAACTGACGGGGCGCGAAAATATTTTCCTCAACGGCGCTATCCTGGGGATGAGCAAGGCCGAGATCAAAAAAAATTTCGACGCCATCGTAGACTTCGCCGGAGTGGAGCAGTTTCTGGACACGCCGGTCAAGCACTATTCGAGCGGCATGTACGTCCGGCTGGCCTTCGCCGTGGCCGCGCACCTGGACACGGAGATATTGCTCGTAGACGAGGTACTAGCGGTCGGCGACGCCGAGTTTCAAAAAAAGTGCATGGGCAAGATGGACGAGGTGAGCCATAAGCAGGGCCGGACGATTTTTTTTGTGAGTCATAATATGGGTGCGATACGGCAGTTGTGTAGCCGTGTCGTTTATTTACGACAAAGTTCTCCAGTTTTAGATTTCCCAAACGCGCAAGAAGGTATAGCGCTATACTCGCAGACAGATGCTCAAGATCTGAGCCCAGTTTGGGAAAACACAAAAAATGAATACCAAAATCACTGGCTCTGCTTTAAAAAAATGGAATTATGCGCCTCCGATGGGCCGATCGTTTCTAATAAATTAGATCGTAATGATAAAATTGAGGTTGAAATTAAAGGAAAGATTCTTCAGGCAAATCCCGCACTGTGCATAGGTTACGCGCTTTATAATGAAGAAGGAACTTGCCTTTATCGGTCACTCCACACAGATCAAATTGGATCTGTGCAAGATTTGGGCTTATTGACCAATGATTTTTGCCTGACATCCAAGTTACCCTTACATCTTTTAAATAATGGCGTCTATTTCTTAGAGTTGAACTCATGGTTACACAATCAAGAGTGGATCACTCGACCTGAACATAACGCGCCAAGAATTACTTTTACGTTGGATGGGAAACTCAGCGACTCACCTTATTGGGCAGAAAAAAGAAGGGGAGTTATGACGCCTCCTGTGACGTGGATTTTAAACCGGTGACAACCAAAATCGCAAGTTGTGAGTAAAAAAATTACTTAAACTATCCAAGGAGAAACACATGAATTATGACGCGCTGTTAGTAATAAGCCAAAACGCCGATTTA
>Ga0099364_10004202_pt1 | contig 21889 bp, 16 predicted proteins | sample TergutTh196P3_FD_73070 | JGI IMG/M metagenome (GOLD analysis project Ga0099364, IMG submission 73070) | Microcerotermes parvus P3 segment gut microbial communities from Pointe-Noire, Republic of the Congo - Th196 P3 | ecosystem: Host-associated > Arthropoda: Insects > Digestive system > Gut ... | reverse complement strand
AGGGTTGAAGAAAATTTTTTCTTCGCAAAAATCCACCCGGAAAGGAGTGAAGTTCATGACTGTTTGGGATTTGTTATTTCTGATGATATATTTTTCGCCGGATTTTATAGAACCGGCAAAATTCATCGTACAAATGATAAAAAACAAACGCCGCCCCCGTGACAAGGAATAACGGCGTTTAAAATAAAAATTAAATGACGCGAAGCCTGCCGCCTTTTAAGCGGCGCGCGAACTATTGCAGAGAGTGTTAACCCACTCTCTCTTTAGTTATACGCTTATTATATCACATATATTCGCGTTTGTCAAGCAAAAAATTTTTGTTGACTTTTATTGAAACTTATTGTATAATAGAAGACGTTGCGTTGAGCGTTAAGGGCGGCATGGGTTTCGCGTCTCGAAAGGAGGGTTGAAGAAAATTTGCGTTTTCTTCGCAAAAATCCACCCGGAAAGGAGTGAAGTTCATGACTGTTTACGAAATATTATTTTTAACAGTATATTTTCTGCCGGATTTTATAGAACCGGCGAAATATATAGTAATGATGATAAAAAGTAAACGCCGCCCACCAAACTAAAGGAATAGCGGCGTTTAAATTAATTTAAATGACGCGAAACCTGCCGCCTTTTAAGCGGCGCGCGAACTATCGCAGAGAGTGTTTACCCACTCTCTCTTTAGTTATACGTCTATTATATCACATATATTCGCGTTTGTCAAGCAAAATTTTTGTTGGCTTCCGAAATTAAAATTAAAAATTTAAGGGGATATCTATTTATGAAAAAATGTTTTACTGAAATAACCGCGGTTTTATTTATTGTTTTACTGACGTTTTCTATGCCGTCTATAAGCGTGTCCGGCGAAAACGGCGAAAGCGCTGCGCTCACTATTATTCATGTCAACGACCGTCACGGCAGAATGAACGCCGACCCGTATATATCCCGGCTTGCGGAAGAGATAACGGGAAACGTCTTGATTTTTGACGCGGGCGACTCCCTTCACGGGCAGATTACGGCGAACTTAACGCGGGGCGGGGCGATGGCCGAACTGATGAACGCGGTCGGTTATAACGCAATGGTTACGGGGAATCATGAGTTTACGTTCGGAATAGAACGTCTGCTCGAACTGTCTGAACTGATGAACTTCCCGCTGCTTGCCGCCAATATAAAAAAAGACGGCGAAACAATTTTTCAGCCTTATGAAATTTTTACTCTGCCTGATTATAAAATCGGCGTGTTCGGGATTGCCACGCCCGAAACTGTCGGGGCGAGCGACCCGCGTCTTATGACCGGGCTGGTTTTCGAAGACCCCGCCGAGACCGCCGCCGCTATGGTTAAAATCCTGAAAGCCGAGGGCTGCGATTTGATTATAGCGCTGGCTCATCTCGGAGAAAATAAACTTTCCCTGCCGGAAAACACAAGCGAAGCTCTGGCGATTGACGGCGTCGATATTGTTATCGACGGGCACAGTCATACTTCGCTTGAAAACGGAAGAACGGTAAACGATACTCTTATTGTTCAGGCGGGAGAATACGCCCAGTATATAGGACTCGTTGAAATAATTTTTGAAGGCGGCGCCGCCGTCTCGAAAACCGCGCGTCTAATTAAAACAGACGGCGAAGAATTGGCCGCAGACGAAAAAATTATTTCTAAAATTGCGGAGCTTGACAAATCGGTTGAAGACGTAACAAGTCAAATAGTGGGTTATACCCCGGTTTTTCTGGAGGGCGAACGGTCTGAAGTGAGAACCCGGGACACTAATCTCGCGAATATAATCGCCGATTCTATGCGTTTCGCGAGCGGCGCGGAAATCGCGTTTATCAGCGGCGGCAGTATCAGGTCAAGCATACCCGCGGGGGATATAACGACTGGGCATGTACTGACCGTACTGCCGTATTCTAATTTGCTCGTAACGATTGAAATCAGCGGCGCGGTTATACTGGAAGCGCTGGAACACGGAATAAGCCTTTATCCTGAACCCGACGGAATTTATCCGCAGGTTTCGGGCTTGTTTGCCGGGTTTGACCCGGACAGAGAGCCCGGAAACAGGATAACGGGGGTAAGTATGCCGGACGGGTCGCCTCTGGATATTAATAAAATCTATACGGTCGCGATTCCCGAATTTCTCGCGGTCGGCGGCGACGGTTACGTTATGTTTGAAAACGGAGGGAATCTCGTTTATTACGGCGGCGACGCAGACGCTTTTTCGGCGTATCTGGCGGCAAATCCGCCTTTAAGCTCTGAAGCGGAGGGAAGAATAAGAGTAAAATCAGAGAATCCGAAAACCGGGGACGCTTTGAATTTCGGTATGATTTTTATCGCGGCGCTTTCCCTTCCAAGCCTGATATTTTATCTGAAGCGTACAAAACGTCACTCCGCCTCGACGACGGCAAAATAATGCGTGTGGAGTTCTTCGTTTTTGTAGGAAATCACAGCCGCGCAGTCTGTTCTCGGATTTGTCCGTCCGCCGACGTGCCATGTCCATGAAACATAGCCTTCGTCGTCCGACACGGCCGCTCCGAGACCTTCGGCGACGCTTTCGTTCTCATAGTAAACCCTCAAAATATATTCAGTATTCGGGATTCCCCGTATCGCTATCGTCGCGCTGTCGTTCCTTTTAACTTCCGACGGAGCGGATAAAACTGTAATCTCCGGTATGTGAGGTCTTTCGCACGTCTGCGCGGGCGGCGAAGTCAGCGACGTCGTGTTCGTCGCGGAATCCCACGACGCGGATAAGCCGAGTTTTTCCGCGAGATAAGCGGCGGGCAGATACGCGACGCCGTTATAGACAAGCGATTCTTCTTCAAACGGTTCTCCGTCCAGAAAATATTTCGTCGCGCCGAAAGTCGCCGTAATAGTTCTGGTAATCGGTTCGGCAAAAACCGACACGATAAGAGACGTTACTAAAAGCGTCGCGATTACCCCCGCGATAAAGCCTTTGAAAGTTTTCATAAATTTTTTCTCCTTTTATTTTAAATAAATTTTGTTTTTGGTTAATTATATCACACAAAACAAATGTTTTCAACATAAATTCACAAAAAATAAATTTTTTTCTGATTTTTTAGTGTAAAACAAAAAAATATCGGGGTTTTACTCCCGATATTTTTTATGCGCGTATTGACATTCTGCGATAACTGTCGTATAATATTATTTAGACACGGGATAATCACCAAGTAAAATTGGCATAGATGGCTGGCTCGAACCCCCGAAAGGAGGTGACAGCCCATGAACAGACCTTTGAAAGCGATAATATTCATAGTAGTATTTATATTATTATGCATCGCATCATTCATCGACGTATGTTAGCCATCCCCAGCACGGATAGCTAATCCCATAAGACAATATAATTTTATTCCGAGCCGGCCATTTTATGATTAATGGTTATCCCTTGTCTGTTATTATAACACTTATTTAATATTTTGTCAACTGTTTTTTAAATAAAAATTTTTTTTGGTGAATCTGATGTCTGATAAATTATATAAAGTCAACTCGCTTTCTTCGGGGGCGGGAATTATCGTTACATATAAATGCTCCGCCGCCTGTCTGCACTGCTGCTATTCGTCGTCGCCTCGAAGAAGCGGCGCCTATATGTCGAGGCAGACCGCCGACAAAATTTTCCCGCTGCTCAAAAAAACGGGCTGCCGTTCGGTTCATATCGGCGGAGGCGAACCGTTTATGAATTTTGATAAACTGCTTGACGTTTGCAAGTCGGCGCTTGAAAATAAAGTCGCGATAGATTATATCGAAACAAACGCTTCATGGTATACCGATAATAAAACGGTCTCCGATAAACTCAAAAAATTACTGTCGGTCGGGGTTGACTGCCTTTTAATCTCTATCGACCCGTTTCATAACGAATTTATACCGTATGTCAAAATAAAAAATTTAATCGATTGCTGCCGTAAAAATAATATGGGAACGTTTTTGTGGCAGGCGAGATTCGAGAGTATAATCGAATATTTCGACGAAAATACGACCCATTCTCTCGAAGAGTATGAAAATATATTCGGCGGTGATTTTGTAAAGAAAATCGCAGAAAGTTATAGTCTGGGCTATAACGGCAGGGCAATAAAAATACTTGAGAAAATAAATAGAAACAGATATTCTCCCGATTATTTTTTAAGAGGGGATAATAACAGCTGCAAAAGCAGAATAACGTCTCTCGGACATTTTCACGTCGACCCGGACGAAAATCTAATCCCTCCGTCGTGCAACGGTTTCAGGGCGGGCATTTTCGATTTATGCATAAACGGTCTCGACAATCAAAAATATATAAATTTTATGTCGGTTGTAAATAACGGTCTCGAAGAGTTATTCGACAGGGCTCGGACTCTCGGCTTTGTTCCGGATATTAACGGCTATGTTTCAAAATGCGCGCTGTGTTTCGATATAAAAAAATATATATGCGAAGAAGAAATAAAACGAACGGGAAACGAACCTGCCGATATAGGTCCCGCAGGATTTTTTGACTTGTAAATTTTTTAAATATACTTGCAGGAGATATATAAAGATATGAACGCATGGACGGGAGACGTAAAAAAACATCTGGCTTTAATAGACTGGTTTTTGGTCATAACTGTTCTTATCGCTATGGCTTACGGTTTCATTTTGATAAAAAGCGCGACGAACTCGCAGGGGAATCAAATAAATATGCTCGTTATGCACGGTACGGCTATAATTCTCGGTATCGGTTCTATGTTTATTCTGTCGAAATCAGACTATAATCATATAATCAGATATGCGAAGTATTTGTATATTTTAAGCGTCGCGGCGCTGGCCGCGACTCTTATTCTCGGAGTCGGCGACGAAGCCGGGGTAGGCAACAAGAGCTGGATAAGAGTACCCGTCGGGGGAGGGGTCACGGTCGGTATACAGCCGTCTGAAATTATAAAAATAGCGTTTATTTTAACCCTTGCGAAACATCTGGACACAGTAAAAGACGAAATAAACAGCCCGAAAAATATTATCGCGCTGCTCGCGCACTTCGCGGTTCCGTTCGCCCTGATTTTAACGGCGGGCGATTTGGGTAGTAATCTAGTTTATGCGTTTGTGTTCGCGGCTATGTGTTTTGCGGCGGGAATGAGCGTATGGTATTTTTTAGGCGGAGCGTTTATGCTGGCCGCGTCGTCGCCCGTCTGGTGGAATTTAATGCCGCCGTACAGAACGGACAGAATAATCTTCGGTTTCAATCCTCATCTTGACCCGCTCAACGTGGGTTATCAGGCTTTGACGTCGCAGAGGGCGATTGGGTCGGGAGGACTTTCCGGCCTGGGTTATCAGCAGGGGTATTTCACCCAGAGAAGCTCCGCGCAGGGGGGAATCCCGTATCAATGGACGGATTTTATATACTCGGCGGCGAGCGAAGAATTCGGGTTTATAGGGGCGATGCTGGTGATTGTTCTGCTTACGCTGATTATTTCGCGTATATTTCTGATTTCGCGCGGCGCGAGAAATACGTCGGGTTCGCTGATATGCGTCGGGGTGATGTCTATATTTATAGCGCAGACGGTGGAAAATATAGGGATGTGCCTCGCGATGCTGCCGGTAATCGGCATAACCCTGCCGTTTTTCAGCTACGGCGGCTCGTCCGTTCTAAGCTCGTGTCTGGGAATCGGGATTGTTTTAAGCGTGAACTGCCGGAAAAATATATATTATTTTACACGCGACGAAAGCCTTGATAAATATTAATAACTGTGATATAATAATTATAATATATTGGGTATAGAGAGGATGGATTGATATGTCGAATAAAGAACGGATTTTACAATTAGTCGATGATATTCCGGAATACCGGCTGATTTTTGTAGTTAATCTTTTAGAATCGCTGAAAGCTTATGCGGGAGAGGAGATAGAACCCGACGAATGGGATTTGAAAATGCTGTCGGACGCTGAAAGGGAAAACGACGGAACAGTCGTAACTATTGAGAGGCTTGCGGAGGAGTTGGGAATTAATATTGATAACAGGGGCGGCGTTTATAAATAAAATACGACTTATGCGCTTGACGTATTTCATGCCAAAGCCCCCTTTGTTAAAGGGGGGTGTCACAAAGTGACGGGGGGATTCCGGACAGGCAGAGTTAATCCCCCCTGCGGCTTCGCCGCTTTCCCCCCTTTAACAAAGGGGGCTTTGGCGAAAATTTAAGCTAATTGCGTAACTCGTGTAAAATAAAAAATAAAAACATAACAGGGAGGAGATTTTATGAGGAAAATAATCAGGGTAATTTTAATTTCGGTTCTGATATTCGCGCTCGCGGTATTTTTTATATCGTGCGGCGAAAAAGAGCAGAACGGCAGTAATAGTAACGGAGATAATAATAATCCCGAAAGTCCGGATAGTTCGGGCGACGAAATTATTATAGAGGAAACAGACCCGGATATGCCCGAACTGCCCAAAATCGATATGCAGGGGAAAGTTTTTACTTTGCTTACTTACGACGACTGGGGAGGCTCGTCCGCCGCCGCAGACGTCTATGCGGGGGAACTGAACGGAGAGCCCATAAACGACGCCGCGTATAACAGAAGGATTAAACTCGAACAGGAATATAACTGTCAAATCAGAGTCGCGATGATGCAGACGCATAACGACGCCGTCGACGCGTACAGAACGGCCGTTCTCGCGGACGATACCTCTTATGATTTCGCGATTACGGCGGGCGCGAACTTTACGTCGCTGCTGTCGGGAAACTATCTGATGGATTTCGGCAAATTAAGCTATATCGACATGGACAAGCCCTACTGGGACAGAAATTATTATGATTCTATGTCGGTTGCGGGCAGAAATTTCGCGGTCAGCGGAGATATATCAAAAAGAAGACTCGAATGTGTGTGGCTGATGTGCTTCAACAAAGATATACTCGCGGCGAATAATCTTGAGTCGCCGTACGCTTTAGTCGAAAGCGGACGGTGGACGTATGAGAAAATGCACGAAATGGCGAAAGCCGCCGCGAAAGACGTGAACGGCGACGGCGTTATGACGCTCGAGGACGATATTTGGGGTTTAAATTACACGGGCGACACGATTATGGGGATTATTAACTGCGTCGGGGTAAAATTAGTCGAGGTGAATAGCGACGGAATCCCCGAGCTTACCGTCGGAACGGAAGTGAATCTTGAAAGACTATATCGCATATATACTACTATGAGAGACCATACTTACAGCATAGACACGCTTTTTAAAGCAGGAGGCGGACTGACGGACCTCGCCACCGATATCGGCGTGTTCGCCGAAAACAGATGCCTGTTTCTCGCGGCGGCCTCGCACAACGCGAGCTATGTTCCCGACAAGCCGTCTCTGCGTCAAATGGAAGTGAACTTCGGGATTATTCCCTATCCGAAATGGGATACCGCCCAGGAAAGCTATACGCCGTACACGGCGGGTAATTATCACCCTGTAATTACAGTACCTCAAAATAATCCCGATATTGACAGTACGGGAATTATTCTCGAAGCGATGGCTTACGAGGGAAGCAAAGAGCTCAAGCCCGCGTATTACGACAGCCTTCTCAAAACAAAAAGCGCGAGAGACGCCGAATCTGAAGCGATGATAGATTATCTTTTTGATAATTTAAGCTATGATATGGGAGTTATGTATAATTTCGGCGGAATAGGCGGCGTGTTCGGATATGATATGTCCACGAATTTGCGCGCGAATATCGTCTCGGTCATCGAAAGAAATTCCGGCGTATGGCAGAGGGCAATCGACGCGGTGGTAGACGAAATCGAAAAAAATAATTAAAAATACGAATAGTAGGGGCGCGCATTGCGCGTCCGCGAAACCAACGTAAATTTAAATAGTCCGCGAAACCGACATGATTCTGACGTTTTTCAGACGGACGCGCAATGCGCGCCCCTACACGGTAACGTGGTTTCGCCCGCTGTTCGCATTAGAAATAACAAAATAATAAATTAAACAAAAAGGAGAATATATTGATTTATGAAAACAGGAAAAATATTATTTACTTCGGAATCCGTGACGGAAGGACATCCCGATAAAGTGTGCGACCAGATTTCGGACGCGGTGCTCGACGCTTTTATCGCGGGGGACCCGATGTCGAGAGTCGCGTGCGAGACCTGCGCGACGACCGGACTCGTTCTGGTCATGGGAGAAATAACCTCGAAGACTTCTTTTGTCGATATTCAGGCAATCGCGAGAAAAACAATCGGGGAGATAGGCTATAACAAAGCCGTTTACGGGTTCGATTCCGAAAACTGCGCGGTCATAAATTCTATATGCGAGCAGTCGCCGGATATAGCGATGGGCGTGGACAAATCATACGAGGCTAAGACCGGGGAAGATTCGGACGCTATGTTCAACACCGGCGCGGGCGACCAGGGAATGATGTTCGGCTTCGCCTGCGACGAAACCCCGGAGCTTATGCCGCTGCCCGTTTCCCTCGCTCATAAACTCTCGAAAAAACTCGCGGATATCAGAAAGGCGAACATTCTCACTTATCTGAGACCCGACGGCAAATCCCAGGTAACCATCGAATACGACGGCGAAGGCGCGCCCGTAAGAGTCGATACTATAGTCGTCTCGACTCAGCACGACCCCGACGTTTCGGTCGAAAAAATAAGAAAAGATATTATAAGGGAAGTTATAGAGCCTATAATTCCGGTGAAATTTATAGATTCGGAGACTAAAATATACGTCAACCCGACCGGGCGATTTGTCATAGGCGGACCGAAAGGGGATTCCGGGCTGACCGGAAGAAAGATAATAGTGGACACTTACGGCGGTTACGCCCGTCACGGAGGCGGCGCGTTCTCGGGCAAAGACCCCACGAAAGTCGACAGGTCGGCGGCTTACGCCGCGCGATACGCCGCGAAAAATATAGTCGCGGCAAATCTCGCGAAAAAATGCGAGATTCAGCTCGCATACGCAATCGGGGTGGCAAAACCCGTCTCCGTTCTAATAGACACTTTCGGCACGGGAAAACTTGACGATTTGAAGCTTGCCGGAATCATATCCGAAGCGGTCGATTTCAGACCCGCGGCGATAATAGAGAAATTTAAACTGCGCCGTCCTATATATAAGGCGCTCGCGTCTTACGGACACATGGGGAGAGAAGATTTGGACGTTACGTGGGAGAAATTAGATTTGGCCGATATTTTAAAAAATAAAATATAAATAAAAATATAAAATACAGGGAGAGAATATATTATGTCAGAATCAAAATATAATCCGTTTACGAACGCCCAAATCCAGTTTGACAAAGTCGCGGAGATATTAAATCTCGAACCGGGCATGAGAGAGCTTCTGCGTCAGCCGATGCGGGAAATGCATTTTACAATACCCGTCAAAATGGACGACGGCTCGACGAAAGTTTTTAAAGCGTACCGGTCGAGGCACAACGACGCGAGAGGTCCGGGAAAGGGCGGCATAAGATTCCATCCGGACGAAACGGCGGACGACGTGAGGGCGCTGTCTATGTGGATGACGTGGAAATGCGCCGTCGTCGATATTCCCCTCGGCGGGGGGAAAGGCGGCATAGTCTGCGACCCGAACGTTTTATCCCCGAGAGAAATGGAATCTCTCTGCAGGGGATACATAAGGGGTCTTTATACTCAGGTCGGCCCGAACGCGGACGTTCCCGCTCCGGACGTCGGAAGCAAACCGCAGCATATGCTCTGGATGCTCGACGAATATGAAACCATAACCGGCGCGCATTATCCGGGCATGATAACGGGCAAGCCCGTAGGCATGGGCGGTTCTCTCGGCAGAACCGAAGCGACGGGTTACGGAGTCGTCTATACTCTTGTGGAGGCGCTTAAAGCGGCGGGAACGGACATAACGAAAACGTCCGCGTCAATCCAGGGATTCGGGAACGTCGCCGAATACGCGGCGAGATTATATACTGAACTCGGCGGAAAAGTGACGGCAGTCTCGTGCTGGAACAATACCGACAAGAAAGCTTATACTTTTAAGAATAAAGACGGGTTGGATATACAGAAGCTCGTCGATATAAAAGACGCTTCGGGAAGTATAGACAAAGAAAAGGCGGAGTCTCTCGGCTGCGAGATACTCGATGGGGACTCTTGGCTGAGTCAGGACGTCGATATATTGATGCCGTGCGCGCTGCATAATCAAATAACCCCGGATAATTTCGGGGTAATCAGCCGGAGCGTTAAATTTATCGCGGAGGGCGCGAACGGCCCGACGACTCCCGACTGCGACGATTTAATCAAAGACAGAAATATATTTATGCTGCCTGATTTCTTGTGCAACGCGGGCGGGGTGACGTGCAGTTATTTTGAACAGGTGCAGTGCAACATGAATTATTTCTGGGATAGGACAGAAGTGCTGAATAAACTGGAATACGCGATGACGAAGGCGTTTAAGGCGGTCTATGAAGTGTCGAAAGAGAAGAATCTATATATGCGCGACGCGGCGTATGTGATTGCGATTAACAGGGTCGCCGAAGCCGTGAGACTTCGCGGCTGGGCGTAGACATAATAAATAAAATAAATGTAGGGAACGGATTTATCCGTTCCGCAGATACGTATAATTTCCTGTTTTCCCGGAACGCATAAATGCGTTCCCTACAATACGGATATTAATTTGATATTGTAAATAATATACAAAACCCAAAAAAGGAGGGAAACAAATGCATAAATTTAACATAAATTTTAAAAATATTATTTGTATTATCTGGGTATTGTCAGTTATAGTAACTATGCTTTTCGCGGTTTCCTGCGGAGAAGCTGAATCCGGCGCAGGCGGGAATAACAACGCCGATAATCAGGCAAACAACGGACTGCCCGGAGAAGCCGAAGATTCGGAGAGGGAGAATAACCAGGCGAATTTTGTAAACGACGATTTGGGCCACTTTGATTTTAACGGCTATATTTTCAGGGTTTTAGCCCGCGAGGACTGGCGTCTGGACGCCGAAGAACAGGACGGCGAGATTCTCAACGACGCGATTTACCGGCGTAACAGAAACGTCGAGGAACGCTTTAATTTTAAATTCAGAGAGATTTTGTTCGATACTTACGACGTCGCGCCCGTTACCCGTACGGCTCTTCTGGCGGGGGATAATTCTTATGACATAATGCTCATAAGAGGTCCGACAGCTTACGAATACGCCTCTCAGGGAATGTTACGCCCCATGACCGATTTAAATTACGTCGATTTCGATAAGCCCTACTGGGATTCGTGGCTTACCGACCAGTTCACTATCGCGAATAAAATATTTTTCGCCGCGGGAGACTACGACATACAGAATTACGGCGCGGCCGCTATGCTGTTCAATAAAAATATAGCGAGGGATTTGGGAATCCCGGATATCTATTCGACCGTAAGAGACGGGGAATGGACGTTTGAAAAATTCAGGGAATACGGCAAGGCGGCAATCCGGGATTTGAACGGCGACGGACGTATCGCGGCAGAGGACCAGCACGCCTATCTTGGAGTGACCAGAAACATACAGCCGTCTTTCTGGATAGCGGGCGGAGCGAAAAGCATATCTTTCGACGAAGATAACATGCCGTATTTAAGCGCGCTCGACGAGAGATTTATCAACGTATGGTTTAAAATGGTCGATATTTTAGTGACGGATTCAGTATGGTTCCACGACGTCGCCGACCCGAACGAACTCACCCACGAAAGAGTCGATTTGTGGAACAATACGTTCAGAGACGGACGTTCGCTGTTTATAGGCGGGGGAGTCGGCAGCGCGAAAGATTTCAGGGATATGGAAATCGATTTCGGCATAATCCCGTATCCGAAATACGACGAACGTCAGGAAGATTACTACAGTCAGCTCGCCTGGATAGAGCCCGTAAGCTTACCGGCGTACACGACAGACGACGATATGGACAGAACCGGGGTAATTCTCGAAGCTCTGGCCTGCGAGTCTTATAATCTCGTTACGCCCGTATATATTGAAATCGTTCTGAATACAAAATACACGCGCGACGACGAATCCGAAGAAATGCTGGGTATTATTTTCGCTAACAGGGTGTTCGACTGGGGAGACACAATCTGGACGCCGCTTCTTCGCGACGGCATATTCCCCCATATATTCGTAAGCGATTCCGATACGATTGTTTCAAGGCTGGAGCGCGCCGAACGTAATATAAACAGAGAAATAGACAAAATGGTCGACGCTTTCATGAACCTGGACTGATAGATAATTAATAATTTATAATTAAGAATTAATAATTTTTTTGACTTCAGAAGCAAGATAAAGAGAGCCGAAGCAGATAACCGCGAAATTATTTAAATTATCAATATTATCGTGATTTATGCCCGAAAGGGCATTTTTCACGGCGTCGCGCAGATTATAATTATATTCTGCGTTCGCGCAGTATTTTCCGGCGTATTTCATGAGATTTTCAGGAGATTCAGAACGCGGTGAATCTACGGGAACGGCGATAAATTTATATATAAAATCTTCTCCGCAGATTTCTTTTAAAATCAATTCGGGGCGTTTGTCTTTAAGCATACCGCAGATTAATATAATTTTTTTACCGGGCAGAAGATTTTTTATTGTTTCTCTCAACGCCGCAATCCCGTCCATATTATGCGCGCCGTCGAAAATAACGAGGGGGTTTTTCGATAATATTTCGAATCTCGCGGGGAAAAAAGTATTTTTAACGCCGTTATATACAGATTTATATGAATCTCCGAACAAACATTCTATCGTCTCTATAACCGTTACGGCGTTATAGACCTGATGACGTCCCGCGAGTTTTATTTTATAATTTTTATTTTTATATTTAAACTCTGTAAAATTTAGATTTTCTTCTGAAATTTCCAGAGACGATATATCGGGCATAATAAACCCGCAGTTTTTTTCACGGGCAATATTTTTTGCGATATCCAGAACGCTTTGTTTATTCAGAGGATAAAATATTACTTTTGAGTTTTGTTTTATAATCCCGCATTTTTCAACGGCGATTTCCTCGACCGTGTTGCAGTTCAGAACTTTCATATGGTCGAGGCTTACGGACATAATAACGGACGCGAGCGGCGATTCTACTGCGTTCGTCGGGTCGAGTCTGCCGCCCAGTCCGGTCTCGATTACCGCAAATTCGCAGTATTTATCCCTGTAATACAAAAAAGCCAAAAGAGTTATAAACTCAAACTCGTTCGGCATAGAACCCGTTGATTTTACATTATTTTCCTCAAAGATTTCTATTATTTTATTAGTATAATATATAATATCTTCCCGGGATATATCGTCTGTTTTATAATTATTGATTATAGAAATTCTCTCTGTAAAATCGACAATAAACGGCGAGATAAATCTGCCGGTTTTATATCCCATGCCGCATAATATATTCGCGAGCATAGAAGCCGCGGAGCCTTTTCCGTTTGTTCCGGCGACGTGAATTATTTTATAACTGTCCTGGGGATTATTAAAAAGAGAGCATAGAAATTTTATTTTGGTCAGGTCTTTATGCGGCGGGTTCGAATATTTGCCGAGCGAGTGGATATAGTTTAGGGCTTGGGTATAATTATAGATATAATCGTTCATAAGCATAAATTTTTATTTTTGAAAACCAATAATAACAAAAAATAGACCGCCCAATAGCACGGCGTGGTCTATTTCTCGCGTAAACATAAATTTTTAAAACTCGTACGCGATTTTTTTCGCGTGGGAGCACGCCGTAAAATCTTTCTCCGTCTCAATAAGCCAAGCTTTAAACTCCGGCTTCGCCTTGATAACCGCCTCGTCTATTTCAGCCCGCATCGACAAATTATTTTCTGTCTTGTATTTTCTCATATCTGATATTGCCTGCTTTAATATATCCCCGAACTCAAGAATCTTTGAATCTATTTCAGCCGGTTTTTCCCATTCTGTCAGGTGTATCGATATTTCCCCCGCGAAATCTTTTAAGCCGTTAAGATAAATATATTCTGTCTCGTGAGGAATATATATAGCATAGATTTTTAATATATTAAACAGACAGTAATATATCGCGTACTGCGCCGATTTTCTCTCTTCATAGCCGTGCTTTTCCGGCTGATATAAACGCTCTTTTACTATTTCTATATAATTATCGCATAAATCTTTCCAGAATAAATCGTCGGCGACTTTTCTCGCCATGCCTATTTCATACTCGTCAAGCCATTTAACAGATTCAAGAATCGCTTCGTTTGTCCGTTCTATAATCCATCTGTCAACCGGCAGAATTTTTTCGGGCTTATATTTCGGGTCGAAATCCTCTAAATGCGACAAAACAAATTTCGACGAGTTCCAGAGTTTCGTTATAAGCCTTTTTGAACTATCCTGCATTTCCTGAATATCAAAATACATATCCGTTCCGAGTCTTGCGGTCGCCGCGTAATAACGCAGGGAATCGGCGGAATACTGTTTAATCAGTTCCTGCGGCGAAAATTTCGCGTTGCCTTTGGATTTGCTTATTTTTTCGCCCGGTTTCGCGAGGACAAATCCGCAAATCATCGCGTCGAACCACGGAATTTGATTCGTGTGATAAAGACTTTTAGCGATAGTATAAAACGCCCACGTCCTGATAATTTCATGCGCCTGGGTTCTCATGCTCATCGGCATAAAGTCTTTTTCTTCTATGCCGTATTTTTTCGCGGTGTCAAGATTTAACTGCGGCGTAATCGACGAAGTCGCCCACGTGTCAAAGACCGCTTTGTCCGGGATAAATTCGGCGCAGCCGCACGAACAGACTCCCGTATATTTTGTCTCGATTGGGTTTATGGGAAGATTTTCTATTTCGGCAAATACGGGCGTTTCGCATTTTTCACAGTACCAGACGGGTATGGGAATCCCGAAATATCTCTGACGCGATATACACCAGTCCCATTTTAGATTCTCAACCCAGTTCACATATCTGTTCTTCATGTGCTCGGGATACCATTTTATTTTATCCCCGGCTTTTAATAACTCTTCTTTTTTGCTCATAACGTCTATATACCATTGGCGCGACGGGATAATCTCGACCTCTGTGCCGCATCTCTCGTGAACGGAAACGGCGTGACTGATATTTTCAGATTTAACTATTAAATTATTTTCTTCGAGTAATCTGACTATTTCTTTTCTCGCCGCTTTTATTCTCAAACCCGCGATAAATTCGGCTTCGTCGGAAATTTTTCCATACGGCATAATCGCTTTTTTATACTCTAAATTATGCTGCTCCGTCCATTCGACGTCCGTCGAATCTCCGAACGTCGCGCACATAACGGCTCCCGTGCCTTTATCTATCGCGACTTTTTCATCGGTCAAGAGCGGCACTTCAAAATTATACAGCGGCACTTTTACTTTCGGCGGCGCGCCGGGGTCCCCGCGCCCTGCAAATAATTTTTTGTAACGCTCGTCGTTCGGGTTTACGAATATGCAAACGACGCTGTATAATAACTCCGGTCTTGTCGTCGCGATTTCAAGAACAGAATCTCCCAAACCGAAATTTATGTGATAAAAGCAAGAGTCTATATCTTTTGAATCGAGTTCGGCTTGCGCGATAGAAGTCTGACATTCAGTACACCACAAAACCGGCGATTCTTTTATATAAGCGCGATTATTTTTCGCAAGCTCAATAAAAGATTTCTGCGATAATTTCTGCGTGTTCGGACTAATTGTCGCGTATTGCAGATTCCAGTCGCACGAGAAACCCATCGCCTGCCATAATTCTTTAAACTCGTCCTCGTATTTTTTAACGGTCTCCATGCACATTTTATTAAATTCGCTTCTCGGGAGATTATAAGCCTTAACTCCCGTCTCTTTTTCGACTAATCTCTCAGACGGCAGTCCGTTGTCGTCGAACCCGAACGGATAAAAGACGTTGTAACCTCTCATACGTCTGTAACGCGCAATCATTTCAGCCTGGGTATAGCTGAATATATGACCGATATGCAGACTGCCGCTGACCGTAGGCGGCGGCGTGTCGATAGAATAGAGAGGCTTGTTTTTGTCATAGACAAAATCATAGATTTTATTTTCTCTCCAGTATTCGCGCATTTCTTTCTCTGTTTTCAGTCCGTCGTAATATTTTTCAAGTTCCCGCATTTTGTAATTTTATCCTCTCTTAAAAATTTCCGACCTGGCTGGGATGCGAGGACTCGAACCTCGGAATGCAGGAGTCAAAGTCGGTTCAAGGCAAGCTTACGGAGATTTAACCGCTCCCTTTGACTGCCCTTTAAAACCCCCGTTTTATCATGGAAAAACGATATTTTTATCTGAAATCGCCAAAACCCCTGACCATACCGCAGAAATCGCTTTAATCATTTTTTCACAATTTTTATTAGATGGGAACGTTCGTTAATTTATATTTTTATATCTCCTGCTTGCGTATCTATCCAGCCGTTTCGGGATAAACATTCAATTTCACTTTAAAGCTTCTACTTCCGCTACCGGCATTTTAAACTTCATGGCAATAGTTTCAATATCAAGAACGTCTAATAAATTTTTTGCCAGTTCTATTTTGACTTCTTCCCGACCCTCGCGTTTAGCCTGATTGATTTTGCCTCTTTGGTCGAGTTCAAATATAAGCTCGCTCTCGTAATAAGCTCTGGCTTCCTCATCTTTACTTACTTCTATTAATATATTTCTCGCCATCTTGACCCCTTCCTTTCGTTCTAATATCTCGTTGAGTATATCCTGTTTGCTCTCGTCTGTTACATACTTAAAAAATATAGCCCACATCTCCACGTTCGTCATTTCATCGACACTTTTGTCCAATATATCCCCTAACTTTGACAAATCTAAAAAGATTATAGTCTTAGCGTCTGATAAATCGTTGCCCTGTCTGTCACGGTAACGGTAGTCTTTAAGATGCTCACTCGTTTCTTTTATCATATCGAAGTTGGTTATACAAATCAAATAGCACTTCTCCAGCGCGTTGAAATCCCTGCCCGATATTGGCTGGCTGACGTATGCTTTTGATATGGTATGTATTGACCGCTTGGTGAAGTCGGGCGTAGATTCTTTCTGCATTTCGATTATGCACTGCCTGCCGTTGTTATATTTGGAGCGAATATCAAATATAGACTTCTTTTGTACTCCCCTGTCAACCGGTATTTGCGAGTTTATAATTGTCAAATCGACGATTATATCATCGTTTTCATGTTCTAATATACTGTTTATGAAATTTATCAGAGCTTGTTTTGAGTTTGTATCGTCCGCGGTAAAAATTCTCTTGAAGATATAATCCACTAACGGGCTTAGTATTTCGCTGTCCACATCTATGTTCCACGTTTGTTTTATCGCCTGTTTGGTTGATTCGTTCAGGGACGACCTAATTTTATTTTTGTTTTCGTTATCCATATTATTATATCTCCATTTTGTCTACCATATTTCTATTATATCACAATCTACAGAATATTTCAAGAGTTTTTTTCGTAATTTTTAAAAGTTCTCTCTTCCCGCATTTCTTTTTATTTAAAATATATATTATATAAACAATATAAGGCGTACAAAACGCTCCCGCTCCGATATTTCGGCAATGCAATCATCGGCGAACAGCAAAAATTACTGGAAGAATTGCTTATTAGAGAAATATTTTTCTTGACTTATAATATTGCTTGTAGTATAATAAAAAGTAGAATTATGCAGAAAATAGTCTGCGCTTGTATAATAAGAGCGTCGGTATATATTTATATAAGAAAGCAAAAATCTTTTTTATCGGGACACCCAGACGTCCGGCTTAATTGTTATTATATTTATAGTATAAAGTAGAAAGTAATTAATAAAAAGGAGATTTTTACATGATTAAACAATTCAAGATAGATGAAACATCTATCAAATCTCGCGATATAAACGGTAGAAATATAGCTCAAGAAGAACGTGAAAATACACAAAAAAAGGAACTTGGGAATCTGGGGTGGATGAAGGAATGAATATAATTAAAGAAGCAGAAAAAGAGGTATCACGCTCTTTGGCTTGGGATAAAGAATTAAGTAAATAAAAGAGAATATCCGGAGGTGAAAAGCATGAGCGGCAGCGACAGGACTCTGGAAATCTTGTTTCGCATGATAAGAGGCGAAGAAGTGTCTGTCAAGAGATTGGCGGAGGAACATAGTATATCGACAAAAAGCGTTTCGCGCGATATTGGAAAAATTAAAGATTTTCTCGCGGAATATCGCGATTTGACAGGAAATGCCGAGCTTGAATACTGCTATGTACATAAAGCGTACCGATTGATTTCGGATGAATTTCTCGCCGACAAAGAACTGTTCGCCGTTGCAAAGGCTTTATTGGGAACGAGAGCGTTTTCAAAAACAGATACGGAGCGGATTATCGCAAAATTCAAGAGGTTTACGACTACTCGCGACCGCCAAAAAATGAACGCCGTAGTGGCAAAAGAACTGGACCATTACAGCGAAGTTAAGCATTACTGCGACGACGTAAAAGAAAATCTTTGGAAACTTATAGGCATTATTCAGGAAAACAGAGAAATTACAATTTCTTACTATAAAATAGATAAGACTTATTTGGAGAGACGTATTCAGCCTGTTTCTATAATTTTCATGGAATATTATTTTTATATGATTGCGTTTTATCCCGGTAAATATGACGAACCCCGTTATTTTCGGGTTGACAGAATAACGGGCATAGTAGAGCATCGTCAGACTTTTGACACTGCCGATATTCCCGATTTCGACGAGGGATTACTGCGTAAACGCTGTCAGTTCATGTTTTACGGTAAACTGAGAAAAATTCGTTTCGAGTATACGGGACCTTCGCTTCAAGCAATATTGGACAGGCTCCCGACGGCGCGGGTAATTGATAAAAAACGCGGCGTTTATGTTATTGAAGCCGAAGTTCACGGCGACGGAATAAAAATGTTCCTGTTAAGTCAGGGAGGTTATGTGCGGGTAATTTCGCCGGAGGAATTTGTTCTGGAGATGAAGACAGAAGTTGAAAAGATGGGGGAAGCCTATACTGCAACAGACGGTAATTAAATTTTTTCCGCATCATTCGGCGAATATCGTAAAAACTAAAAAATAATTTATGGAGGTACTTGTAATGAACGAACTCAGAGTTATCATTGTAACTGGCGGAGGTTATGAATCAGAATATGCTCGGAAGCTTAACGCTTTATTGTCCGAAAAAGGAATCACATCGGCTTTGTGGACAGAAAACGAATACTTATCCAATCGCCCCAAAATATCCAACAAAGCACATTTAGTATTTTTTGGCTTGGGTAGAGAAACGAAGAAACAAGAAGCGATTATACGCAGCTGGGCATTTGATTCATATGCCTGTCGTATCGGTTGGCTGGGTAAAACTTGTGTTATAACCGCATGGGACGGTTCCTTACCGTGGGATGATTTGAAAGCGTTTTCTAATTATTGCGAGTTAGTGGCAAAAAATCACCCTGATATAGTTATACCGTCAGACAAGTCGTCAGGCGAATTGTGGAACGTAGTTAAAGGTATCTTTACGGATATAGAAAACCGCTCTGTCTGGCGCGCGCAATACAGTATGCTAGTGTATGAATTTATAGATAATTGCCTTAATGATTTTATGGGCATAAAACTGAATGGAGAGGGTGAAGATGGGTAAATCTATGTCTGCGTTTGAAGAAGGTTATCGGAACTTTACAAGGCTGTCCGGCGCATACAGAGGAGCAGCCGGCGGCGGAGATTATGTCGCCAACGTCGAAAAAGCCATCGGCGAACTTGAACGCGCCTTAAACAGCGACCTTAGATTTACCCTAAACGGCGTTATGAAAAGGACGGACATATCGCAGCTTAAAGGTGAGGCTGCCGAGATATGGCACGCCTACACGCATAATATTGATGCGGCGGTAAAAGATGTTTCAGCGCGCGCGGAGGTATTGAAAAGCCATGTTGCGGGTTCTGTTGATGTTCAAGGTAATTGGACTAATTCCGGTTTTGGCTTGAAATATTATAAAGACGGAAACGCAGCGGCAAAGGCGCAGTCCGAGATTTATTATGCCAAAGCCGCCGAATATTACAAAAAAGGTAATCAACCGCTCACAATAGATGAGTATAGTGCGTATTTCGATTACGAGTTCAAGAAATATCTTGAAGAGTGTCAGAAAAATAACCGCGTACCTAAGACGATTGACGAGCTGTTTCCGGGTTACAAGGATGGAAACAATCCGCTTTATTCGGGGCAGTACAGAGTTGTTGCCAAAGACCAACTGGAAGAAGCCAGAGCTTGGCTGGAACGTAAGATACTCGAAGAGTCAAGCGGCGGTCGTTCGGAGCAGGTAAAACGCTATCAGGAAACATTAGATAAGCTGACAGACCGTATCAAAAGCAATGAAGGCACCGAATCGGTTCCGCTTGCAAAAGAAGAAGCGGAGGAGCTTGCAAAACTCGCCAAAGAAGGCGGTTTTGACTCTGCCGATTGGGGTTTGACACCCGATGAACTCATCAAGTGGGAACATATCATGAAGCAGGCGCATAAAGCCGGACTGTCCGCCGCCGTTATCAGCGTCGCGCTTGAAGTCGCCCCCGAATTACTAAAAATCCTAACGAAGCTGTTTAGAGATGGTGAAATTAACGCTGATGATTTCAAGCGCGTTGGCTTTGCCGCGCTGAAAGGCGGTACGCTCGGCTATGTGCGGGGCAGCGTCGCGGCGGCGATAACGGTTGCCTGCAAATCCGGGAAACTTGGGTCTGCGTTGATGAATGCCGCAGACCCGACAATAATCGGCGCAGTTGTCGCGCTGACTATGAATACCATACAGAACGCCGTACTGATGGCGTTCGGGCAAATGACAACGCATGAGTTTGCGAACCGCTGCGCTCAAGACCTGTTCACCGCGTCGTGTTCGCTTGCGTTTGGTTTCGCATTACAGGGGTTGCTGCCGCAGTTGCCCGTACTCGGTTTTATGATTGGCAGCTTTGTCGGCGGCGTAATCGGGTCGTTTGCGCACAGCGCGGTGTATAGTTGCTTTATGTCGTTATGTGTTGATACGGGCTGTACATTCTTCGGACTTGTAAAACAAGATTATACGCTGCCGAAAGAGATTTTGAAAGAGCTTGGGCTTGAGATTTTCGAGTATGAAAAATTTGAGTATGATATGTTTGAATACGAAGAGTTCACATTTGATACATTTCAATTTGAAGAATTTGAGTATACGCCAATCAATATCCGGTTTATACGGCGCGGCGTTATCGGCGTCGGCGCTGTAGGCTTTGTAACGTAAATGAGGTTTCTTTACGAAAAGGAGGGTTGAAAAAAACGAATAATCATGACTGGCTGCGTTCGGCTGAAGAAAAAATAAGTAACTATTATTGAGGAGGTAAATAATGTGGTTTGTACTGAATGTGGGACGCGAATCAAGGATACTGCTAAGTCCTGCGCCATGTGCGGGGTTAAAATAATCAATCCGGAAAGGCGCAATTCCGATTTAGCGGATAATGTTGCGTTAGGCGTAAATTCAGAATTGCTTGGTCGTTATAGTGAAGCCGGCAAACAATTTAAGGTTGCTTACGATGGTATTGATAATGAAACCGGGCAGAAACTTCATCAAGGCTTGAAAAAAATATCCCAAGGAAAAGTTCACCCGGACTATAAAGAAGCAAATATCAACCAACAGGCAGGTTATTCCGCAGAAGTTCTTGATACTGCTAAACAAAACGCTGAAAACATCAAAAGCGGCAATGAAAAACGTGTAAGCAGAACTGACGATTTAGGACGTGTAAACGACACAAAAGCAGACCAAGTTACATTAGACCGACACGGAAATGTTGTCGATGGTTCAGAAGTTCAAATGAAGTTTCTCGGCGTGGATAAAAAAGGAAATTTAGAGTTTCTAAAAAAAGTAAGCGGCAAAGAATATTCAGAGCATTATCCTGATGGTAATTTTCGAGTTCCGTCTGACCAGTATGACGCTATAAAAACGGGATTGGGAGAAAAAATCCAATCATTGGAAAATCAATCTCCCCTTACGCCCGAAAAACAAAGACAACTTGAATATTTAAAAAAAGTCAATAAAAATTTAAATA
>Ga0099364_10004201_pt1 | contig 21892 bp, 20 predicted proteins | sample TergutTh196P3_FD_73070 | JGI IMG/M metagenome (GOLD analysis project Ga0099364, IMG submission 73070) | Microcerotermes parvus P3 segment gut microbial communities from Pointe-Noire, Republic of the Congo - Th196 P3 | ecosystem: Host-associated > Arthropoda: Insects > Digestive system > Gut ... | reverse complement strand
TCGCTCTTGGCGGCGGCTATACGCCTTTTACGCCAGGCGTCAAAAGGCGCGTTCAAAGACGCCGGCGGCTCTTTTTTGTTGTCGCCGACGCGTTTCCTGTAAAGAAGCGCGAGATATTTTCCCCACAGTTTCAAAAGAGGGTACCGGCCGGCAAATTGTTTTACATCATCGTCAAGTTCATCTTCCATATCTCTGGAAACGGCTATAAGATACAACATCATGTCTTGCTGGTTTCCCAGCCCCAGGGGCAATTCGGACAGGTCGAAAAGGACGCCGGTTTCCCTTAAACGCGCAAGCTGTTCGGGCGAAACATGGGCTTCCGCAAGTTCACGGTCGCATTGCAGCCGCTCAAAAAAACGCTTTATTTGCGCCAGGTCTTTCAGCTCGTCTTCGGTAAACCGCGAAAAAATGTTTTGATAGCCGGTCATAAATCAAACACCTCAAATTTTGCAGGGTTCGCAGGTTTCGTAATAAACTTCGTCGACGAGTCCGTCGTCAAAAAGCTGCTGTACCGCCGCGCGCAGGATGATAGGGTTGACCTTGTGCTCCTTGAGCAAAATTTCCGATATTTGGGCGTAGGTGTGGGAGCCTTCGGCGATTAACTGCCCAAGCGGCCCGCATTTGTTTTTCCCTTTGAAGTGGTGAAGCTGATGGGCGGTGGCCAGATCAAAACCTTCCTCCGTGGGGCGGAAAACTGTGTCGTCCCGGAATTTGAGCGCCTTGTCCCTGGGCGGCGACAAATACATACAGCGTTCCACAAGGTCTTCCATAACCTGGGAAAAGTCGTTTTCGTCATTGTAGGAGGCCTGTCCGTATACCCTGAAGCCATGCGGCCATTTGTTGCTGGTGTAGCATGGGCTGAAAATCATTATGGTACGGGTGACCAGGTTGATGTTGAAGCCGCTGACGCAGGCTATCGTGCCCTGCGGGACAGCGGCCGCAAGAGAGATTCTGTCGTCCGTTGAAAAGTCTTCAACTTCCCTCAGCCCCGCCTGCTCTTTCAAAATGCGCCCGCCGGTGACTTTAGGCCGGGTATTTTCCCTTACCTGGATTAAAAGTTCTATGTCCTTGACCTCCAGGGGCGTAAACGTCGTATGGAGTTTGCGCAAAACCTCCAGCGTCAGTATGCTCAGGCGCGGCCAGTAATAGACGCGGCCGTCCTCCCTGTCCTGATAGTAGCTTAACAGGTTTTTTACCCATTCGATGTCGTGGCAGACCGCTGTGGAGGTGCAGAGCACCGAACCCGTTTCCTTTTCAAAGTCCTTGAGAAAGTCTATGTAATGCGGGTTGTCATGCGGCTCGGTGCGGTAATAGGGCAGCGACATCATGGCCATTTCAGAGCCGAAAATTTCGCCGCATTGCCTGACTATGCTCAATACCTCGCCGCGTTTTTGGGGATAATCCAAAGTGCCCGAGAGCTTGTCGGTGGCGAAGGAGCAAAACCAGCAGCCCACGCTGCAGCCGGCGTTGAGCTCAAAAGAAAAAACAGGATGGCCGATCCGCATACCGAAAAACCCCAGCTCGCTCTTGGCGGCGGCTATGCGCCGTTTGCGCCAGGCGTTGAATTTTTCATGAACGGACTCCACTTTAGCCCATTTTTCCAAAAACTCGGTCAGATTGCAGCGGCTTTTCGAGTATTTCCCCCACAGCTCCAGCAGAGGGTATTTGGCCACAACCGCCTTTAATTCGCCTTCAATTTCTCCTTCCCGCCCCTTGGCGGCAAGCATAAGGTAGGCGCTCATTTCCAGAGAATGTTTCCATAAGAAAGACACATCGTTCACGTCAAGGCCGACACCGATTTTTCTCAGCCATTCTTCCTGTTCCGAAGTAAGCCCTTCGTCGTTACAGAGCCTTGCCCGCAACTCGCCGTCGGCTTGCAGCCATTCGCTGAAACGCTTTAACTGAGCGACCTGTTCTATTTCCCCGGCTGAAAAATCCTTGTCGGCATTGCAGCAATCATTCATTTTGAAATCCACCTCGCCAATTTATCGCGATCCCAACGCCGCGCGTCGCGGCGCGCGCCTTTATCCCTGAGGGATATTAACAATCTTATGGAATAAACAGGGTATCTGACGGTTACCTGTTTAGGACGGCAAAACTGGAAAGGCAAGATATAATAAGCGGGCTTCTTGAAATAAATCAACGGCAAAACGCTCTTGCGCGTAAGAGGTGCTTCAATGAGAAAATTTTTGTCTGTTTTATTGGCGGCGTTTTTTTTGAGCGCCGCCGAAGGCGCTGAAATTTATGACGTGGTTGTGGTCGGCGGTGGAGCAAGCGGGATAATTGCCGCCGTGCAGGCGGCTCGTATGGGCGTCAGAGTCGCGGTTGTCGAAGAATCCGGGTGGATAGGCGGTCAGGCGACAGGAGCCGGGGTCGCGACCATGGATGACAATTACAGGACCAGATTCGGATTGTATGGAGAGTTTATTGAAAGAGGCGTAAAGTATTACGAAGCGTATGGGAAATCTGTTGCCACAGGGCTGTTCTCGGCGGGGACGTTATGTTTTGAACCCGCGGTTGGGCAAAAAATATTTTATGAAATGCTGGAAGAAACGGGCAGGGTGGACGTTTACTTAAATTCGCGCCCGCACTCCGCGATACTTGAGGGGAACCGGGTTGTGGGAGCAAGGTTCAAACGGGAAAATCTTTTTCCTTTTGAGCTGAAAGCTCATGTTTTCATTGACGCGACAGAACTGGGAGATTTCATACCGCTCACCGGCGCAAGATATCGAGCCGGCAACAGAATTTCTCCCAGCCTTAATCTGGACGCGCAAATCCAGGACATGACTCAGGTGGCGGTAATAAGAAAATGGGAGGACGCCAGGGACGGGAATATGCCCGAGGCGCTGAGAGTCGATATTATGCCGCCTGATTACGAAAAATACGCTGACATATTCCGCGGAGTTGTCACCGCCGACGGGTCACGCTGGAGAGAAGGAGGGTATCCTTTCGACGTCCCAAGCCACAATGCGTACAGAGGATTGCCCGATATAGACAATCCCTTGCCGGCGGACAACTCAGACCCCGATACCTGGGTCAATATATCGCGCACCAGCATAAACTGGGCGAACGATTACCCCCATTCAAACAGAGAAGGGCTTACAGTCCGTTATCTCGAAGACAGGAAGCACCGCAGGGAAATAAACAGGCTGGCCATGTTGAGAACCCTGCAATTTATTTATTATTTTCAAAATGAACTGAGCCAGTCCGACTGGACTGTCGATATATCCCAGGGCTACGACACCGGCTGGAACGCGTCCGAATGGCAAACCTGGGCGCATTATGACGGTGATGACGAAACAGATATGGCGGAAATATACGGACAAGTTCTCAGACATTTTCCCCCGTTTCCCTACGTGAGAGAAGGCAGGCGGCTTCTTGGGCTGTATACTTTAAGAGTTGACGACGTCAGGCGTGATAAACAAATTGGGCGCGCGCTGAAAAATTTCCCGACGTCGATGGCGCTTGGAGAATACCAGCTCGACATGCACGCGGGACGAGGCGAAGAATACCTAGAAAAGGAACTGGGAGACGACGCCGGTAAATTCCCTTCGACGTGGGTTGGAAGCGAAGGGATATATCAAGTCCCATTTGAGGTTTTTATACCTGAAGTCATTGACGGCCTTATCGCGGCGGAGAAAAATATTTCAGTTTCAAGGATGGTTAACGGAACAACCCGGCTTCATCCTGTAGTCATGCACGTGGGACAAGCCGCCGGAGCGATAGCCGCGCTCTCCGTAATAAAAAACGCGCAGCCCAGGGAACTTAACCCGTTCGACGTTCAGGCGGAACTCTGGAAAGAAGGAGCGCATCTTTCCTTATATGATAAATTTGAAGACGTGCCGGCCTATTCGCAATATTGGCGCGCCGTGCAGGCCGCGACGCTTTACGGTTGGATGCCGCAATTGGCGGAGGGTATATTCGGGGTTGAGTTTCCTTTGACCCAAACCGCGAAAAATAAACTTGAATCTTCTTCCGGAGTGAAGATTCCCGATAATATATACTCACGCGGAGAAGCCGTCGCATTTGTTCTAAGGGAGATGACACATTGATGGATATCAAAGCCCCAAGAGGCGTACGGGACATACTGCCCGGCGAGTCGTGGAAGTGGGCGTACGTTTTGAACGTGGTTGCGAAGACAATGGCCGATTTCGGCTACTCCGAGGTTCATCTGCCCATTTTTGAGCACACGGAACTTTTTTCCAGGGGCGTGGGCGAAACAACGGACATAGTTGAAAAAGAGATGTACACTTTCACCGACAGAGGGGACAGAAGCGTCACGCTGCGCCCCGAGGCTACGGCGGGTATTGTGCGCTCGGCCCTTGAGCACAACCTGTGCGGTATTTCGTCCCGAGGGCAAAGCTCGCCCGCCAAACTCTGGTGTCATGGACCCATGTTCCGCTACGAGCGCCCGCAAAAGGGACGTTACCGTCAGTTCTGCCAGTTCGACGCGGAATGTCTCGGGTTGCCCGGCCCGGTCGCCGACGTGGAGATCATAGCGCTCTCGGCGGAGATATTCCGACGCCTTGGGTTGAAGAACCTGGAGGCCGTTATAAACTCGGTGGGATGCCCGCAGTGCCGCCCGCAATATCGCCGCGTGCTGGTCGATTATTTCACCTCCCGCGGGGGGGAACTGTGCGAAACCTGCGTGGGACGCCTGGAGCGCAACCCCTTGCGCGTGCTCGACTGCAAATCGCCCGGCTGCGGCCCGGTTGCCGACGCTGCTCCCGTGGTGTACGAACACCTGTGCGATGAGTGCGCCTCGCATTTCGAGGAGGTCAAGGCCGGGCTGACGCGCCTGGGTTTCCCGTATAAACTGGACAAGAGGCTGGTTCGCGGGCTTGACTATTACACAAAGACGGCATATGAAATTCTTTCCGGCGATTTGGGCGCGCAAAACGCCGTTTGCGGCGGAGGCCGCTACGACAACCTGTCGGAGTCCATCGGAGGTCCGCACATGCCCGGCGTGGGGTTCGCCGCCGGTTTCGACCGGGTCGTGCTCGTAATGGAGCAGCAGGGAGCCTCCTTTGGCGCCCCCCCTAAAATCCAGGTGTACGTGGCGGCGCAGGACGACGGCGGCCTTTGCGCCGAGGCGCGCCACGCCGCGCAAACGCTGACGCATAAACTTCGCGCGGAGGGCATAGCCGCCGAACAGGACGCCGGAGATTACGCAAAACCCGGACGAAGTTTCAAGGCTCAGATGAAAAGCGCCGCCGGAGCGGCTTATGCCTGTATAATCGGCCCGGAAGAGGTATTGAATAAATCCGTCGCCGTCAAAAACATGGAAAGCGGAGAGCAGGCCACAGTGCCTCTGGAAGACGCGCCGCGGTATCTCCGCCGTCTGATTTCCCCCAAGGAGGGCGTTTAACTTGTTAAAGTGCGGAATAGTCGGGTTGCCGCTTTGCGGTAAATCAACAGTGTTCAACGTTGTCACGCGGGCGGGAGCCGAGGTGAAACCCTACGCCGGAGGCAAGACTGAGCCGAACCGCGCTTTGGTGAACGTTCCGGACGCGCGCTTCGACGCCCTTGTCCGTATATTCGAGCCTAAGAAGGCGACCCCCGCAACGGTGGAGTTCGTGGATCTGGCGGGGTTGTCGCGCGACGCCGGCAAAGGCGCCGGGCTGGGCAACTCCTTCCTATCGTTCGTGTCCGAGTCCGACGCGCTTCTGCACGTCGCGCGCGTGTTTGAAAACGCGGACGTCCCTCACCCGGAGAACTCGCTTGACCCTTTGCGCGACTGGCGTATCGTCGAGACGGAACTGATTTATCGCGACCTTGGGGTGATCGAAAACCGCCTGGCGCGCCTGGCCGACAAAAAAAGCAAGCAAAAAACCGATTCAAATGAAATGGAACTCCTGAAAAAATTGCAGGATCACCTGTTTGACGAGCGTCCCCTCCGCGAGGCCGAACTGACGGACGAACAGAAAAAATTCCTCTCCGGCTTCACCTTCCTGACGCTGAAGCCTGAACTGACGGTGCTGAACCTGGACGAAAAACAGACCGGCTCTTTACCTCAGGCCGAGGCGCTGGAGGCGTTTTTGAGAGAAAAAGGGCTGCCGTCAGTCCGGATATTCGGCTCGCTGGAGATGGATCTGGCGCAGCTCGAACCGGCGGAGCAGGCCGAGTTCATGAAAGAACTTTCCATAGACGAACTTGGGCGCGACCGCCTGATCCGCGAAGCCTATCGGATATTGGGCCGCATATCGTTCTTTACCACCGGAAAAGACGAGGTGCGGTCATGGACGCTTTCCGACGGAAACAACGCCGTCGACGCGGCGGGCGCAATACACTCCGACCTTGCGCGGGGCTTTATAAGGGCCCAGGTCGTTTCCTACGGCGACTTCATGGAACTCCACGCGCAGGGACGCTACGCGCCGGGAGACCCCAAGGCCGGAAACTCCGCCATGACGGCGTGCCGCGACAAGGGCGTGCTGCGGCTGGAGGGAAAAGAATACCGCGTCAGGGATGGGGACATGATTGAGATAAGGTTTAATGTTTGATTCCCCCTGACTTTTTGGCTGAGGACATCGGCCCGCTGTACGAGGACGTCGTGAAAGAGGCCGCCGCGTACCAGAACAGGCTGCTGAAGCCGCCGGGGAGCTTGGGGGCGCTGGAGGCCATTGCCGTTCAGATAGCCGGAATCACGGGCAGGCTGCATAATCGCACAGACCGCAAGGTTCACTTTCTTTTCGGCTCCGACCACGGAGTGTACGACGAGGGCGTATCCGCCTCCCCGCAGTATTTTACGCGCGTTCTGATGGATATCTACGCAAACGCAAACACAAGCGGCGCGAGGGGCGGCATCAACGTACTGTGCGCCCGCGCCGGGGTTGTTTTGAAGGTTATAGACATGGGGGTTAAGGGGCTTGCCCCGCATCCCTCCATAGACTCCCGCTTCCGCCTGATGCCGGATGGGACAAAAAATTTTGCCCTCGAACCGGCTATGTCCAGAGAAACGGCTATGGAGGCGGTTTACGCCGGTATGGAGCTTGCCGCCGAAGCCAAACGCGACGGATACCAAATCATAGGGACGGGCGAGGTGGGCATGGGAAACACCACTCCGGCGGCTGCCTGTATCATGGCGGCTTTGGAGATTGACGACCCGGACGCGGCGGTCGGGCGCGGAGGCGGTCTGACGGACGAGGCTTTCGGCGTGAAAAAACGCATGGTCGCGAACGCGCTGAAAAAGCACAAACCAAATCCCTCCGATCCTTTGGACATTCTTTCCAAGGTGGGAGGACTGGATATTGCCGGAATGACCGGGGTTTTCCTCGGAGCCGCGCGTAACAGGCTGCCGGTGGTAATCGACGGGGTTATCTCGATAGCGGCCGCGCTTCTGGCCTCGGCTGCGGCCCCGCTGTCGAAACATTACATGATCCCATCGCACCTTTCGCGGGAGCCGGGCTACGCCGCGGCCACGCACAGCCTGGGGCTAAACCCGCTTTTGAACCTTGATATGCGCCTCGGCGAAGGAACCGGCTGCCCCATAGCCATGCGGATTGTGGACGACGCCCTGGCGGTAATGAACTCCATGAGCACCTTCGACGGGGCGTCGCTGGAGTCGGGATACCGGGAGAAGCTGAAGGCTTAGAATTTATCCATCCTTTATGTCTCCTATCAAACCGGCGGCGCGTGAAACTTCCTCGAAATCGCCGTTGAGCAGGTGTTCGGCCATTTCGGCCAGCGGTTCTTTGAGCCGGCGCGGCCACGCTTTACTTCTCAGCTCGGTCAGCGCGTCTTTGGCGGTTTTTTTATCGTACGTATCGCACGCCTCTTTAACAACAAGCAGCCTTGCGCGTAAATACGCGCGGTCATAGTCCGAGACATCGCTCTCGTCATTTTCGTTTTGCGGCGTGAATTTTTTGATTTTCTCGGCCAGCGCCCGCAGTTCGTTAAGAAACGCCCCCGTTTCGGCTGACATCACAGCGGTGTCTTTTTCCCGCCCCGCCTGTTCCAATTTGGCGGCGGCGGCGGAAAGCTCCGTCTCTCCTACGTTTGCCAGCGCGCTTTTCATAGCGTGGACGTTGATTATATACTCCCGTATGTCCTCTTCTTCGTAAAAACCGCGAGCTTCCAGCGCCGTAACGGCCTTAAAGGCGTCCCGCAGAAAAATCTCGGCCAATTGCGGAGTAATGACCGGGCGCGCCGCTTCACTCGCGGCATACTGCCGGCGCGCCCGTTCAATGGCTTCGGGCGGCTGTTTATCCTGTATGTGCTTTTTCAGCGCGGCGTTCAACTCGCGCACGTCGATTGGTTTGGACATAAAACCGTCGAAACCGTTCGCCAGGAAAATATCCGACTGCCCCACCAGGACGTTGGCGGTCAGCGCGACAATGGGACGCGTATACCCAAGGCCGCGTAAAATTTTTGCCGCTTCCATGCCGTCCATTTCCGGCATCATATGATCCATAAACACAATGTCGTACGCTTTGCCGCCCTTTATTTTTTCAATAGCGTCAAAACCGTTCATGGCGGTGTCTACCGACAACTCGTAGGGCGCCAGAAGCCCTTTTACAACATATAGGTTCGATTCCACGTCGTCCACGACAAGGACGCTACCGTAGGGCATCGGTTCAAACACTACCTGCGCCCTTCTTATTTGTTTCATGCCATTTACGCGGAACTTCTGAAGGCTTTCCGTCAATTCTCTGCCCAGCACGTCCCCGCCGACGCATTTCTGCGGCAGTCGGACGGTAAACGCCGTACCCTCGCCCAGCTCGCTTTCCACAAGAATCTCGCCGCCCATCAGGCGTACCAGATTCCGCGTAATGCCCATGCCCAGCCCCGCGCCCTCGGTCGTACGGTTGGCTTCCACGTTAAAGCGGGAATACTCGTCGAACATCTTGCTTACCTGTTCCCCGGTCATTCCCTGACCGGTGTCGCTCACTCTCAGAACAAGCGTAGCTCCGCTATCTCCCGTTTCGGCGGATACCGACAGTTTTACCATGCCTTTTTTAGTGTACTTGAAAGAGTTGGAAAGCAGATTGTTCAAAATCTGCTTGATACGAAGCTCGTCGCCGATCAGGGTTGACGGTACGTTTTCGTCCACGGAGAGCACAAATTCAATCGGCTTGCCGCCTATGCGCATCATGTTCAGGGTTGTGGCGTCGTTGATCAGGCTTGCGGCGTTATACTCGCCCGGCATCAATTCCAGCTTGCCGGCCTCTATTTTGGACAGATCCAGTATATCGTTGATTATGCCCAGCAGCAGTTCGCCCGAGTTGTAAATTTTGCCCAGCGCTTCCCTTGTATGCGGCGCAAGCGTCTCTTTTTGCAGTTGAATTTCGGTTATACCCAGAATAGCGTTCATCGGCGTGCGTATTTCATGACTCATGTTTGCCAAAAAAACGGATTTGGAATGACTTGCGGATTCCGCGGTTTCCAACGCGGATTCCAAGTCCCGCTGAAGCTCAACCGTAAGCGTAAGCTGTTCGTTAAGCTCGGCTGTGCGTTCCCGCACCAGCCCTTCAAGTATTCTTCCCTCGTCGCGTTTTCTTTGAAACAGCACCGACAGGAGAATCAGCACGCATAAAAGCAGAACGGACGTGCCAACCAGCCACGGGCGCTGCTCTCGCACCAATTTTGCCTTATGGTCATAAGTTTTGTGCGCCCACTGCCCCGATATGCCCTTTACGTCGATCAGGCGAAGCGCCTTGTCAACAATGGAACATAGCGCGGTTTCGTCCTTACCAAACCCCATGGTGTACTCCAGGGAGCGGTCGAACACGAGATTGGCCTTGTAGCCCGAAAACTCATGGTAGTTTGTCAAGGCCAGAAGGTAGCGCTGGCTCGCCATCACCATGTCAACCTCGCCGCGATCCAAAGCGGTGAAAATAACATCCAAATCATACTCCACGGTATTCGCGTGGTTTGGATACCAGGTCCGAAACATCCCGGCATACGCGGTTCCTTTAGGCAAGCCCACCTTCACGCTCAAGACTTCATCAATACCGATATTGGGAGTTTCCGACTTGGACAGAAGCGCGTAGTGATCGGTAAGCAGCGCGGTCCTCGGCCACAAAAAACGGCCCTTGCGTTCTTCCAATGGAATGAGGTCGGCGATCATGGATACTTCCCCGGAATCAAGCATTCTCAGCAGTTCCAGCCACGTTATGTCCTGGTCGTTTACACGCACGAAAGACAGTCCGGTAAGCGTCTCCAGCTCCTTCAGAACGTCAAAGAATATCCCCTGCCACTGTCTTTCGTAGACGTTGTAAAAACTGACCGGGTAAGTGTAGTGTTCGGCCAGAAATGAGACGGCGGGGCGGCCGCGTATATACGCCCGCTCTTCCTCGGAGAGCTTTATATACAGCTTATGTTTCCGGTACTCCCGCTGCCCGAGCTTATACAACTCGGACAGATGACGGCCGCCGCCGCTTTGCAGCGCCTTCTGCACAACCGAGATAACAGGGGTAAGCGAGTGATTTTGCGTTGACAGGGAAACCGGCACGCTGATCATCGGGAAAAAGTATTCGGCAACCACGTCGCCGTAAACGTCAAAAACGGCCTCCACGTTGCCGTCGTCGAAAAAGGCGTCCGCTTGCCCGCTTTTGAGCATGTTGTACGCGGTTTCGTAGCTGTCGGCATAGACGGTTTCAAACGTATAATGCGTAAGCCCGGCGACCTGGCCGGCCGTGACCGAGCCGTCAAGAAACGCGTAGCGCGGCTGCCGCCGCGCCGCAATATCCGCTGTCGCCGCTCTGCCCTCGATTTGCATGTATTTTATCGTGCGTTCGGCGATGGCGTCGGTCATCAGGTAAATATTCCGGCGTTCATCGGTGGGCGTCAGTTCGCCTGTGAAATCAATTCCGCCGTTCTCGACCCCCGCGATCAAATCGTTCCACTCATAGAGCGCGGGCTTGAACGGAATACCGAACAGCTCGGTCAGCCAGGCGCAAAACAGGGCGGTAAATCCTTTAATTTCACCGTTTTCTTCAAATGCTTCGGCGCTATGGACCATTCCGTATACAAAGGAGGCGTTTTTTTCCTGAAACGCTTCTATGGCCCTGATTTCGTCGTCAGTTACGCCGGGAACATCTCGAAACGAAGCATACCCTTCACTCCCCGAAGTCAGAATAATGACCAGGAGCGCCAGCAAAACACATATCCGGTTAGACGCGGGATAAAACCTTATGGTATCCATCTTGCCTGCCTTTTTAAAACAAATTAGACTCATTTTACGCGTTTATGTTACCTCAAAACGTTCTTGTTTTCCATATGACAAAGTGTCGGTGGGCGCTGCTGCGGACTTATCGCGAATGTTCACAAATTCGCCGTTGAAAAATTCACTTCGTTATGATATATCATCTCATGGCGTAGTAGGGAGGGTAGAAGCCTGTGAGGAATAGAACTAAAAAGAAAATCAGTAAAATCAACGCTTTTTAGGCAGGAGCAAGCGGGATGGTACAATAAGAATAAGTGTGCCTAGAGCGATGTTCGCAGGGCATAATTGAACGTTTTTTCTGTATTCCGGAGTGGAGGGAGAGAGGTGAACGCAGATTTTCTTGACGCTAATGATCGGCATTGGCAGGATGCGGAAACTCTTTTTGTTGTCGGGCGTTTCGCAAATGCCGACCACTTATATGGATTGTCGGCTGAATGTGGTCTAAAACGATTGATGATGGCTTTCGGTATGAACATAGATTTATATGGCAAGCCCGCAGATAAAAATGACTTGGTACATGTAGATAAAATTTGGGTTCGCTATGAATCATATAGATCCGGCCGTTCGGCAGCTCACTACATACTTCTATCATTAAATCCATTTGGTGATTGGGATATTTCACAACGTTACGCCAATCAATCCCAGTTCAGCACGGCACATGTGGCGAATCATCGACATGGCGCCGATTTTGTCCGAAATCTTATAAAAATGGCCAAGACGGAGGGATTGCTGTGATCGTCTTCGATGAGATATTGTCGACGATTTCTGAGATTTTGCGTGACAATTCGGGAATTACCGAGCCTTTCGTCATCAATCGCGATTTAAATGGACGTGTACGGATGATATTCAGCGAAACATCGCGGGAAAACAAAAATCTTGAAACTCTTGCCGCGAAGATGGCCGAACGTTTGACGCCTCATGGATTTCCAATGGAGAGTATCGTTGCCTTCGAACCTTCTTTGGAATTGATAAAAGCGAATGTGCCCTCTTTCACGCTGGAAAGCTTTAAAAACGTCACTGTTGTGGATCGTTTAGCTGTAGATGCCGATTGGACCAACATCTGTCCTCCTTCCGATGGGACGCCGCGTGTGGTTTTCTTTTCCATCAAAGGAGGCGTGGGACGTTCGACAACGATGGCGGCTACAGCGTGGGCCCTGGCGCAGAATGGCGAACGCGTCATGGTTCTCGATTTAGATTTGGAATCGCCAGGGTTGTCAAGTTATTTACTTCCGGAAGAGCGTAGACCGAAATACGGCGTCACAGACTGGCTGGTCGAGGATTTGGTAGACAACGGAGATTCGCTTTTGAATGATATGTTTGCATTGAGCGAGCTTTCCCACGATGGCGCTATATATGTGGTACCCGCTCATGGAAAGATTCCCGGTGAATATGTCCCGAAACTCGGGCGTGTCTGGATGCCCAAAGTTTGCCAAGATGGAACGCGCACATCTTGGGCCGGTCGTCTAGGACAATTATTGGCTGCTCTGGAGGCGCGGCTGCAACCCGACATTATTTTGATCGATTCACGCGCCGGTATCGATGAAATATCTTCCGCCTGCGTTACCGATCTTGGAGCGAAAAAAATATTGCTGTTCGCGATAGATAGTGAACAGACGTGGACAGGATATGACATCCTGTTTAAATATTGGCTGAAAACCGGCGTGGCCGAAGAAATTCGTGACCGCTTACAAATGATCGGAGCAATGATACCGGAGGTAGACAGCGATAAATATTTTGACGGGCTTTGTGAGCGTGCGTGGGATATTTTCAGAGACAGCCTTTATGACGAAATATCAGTGGACAAGGCTGAAAGTAACCCTTTCAGTTACGATAAAGGCGAAGAATCCGCGCCCCATTTTCCTTGGAAGATTCGTTGGAATAGAAGTTTCGCCTCGTTGCAGTCTATTCATTACCGCATGTTGGCAACAGATGGCGGCGAGGTCGATTCCGTTTTCGGTCCATTGATCGATGGGCTGCTGCCTATAGTCGATGAAGGCAAGGTTGATAGTTATGGAGAATGACGTCTTATCAACCAGGAAAGCAATAATCGCAGCTATCCCGTATACCACGGCAAACTATGGAGAAGCTCCCGATATCAACCTTATTTATATACCTCCCGCTCATGAAAAAGCGTTGCGCTTGGAAACGAACTTAGTCGTGGGAGCGCGCGGCGTCGGCAAATCGTTTTGGGCCGCGGTCATCAACAATGAAAATATACGTTCAAAGCTTGGAAATTCCATACATGAATTAAAAAACGTAAATGTTCATACCGGTTTTTCGACGAGTGACAATATCGATGCATACCCCGACAAAGAGACGTTTGCTCAACTTTTGCAGAAAGGTTTCTCCTCTTATGAAATATGGAGGTCCGTCATCTCCCGTTGGATTGCCAAGACTGCCGACTGTGCCATATCAGGCGAGACTTGGGTAGATACTGTTGAATGGGTAAGGGGCAACCCCGAACGAGTGACGAGATTATTTCAGAGGGCAAATGCTGTCTTCGAATCGAAAAACGAGCGAGGCTTGGTTTTGTTCGATGCTCTCGATCGTAGTAGCGACAGTTGGCAAAAGATGGACGACATCGTCCGCGATCTACTGAAAGTGGCCTTATGGCTCAAGTCATATTCGAGAATTTCCACGAAAATCTTTTTGAGGACGGACCAATATTCGCGTCAAGTTATGGATTTCCCGGATGCGTCTAAAGTATCGGCCACACAGGCTGAACTTACGTGGCACATTCACGATCTGCATGGTTTGCTATGGCAATTGTTTTGCAACGCGCCGAATAAACACGGAGAAATCCTTCGAAAACTCTATGAAAAAATCATCGGGAATCCGCCTCTTAGAAAAAACGAGAGCAATGAATGGTCATTGACGACTAAAGCGAAACGCGATGAAAAAGAGCAGCGTAATTTATTCAAGGAAATCGCCGGTCCTTATATGGGATCGGATCAGCGGCGAGGAATACCTTACCTTTGGTCTGTCAGACATTTGGCCGATGGTATGGGACAAACGTCCCCACGCTCATTCCTGGAAGCCATTCGTAACGCGGCTGAGGATTCTTTGCAAAAGTACCGCGACCATTCGTATGCTTTACACTACGAGAGTATTAAACGTGGCGTACAAGCAGCGTCTTCCGTTCGTATAAAGGAGGTTGCCGAAGATTATCCGTGGATAGAGGACCTTTTGGAGCCATTGGAAAGGCTGAATGTTCCATGTGAGTTCTCCGCCATTGAAGAACGTTGGGATGAAAGTTTTCCCGTAGGCGTGGGTTCACTGCCAAACAAAGATCGTCTTCCGCCCCGAAATTTGAAAGAAGGATGGTCTGGTATTCGCAAAGACTTGGAACAGCTAGGCCTTTTTGAGAAATTGAGAGATGGAAGAGTCAACATGCCCGACCTTTATCGTATCGGTTTCAAATTAGGCCGCAAAGGCGGCGTGAAACCAAGTAGAGGATAAAAGCCTTGGTACGACCTGGCAATCGAAGGACTAGAACATCGAGGGTATTCACAAAATCAGATGGCTTCGCACAAATAGAGGTACTTCGTGCTTCTGGTCATAACAGCAAGCAAAAACGCTGCCGTTGATGAATGCATAACGGATATTGGGAAATATATTCTCCAATGGAGTAATTGAAAATGAAAACGATTAACCCTATCGAGCAGGAGGTCAATCAAATTCGTCTTGCAATTTATGAAAAAATAAAGGACATTACCCCTGCCCAAATGACACTCTGTTGTTAATCAAAATTCGCTTATTTGCCATCAGGAATTTTTGAGGGCTTCACGCGCTTCCATGATAAGCCATTCCGGCGTGCTGGCCCCGGCGGCGATTCCAATGCGCGTTTTTCCCTCCGGCCAGCGCCAGTCCATGTCTTCTATGCTTTCTATCCAGAGAACGTCCATTCCGCTCTCTGTCGTTATGTCCCTCAGTTTTGCGGTGTTGGCGCTCTCTTTGCCTCCTATGACCACCACGCCGTCCACTTTGCCGGCAAGGCGGCGCACGGCTTCCTGACGCTCGACCGTGGCCTTGCAGACGGTGTTGCAAACGTGAAGCTCACCGGCTTTTGAAACCAGCGCCGAGGCTACGCCGGCAAGCAGTTCTTCCTGCTGTGTGGTCTGCGATATCAACGCCGCGCGGGGCATTTCCGGCAAATTTTGCGCGTCCGCCACCCCGGCAACTACGTCGATAGGGCCGTCTACATGTCCCATGATAGACCGTATTTCGGGGTGCCGTTCGTCTCCGAGAAGCACGACGTGGTATCCTTGGGACGACAGTTCCGCCGCCCGTTCCTGCGCCCTGCGAACGAACGGACAGGTCGTGTCGATTAAATCCAGCCCCCTGGAACGGAGGGCTCGCACAACTGCCTTGGATTCGCCATGCGCTCTGATCAACACCCTAACTCCGTCGGGAATATCGCCGGCGCCGCGCGCGACTTTCAGCCCCCTGGCTTTGAGGCGCGCCACTTCCTGAGGGTTATGTATGGGCATACCGATAGACCATATCTCGTCTTCGCCGGCCAATGAATTTATGATTTCGTCCACGGCCCGCCTGACGCCGAAACAAAAACCGAGCCGGTCCGCCATGATGATTTCCTTCACGTGATTCACCCGTGTCCGCGTATCAGCCTTTTATCCAATCCATTCCATCTTCAGCAGCGCCGCCGCTATGGCGATATAGCGTACAGGTTTTGCCACGCCCACGAACATCAGAAAAGACCACAGCGGTTCCTTCAGGATACCCGCGATTACCGTCAGCGGATCTCCAATGACAGGAACCCAGCTTAAAAGCAAAGTCCATCGTCCATAGTGACGATACCATTTTTCAGCGCGCTGCAGCGTTTCTGCCTTGACGGGAAACCATTTTCGGCCGCTAAACCGCTCGACGTAACGTCCGGCCCACCAGTTGACGACCGAACCCATAACATTGCCGGCGCTGGCCGCGAGAACCAGCATACCGACAGGCTGATTTCCCGCAATCAGCAAACCCGTAAGCAGAGCTTCGGACTGGAGCGGCAGAAGCGTAGCGGCCAAAAACGCGGCGGCGAACAGTCCGCCGTACGCCAATAAATTCATCATGAGTTTAACCAGCTTGCCTGCCTTCTAAACAAAATTAGACTAATTTTACCGCGTTTATGTTACCTCAAAACATTATTGTTTTCCATAAAACTTGGAATTACTTCACCAGTTCCCTGACTCGCTCCACAAAAAGCGACGCAGCCTCGGGGTACTCGCCCAAACCTGTCAGGTCGGTTTCGACTTCGTAACCGTTTTTTTTGAAAAGCGACATCCACGAGTCCGGCCCATCGCCTGCAAGGTCGTTTCTGGCGTGCTCCCCCGCCGTCACCATGAAGGGGGACAGGACGACGGCCTTGAGGCGCGTTCTTTCCAAAGCGGCCAAAACGTCGCTGAAAGACGGCTCTCCCTCCGCCGTACCGATAAACACGCGCTCCGTCACGCGGGAAAGGGCGTTTTGCATTTCCGCGTACATCGCGCCGGCCTCGTGGCACGATCCGTGCCCCATCAGGGCAACGCCCCTGTCAGCCGGAAATTTCCCGAACCGGCGCGCCAGTATTCCGGCCATGACGTCGCAGTCGTGTGAGTCCGTCAAAAACGGCCGGCCCAAAACTACGCGCGCGAAACCGTATTTGCCCTTTATGGAGGCGAACGCCTCCGTCACGCTTTTCAGGTCGTCGTATTCCGCGCCGGGTATGACGTGCATGGGCTGCACGTAAACGTGAGTGAAGCCCTCGTCGTTCATTTTGGCAAGGGCTTCGGGCGGGGATGGTATTTCGACGTTTCGCTCCCTCTTGAGCTTGCGCCGGATGATGTTGGACGTGTACGCCAGCCGCACATCTAAGCCGGGGAAGGCCGCTTTCGTTTCGGAAACGAGGTTGCCGACAGCCCCGGCAGCTTCAGGCACGGACGTACCAAAAGCCGCCAGCAGGATGCTTTTCATGCTTGACCCTTCTTTCGTTGCGGCGGGTAAAGCTCGCAGGGGCCGCGCTGAAAAATCAAACAGCCCAGTTTTCGACTTTCAAGCCTGGGATTCTCTCGAATTCCCTGACGTTGTTCGTGACCAGCACGTAGTTCCGCGCCAATGCCTGGGCCGCTATCTGCAGGTCATAAGGGCCTATCGGCGTTCCCCCGCGCTCCAGATGCGCGCGCAGGATGCCGAACATTTCAGCGTCCCTGCCGTCAAACGGCAGTATCTTGAAAGGAGATACAAAACCGATAAGCATCAGCCGGTTGCGGTCCCTGTACGCGCTTTTCGACGCTCCGTATTCAAGTTCCGCGAGCGTGACGGCCGACAGGGAGATTTTGCCAACGGGCATACTTTTGAACGCGTTTATGACTTTCGGGTTCCGCCCGGTAATTACGTAGATACATATATTGGTATCAAGCAGATACATATCACTCGTCAAGCGCGGGGGAGTGTTTCTGCATTTCGGGCTGGTTTCTGCCGTTTCCCAGAAAATCGCCGGAAAATCCGTTCAGGCTTTCATCGAACAGCCGCCAGGGATCGTTTTTTGGAATCAGCAGGATCGCCCCGCCGATCTTTTCGATCCTTAGGTCGCCGTCGGGAAGGCGGAATTCATTGGGAATTCTGACAGCCTGGCTATTGCCGTTTTTAAACGTCTTTGTAATCCTTATGTTTTCCATGGCAACCCCCTTCTTTTTAAGGAGTATGTACTAATGTGTGTACATTAGTCAAGGTGTAGTTATTGATGATCATAACGGCCCGCGCTGTGTCAACGCCGCGTGTTCAAGCGAGGGCTTCGGGCGTGTCAGCGATATAATCCCGAAACTCCTCTATGCGCCTTGGCTTTCTGCCCGCGCTTGCCGGGTGAAAAACGCGGAAACGGTTTTCGAGCAGCTCAGCCGCCGCGTAGAGAAGCGGTTTTTTCAGGCCCGCTTCCAAAAGCGCGGCGTCGGCGAATACCTCGTCTATGTCCGCGTCCGACGTGACTTCTCCGCGGTTGAATACGACGGCCCTGTTCGCGAAGCGATAGGCAAAGTCCACGTCGTGCGTGGAAACGACCAGCGTAATCCCGGCGAGGCTCAGGTCGTCCAGCGTCTGTTCCAGCGCCGCCAGGTTTTCAGGGTCAAGCGATGCGGTCGGCTCGTCAAGCAGTATAATGTCCGGCTGCATCGCAAGGACGTCCGCGACGCACACCCGCCTTTTTTCGCCGCCGCTCAGGTAGTGGGGGGCGCGTTTTTGATAACCGTCCAGGTTCATCCGTTCAAGCGATTGCGTGACTCGGCGCTCGACCTCGTCATACGCGAGGCGCAGGTTCATCGGGCCGAAGCTGACCTCGCTTTCCACCGTTCCCGCGATAATCTGGCTGTCCGATTCTTGGAACACCAGCCCGACCGTCCGACGCAGCAGGGAAATGTCCTTTTGAGAATTATCGGCTTCCCGCCCCTTCAAAAATATTTTCCCGCTCTGGGGACGCAGGACGCCGTTGCAGCACAAAAAAAACGTGCTTTTCCCCGCGCCGTTTTTACCGAGCACCGCCACCCGCTCCCCCTCGCAGAACGTGACAGACACATCCTTGAGCGCCTGATATTTGTCATCATATCGGAAGTTAATATTTTCCAGCTTCAGCAGTTCCCTCACGCGCGTCACCTCAGCGAAGCAACAGGGAGAAGCTCAGGGTTAAGAGCGTGAGGCCGATTGCCGCGGTTATCTGCAAGCCTGTGGCTTTTTCCCTGTTCTCCAAAAATCTGATTCCAGTGTCGAAACACCGGCTTTCCATCGCGTCGAAATTCCTGTTCGCCTGCCGGTAACCGCGCCCAAGCAGGTTGGCGTAAATGTTTCCGGCCGTGCGCAGGCTTGTGCGGTAATCCGCGTATCCCAGCCTGCTTGCCGCGGCGTCCCGCATTGTATGGTACATCGTGGTCAGGGTAAAAATATAGCGGTAGACGAGGTACATCAAATCTATCAAAACGTCGGGACACCGCGCGCGGCGAAGCGCGGCTATCAAATCCGGCATAGGGGTCGTAAGGCTCAGCAGGTAAAGGCAGCTTACCGCCCCCAGCGCCCGCGCGGTCACAAGAGCCGCGCGGGCCTGCGTTTCGGGGGTGACGAAAAACCATAAACCGAACATGGTGAAACCTGATCCCAATCCCTCCACGCGTTCTCCGGTCACCTCAAACAGCAGAACAAGCGCGCCTGTCAACAGAAAAGAAACCGGTAGCGCCAAAAAATGTACGTATTCGCGCAGCCTTAGCCCGCCGAGGCACACGACGATGATAAGCGCCGCCGCCGTTAAAAATATCCCGACGAGCGGGTTACGCGCCGTTACGCTCAACACCGTCAGCGCCAGCGCCGTCCGGAGCTTGAGGGAGGGATTGACCCCGCTCAGGCGCGAAGCCTGCGCCGCCGCGTCGATTGTACAAAATCTCGCGTGCCCGTGTTTTCCGGTTATCATGCGGAAGTAATTTCGTTTTTGAGAGAGTATTTTTTCCTCGCGGCAAGGTAGCCGAAGCAATAGGCGATAACGCCGGTTCCTAAGCCGGTCTGGAGGCAGAAAAACAGGGTTTCCATCTCGCCGGGCAGCTCGCCGCCGGTCATAGTCTCCCAAACCGTGGCGAACCAGGGCTCGTACTCGCCGCCCGCGATTTCTTCAACCATTTGGCTGCCCGCGTTGTCGGAGCCGCCAAATTCCGCGTCTTTCAGCAAAAACAGCGGCAGAAAGGCAATCAGTAATGTCAAGGCAATCAGGGTAACTACGGTCTTGGCGTCTTTATTCATAATTTATCTCGCCTCCAAAAATGATATCTCCTTGAGTTCCATTTCCGCGAGGTTTTCCATGCCGATGACGATCAAGACGGTCAACAGCCCCTCGATAACCGCAAGGGGAAGCTGGGTAGGGGCGAATACCCCAAGGAATTTTACGGCGCTTGCCATAACGCCGCCGGCAATAGTGCCACCGGCATCGCTGGGGTAGGCGACGGCAAGCTGAATGGCTGTGACGCAGTATGTAAAAAAATCGCCCAGCGCGGCGGCGATAAAAATATTTACTCTCCGGTTCAGGCTCAGCTTTTTACCCAGCGCGTACAAAAGCCATACAAAAACCGGCCCTGCAACCGCCATGCTGAAAGTATTTGCGCCAAGCGTCGTCAGGCCGCCGTGGGCGAGCAAAATTGCCTGAAAGAGAAGTACGATAACGCCGAGCACGCTGGTTACCGCCGGCCCAAAAAGGATGGCGGCAAGCCCCGTTCCCGTCATGTGGCTGCAACTGCCCGTAACCGATGGGATTTTCAGCGAGGAGATCACGAAAATGAACGCGCCGGACATGGCAAGAAGAATCAGTAGGCGCTTCCTGCTCTGTACAATATGCTGGATACTTATGACGCCGGCTGCCAGGAACGGCAGGCAGACGACGCTCCAGGCGATGGAATGCGCGAGAGGCAAATACCCCTCCATGATGTGCATGGCGTAGGCGGCCTTCGGAAAAACCGGAAGCGACATTAAAATCAGCCATACCAGGACACTATTCCCAGCTTTTTGATACATCACATTCGAGCCTTCTTTCCGTTATGTTTTTTAAGAATAAAAAAAAGCAACCTTTCGGCTGCTTTGGCGTCACGCTGAAATTAAAGCTGGAAAATGCCTCCTTCCGCTTTCAGCGTGCTGATTACCGCAGCAACTGAATCAAAGGCACGAGCAGGTATCCTGACTGAAGATCAACACCTTGCGCGCCTTCTCAGTTTCGCAACCAATGGCATACTGCGCAAAGCTCCCTATCACAGTGACGGATTCGTTCCGGATTCACACCGGATTCCCTGTAGGTTATCGCTGGAAAAACTTGTGCCTATATTGTCTTTATTTTACACCTGCTACCGTTTTTGGACGACTGTCTGTAAAGAAAATCCATATCGGCATACAACTTGGATGCTCGTGCTGTGTAAACGCTACATTCGAGCAAGTTTGTTCATTCCGGAAAAGACCGCGCGGGAGTTTGAATATGTAATCCCGGCCATTTTACACTCGCGATACGGTTGTCACGAGTAATAAGAATCGATTCGGTGATAACCGCCGAGGCGGCAATGATTGAATCCGGTAATTTTAGACCGGTCTCGCGCCGTATCACTATTGTTTTGCTCTCTACTTCATCATTCAACGGTACGACCGTAAAAAACGACAGCAAGCCATATATGGTAGATTCCCGGTCTTGAGTGTTACGTACGTCGGAAAGAAGTTCGATTCTTGTTATAACGCTGACGTATAACTCTGAATTCGCAATATGACATAACTTTGATACGGCTTCACTTCCATCCAATCAAATCTATCAGGATGTTGGAATCGAGTAAATATCTACCATTCATCGCGCAATTTGCGTTGAATTTCCGGTCCTTCGCCTCCAAACGCGTTCAGCCCTTTGAAACGACCATAAAAATCCATGATTGATTTTGGATTTTCGGTTGTTTTTTGAGAGTAAGGCGTAATCTTGATCTCGACATGCGCCCTCCCGATCGGCGTGTGTTCCGGTAGCTCCATATCGATCCAAAGACGTCGATTCTCTGTAATTTCCACACTGGTTTGCATCGTTGGCATAATCAGCCTCCTATACTCCGCGTTTCCATGCGCCCATTATACGTTAACGAGAGCGTCACACTAAACGCCACGCCCCCCAAAAATCAGATGCAATTGATTCGCGCGTTAAATCCGTTTACGATTCTTTTGAATGGTGGAATTGCCGGGCTTGGGTCAATGGCTGCG
>Ga0099364_10004200_pt1 | contig 21895 bp, 17 predicted proteins | sample TergutTh196P3_FD_73070 | JGI IMG/M metagenome (GOLD analysis project Ga0099364, IMG submission 73070) | Microcerotermes parvus P3 segment gut microbial communities from Pointe-Noire, Republic of the Congo - Th196 P3 | ecosystem: Host-associated > Arthropoda: Insects > Digestive system > Gut ... | reverse complement strand
ATCCTGAATCGGGGGACATGGCGCAATTTACCACTCTTTCGGAAATAAACAGCGAATCTGCTTTTATGGGGAAAGGCGAGGTATACGCATCTCCATCGCTCAGGATAGGTTTCGCTGCAATCTCACATAAGACAGAGCCCTACGGTTCTGCTCTGCAGGCGGCGGAGCTTGTCTTAGCCCACCAGCTTTCCACAGGTGCTCTGTGGGAGGAGATACGCATGAAGGGCGGAGCTTACGGCGCCTTTGCACAGCCGGATCATCTGGAGGGTGTCTTTGGTTTCTCAACCTACCGTGATCCCAGCCCGCTAAGGTCTCTTGAAGCTTTTTCTTCCATAATAAAAAAAGCTGCACAGACAGACACAGGTTTTGACACAGCGTCTCTTGATAAGGCGGTGATTGGAAGTTATGCCAAAGAAACCCGCCCCCGTAGCCCTGCCGAGAAAGGCATCTCCGACTTTTTCCGCTTCCTCTACGGAATTGAAGACAGCCACCGCTCCTGGCGGCTTAAAGCCATCATTGAACTAAAGGCAGAAGAAATTACCGCCGTACAGAAGCGTCTGGCGTCTGATACAGGCTTAGCCTATCCTGTAATAATCGCAGGAATAACCGAAGCGGAAAAAGCCGCCGCTTCTTTAGGAGTGGAAGTCAGGACATTGCCGGTGTAGGGTAAGACAATACAGTCTCACTCCGCCTTAAATCGTGAAACTTCCAGTATCAGTACATTGATAGCTTCACGATTTTGTTTCATCCTGTTTTCTCTTTTACATATTTTTTTAACACTGTGTCTAATTGCATAATATCAACAGGCTTTGTTAAATAATCGTCAAAGCCGTTTTTAAGGAAAATATCCGCCTGGCCTGCGATGGCGTTAGCTGTTAACGCAACAACTGGCTGTGCATAACCGGAATCCCTGAGCCGTTTTGTTGTTTCTATCCCATCCATTTCGGGCATCATGTGATCCATAAATATTATATCGTAAACTGCTCCGTCACGGATTTTTTCAAGGGTTTCAAATCCGCTTACAGCTGTTTCAATTTTCATTCCGTATGGCTGCATCAGGCTTTCGGCAACATACAGGTTTATATCCACGTCATCTACAATCAACACACTGCCATGGGGCATATATTCACGGACAAACTGCGTCGCGGCCGTCCGTGCATCATTGGAGTAACGGAAATTTTGCAAATTTTCTGTTATTTCTTTTCCGATTACAGTGCCGCCGCATAGTTTTTGCGGGATGTGCAGGGTAACCGTTGTTCCTGCACCCACCTCGCTTTCAAGTTTAATTTCCCCGCCCATCATTTGAATAAGGTTTCTGGTAATACTCATGCCAAGACCGGTACCTTCCTTGGTACGGTTGGCTTCCATGTTAAACCGCGAATAATCGTCGTATATTTTTTCTATCTGCTCCCTGGTCATGCCCAGACCAGTGTCCTTAACAATAATGATCAGCTGAGCAGAGGCTTCGTCAAATTCAGAATTCTGTACATCGGCTCTGATTTCAAGCGTAACAGATCCCTTATCTGTATATTTAATGGCATTGCTTAATAAATTATTCAGGATCTGTTTTATCCGCAGTTCATCCCCGATCAATTCCGAAGGCAGGTTTTCGGACACAAGAAGTCTAAATTCAACCAACTTGTCGCCTATACGCATAACATTCAATTGGACAGTATCATTTATAAGACTTGCGGTGTCGTATCTTATGGGGTCAAGCTCGAGTTTACCGGTTTCTATTTTTGAAAGGTCCAATATATCGTTAATGATCCCAAGAAGGGTATAACCGGAGCTGTGAATTCTTTGAAACGCTTCTTTTGTTTGTGTATTTAGATTTTCCCGGTTAAGCTCAATTTCCGAAATGCCAATAATCGCATTCATGGGTGTCCGGATCTCATGGCTCATATTGGCCAAAAACTTGGATTTTAAGTTATTTGCGACTTCCGCCCGCTCCTGGGCTTCCTCGGCGTTTCTTCTGCTGTTCATTAAAGGCGTAATATCTGAAATATCCATAAACAAGCCGCCCGTATCACCGGAAAGTTTGTCCGCGACAACTTTAAAATGCTGCTCCTTACCGTCTTTATTTATTGTCATTTCAGTTTCGATAAACCCGCCTGCGTTCAGAATATGCGCGAACATGAGTTTTAACGATTTGTCAGGGAACAAATCAATTAAGGGCCGTCCTACCGCGAATTCCTCCCTGGAATAACCTGCAAAATCCAGCAATGGCCGGGAGATATACTGCATCATGTTATTTGAATCAACAATAACCATATAATTCGGCGTACTTTGCAGAAGTGATGAGAAGGCCATAAGCGCCTGTCCCGCATTGTTTTCTTTTTGTTCCACATGGTATGTAAGTATCAAAAAAAACACAATTCCATTCAGGAACAGCATAAATTGCATAAAATACCTGTAATTATTCAGCCATTCCAAATGCGGTATAAAAAAGATCATGGCTATGATATTTATTGCAGTGACAACGGCTACGCTTACCGCCATCAGCTTAAAATTTTTCATGATAACAACAGTACCCAAGACCATTATCATAACAGAAAAATTAAATTCCAGTTCTTTAAGGTATGCGCCTACCGGTAAGAATACCAACTGAACTGCGATGGCTAAAACAACAGGTGCCCAGATAAAATTGGGTAATTTATGATATATGATTATTGCGAATATGAATAAAGGCAATGTTGCCAATAATGTAACCAAAGCCACGCGTATGTTGCCGCCGTAATATAAGGCTTCTATTATTAGAAGTCCGCCGTAAAGCAATGACAAGATAGAACAGCATATCATCCATAATTTCATTTTATCTTTATTTTCTTTTATCTGGATACCGTTATGCTCAAAGACTTTTTTCATTTGAATATACCGCCTTTCCTGCCTGCCGCTACTTTATAGGCCATCTGCGAATAATCAGCAAAGTTCAGCCCTTCAGGTGCAAAAAACTTTATTCCGCCGGGTATTATCACTATTTTAAGCTCTTGTGAGAAAAATGTTTCTCCATCCATTTGAACGTACATTAAAACATCACTTGATATCTCCATTACACGGCATCGTTTGTAGTTGAAAATTTTATGTTTCTCGAACCATCCTTTATTATAATCCCCGAAAACTCTCGCTACATTGAGCTTGCCTTTTGTATTCGCAAAAATCACATCCAACAGCCCGTCATCGGGAACCGCGTAAGGGCAGGGTAACAAGGTACGGCCATTACAGGGCCCGTTTGAAACCTGTATGTTGAAGTAGCTGCCGGACATATCCTCCCCGTCTATTGATACCGTATACCTTTGTTTCATGACCTCATCGTTCAGAAGCGCCTTAAGAGCGGAAACCGTGTAAATTTGCGGCATAAAACGGCGGACCCATTCCCCGGAGGTACGCCGAAAAACCTTGTTGGCATGGATAACGACCTGTCCGATCATACCGATACAGACTTCGATCAAAGCGTAGTTAGCACCGCAATGGATGATGTCCACAGGGCGCGAAGGCGCGTTAATAAGATTTTTTATGTCACGGAATGCAGGTATAGCTTCCAGGCCAAAAATACGGACAAAATCGTTTGTGTTTCCATAAGGTACACTTGTAAGTTCGGCGTTAGGGAAATCCACCATACCGTTCAAGCAGTCAAATAGAATGCCATCGCCGCCGACAGCATACACACGGACAATCTCGTCCTTGGGGCAATTCGATATATAGTGGTGTATCGCCGCTATGGCATCCCGGGAATAGCGGGATATATGAATTTTAAAGTCAATTCCGTGTTCAATGGAAAAACAGCTTTCCAAATCCGCCAGTATTTGCTTCAATAAACCGGGTCTGCGGAACGAGTGTGGATTAACCACAAAAAAATGCCGCATATTAGTATTCACGCAATAATCCGTCCTTTTTGTCAGTGGAGGCACTATTTTATTATTGTAAAGATCTTCGTACAGAATTACAATTACTCTATGTTGGCTTATTTATTTTTCTCAATGGGATAGGCCGATAAAGGTTTTACTCCTGAGTTTGGCTGTATAATCGGAACTGAGGCTGGACTGCCCAGTGGTATTACGAATAGCCCCCTTACTCCACCTTAAACCGTGAAACTTCCTGCATCAGCGTGTTTATGGCTTCACGGTTTTTGCTGCTTATACCATTAGCGTGGTTCATGGCGGAATTTATATGTTCTGTTCCGGCTGCCATTTCATTCATGCTGGATGTGATTTCCTGAGTTGCCTTGGCAAGACTTTCACTTTCCCTGATCACTTCTTCTGCTCCTTCGAGCATTTCGTTGGAACCGCCTTTTACCTGGCTCGTTATCTCGTTTACATTTCCTATGCCGTCAAGGATCTGCTGGCTGCCAATCCCCTGTTCTTCCATTGCACTGCGGATAATCTCCTCCTGCTGAGCCACGATTTTTACATTTGAGTCAATCGCCTCGAACTTGTTGAGGACATTCTCCGTGGACTTTGTTATTTGGTCAACGGAACTTTTCATTTTCTTTAGTACACTGCCTATGGTTTTTGACTGCATGGCTGAATTTTCCGCCAGCTTACGGATTTCATTGGCCACAACAGCAAAACCTTTTCCTGATTCACCTGCATGGGCAGCTTCTATTGCAGCGTTCATCGAAAGCAAATTGGTTTGGCTGGCTATATTATTCATTACGGCATTGATTTCCAGAAGGCCTTCGGATTCACGGGCTATTTCCTGTATATCATTGGCAACTTCCTGTAATCCTGTGCGTCCTTCTTCACATGCTTCGTCGAGATTTTTTACATTTCCAACATTACCGCTGAGTGTTGTATTTACCGATTGAATATTGGCTACCATCTGTTCAATGGCGGTGGAAGCCTGCGTAATGTTGTCGCTTTGATTTTCCACATGGCGGGCAAGTTTATTTATGTTTACAACAAGCTGCTCCATTGTTGCATGGGTTTCAGTTACGCTGGCACTTTGGTTAAGAATACGCTCTTTGATATTGTGAACATTGGAAGTGATTTCGTTCATTGAAGAAGCGGTCATGTTCATGTCGCTTGCAAGATCATTGCCAATATCAGATAACATTTCGGCTTCTTTTTTTACATTTAGAATAAGGTCTTTAATGCCTTCCTGTGTTTCATTAAGAAGCTGTGTCATTTGCGATATTTCATCATTGCCCTTTGCTTTTATTATCTGGGTTAAATCTCCTTCTTTTAATTTTCGCAAAACTGAATATACGCCTTTAATTGGAGAACTAATGTTTTTGGATACAGAAAAGACAATAAAAATGGCTATTAAGCTTATGATAGCGGAGATGAGAAGGATCAACAGTATTATTGTGTTCCTGGTCTGCATTGCAATATCACCATCTATAACCGAAAGTACATACCAGGGATCTGAATGACCGTCAAGCTGTACAGGTCTATAACTCAGGTATATAATTTTTCCGTCTTCTCTGAAATTAGCCGAACCGGTATTACCACTCATCATGTCTGTTATGGCGGCTCTATATGAGTCTGATATTTCTATGGGCTGCTCCCGGGTTATAAAATTTCCGGCTGCATCCAATGCAGGGTTACCCGACGCATCCGTAACAGGGACTGTTCTTGTCATTTTTGCATAATTATATATTTCTTCCAGATAAGTATGATCCGGGTGAGCGACAACTACACCATTTCCGTCAAGGATATAAGTCCATGAACCTTCATAGACAGCAGCAATCACCATATCATTGAGGTCTGAAAGTTTTATGTCCCCGCCCATGATGCCGATCATTTCCGCACCTGCCCATATAGGATGGAACACCGATGTAGTCGGCATGTTTGTACCTACTGAAAAATAGGACTCGTAAACGAATGGCTGCCTGATTTGTTCCATGTGTATGAACCAGGGACGCTGCTTTCTGTCGCCGCGATTGCCCGAAGAACGTCCTGTCTGCATGCCGCCAATCTCCATGGCATAGAGGAGTTCAAAATAATCATTTCTGTTTATAGTGTCCACAAAAACCGGAGTCTGCCGTTCGGTTTCCAGAGAGCGGACATCATTGTTATACGATAGTTCTTCAACTGTTTTGTATGCGACATTAAGAAAAGCGTACAATGACTGAGCCATATGAAGCGCCTGCCGGTCGTTTTCCGCTATAACCTGTTCTTCATAACTTCTGGAATATACAAGATAAAAACTCACCAATACTGAAACTATTATAAGAGTGATTATCAGTATAAAAGACAACAACATCTTGCTAAACAGCGTTTTCATGACATACTCCCTTTTTTGGCGTTTTCTTCTATTATTTAGTTTAATAATTTATCCGGAGCTATCAGCTCAATGAGATGACGAGCGGCAATGAGTCCAGGATCAATTATGGGTATATTATAGTTTTGAAGCGGTACTGCCAGCGGAAGTTCTGTACAGCCTAAAATTACCGCATCAGCACCACGGTCGATAAAACGATATATTTCATAGCTGATCCAGTCCCGCGCCTGGGGTTTTATATTGTGTGAATGAGCTTTTATGCCGTATTTTTCACAGTAAATAGCTTCATGTATCCTTTCCTGTCCCTGGATTTCCGGCTCAATCAACTCAATATTATCAGCAGTCTTAATATACTCGTGGTATACCCTGCTCTTGTATGTTCCTTTGGTAGCCAAAAGCCCTATGCGGGAAGAATTTTCAGACATGTGTTTTTTAATATAGATCGCACAAGCTTCCAGCATATTTATTATCTTAAAGTCGGGAAAAGACTCTTTTACCATTGCACAGAATGGGTTATAGATTGTATTGGAATGGGCGGTATTGCAGGCAACTACAGCATAACGAACTCCTGCCAGATAAAGGCATCTTGCACTTTCAAACATACCATAAGCAGGATTTTCACCTTTTACTTCTTCATTTTGCAGAAGGAAACCTGTTCTGTCGGGGATCAATGAAGGACAGGAAATCAGCATACAGTTTATATGATCCTGATCTTTTTTTGCTTTAGTATTGGTAATTATTTTTTGAATGAAGTCCAGCCCGGCCTGCGGGCCAACACCGCCGATTACGCCTATACTTTTCATAAAAACCTCTGATATTAACTTGCAGTCCCAACAAGAGATCGTATAAAATCCTCAGCTTTAAGGGTTTTAATGATGCTGTCTATCTTGGATGCATTCACATTTGTCTTGTTTAGTAGAAAACAAATCGGAGTTTTTATTCCATCTTTGTTTTTCAACGATAGCCAGGAGTCGGAAAAGACAAAATCCTTAAAATGAGGCCTTGCCGTTCTTGTGATGATTCCGGCTATTATGTCTGATTCTTCTATTGTCTTTTCAAATTCGTCCGGGTCTAAAGTCGTAATGTCATTGATAATCACTCTTTTATTAAGACGCCTTCCAATCTCATTTAGAAATTGAATTTCAACTCCTTCAAGAACTCCATTATTGCGAGATAAAAGAGGCGGCCGGTTTTGAAAATCCTGCATGAACACCAATATATCTGCCCCTCCTGACTTCTTAAGCAGTTTTCTTTTTTCTTCCCTAAGAATTTCAATCTCTCTGCTTATCTCATTGAAAGTTTTTTCATCGTTTTCATCCGCTGTTCCTGCAAGTTTTGCCCTGGAGCTGCGTTGGATTCTTTGCTCGGCATTTTTTAATGCATTTTCCAAAGCAAAAAGTTCACTTTCTTTTTCTCCACGTTCAGCAACAAGAGTTGTGGCGGCCATATTGACATACACAATCAGGAAAGTTCTAAAGGGATCAATAATTGGATCAATAGCCATGAAAATGACCAATACCGCTTCCATAGGTAAGCTTAGAGGATCAAGAACAATGCCTAGCATTGAAAGCGTAACGATCCCTGATGCTCCGGCTGTTGCAGTACCGGCAAAAATAACTCCAACGAGTATGATAAGATAATGTAAAGGAAGCAGGGGCATATTGTAAATCTGTGCAATAAAAAAGACACCTATTGCAAAATAAAAAATATTCCCAAAGCGTCCCAAAGTCATGCCTAAAGGTAATGTCAAATTAACAGAATTGGAGTTAAACCCCATTCCTTTATCCAGGCTATTTATTGCACTGGGCAGGGTTGCCATAGAGTTGCGTGTCGCAAAAGCCAGAAGGATTGGCTCAAAAAGAATTGACAGAACTTTAAATGGATTACGAATACCTGATCTTATCCATATAATCACTGTACAGATGATAAAAATGGCAACTGTTCCAATGGAATAGAGTATTATGAATTTTGACATTGCCACAAATATATTGACTCCAACCATGGCGATTTGCCCTGCAAGCAGACAAATAAGACCAAAGGGCAGTAAGTATAAAGACCAGCCAATTAGTTTTTGAAAGGCCTGAAAAATGGCCGTACACAAATTTATAAGCAGTAAAGATGAATCATCCGGCAAAAAGCCAATGGCAATACCAAAAATTATCGAGAAAAACAAAATTGCCATTACACTGCCCAGAGAAAGAGCGTGAAAGATGTTAGCGGGAATCATGTTTGTGAAAAAACTACTTATGCCGGGACGTTGATCTACCTGGATAAAATCATCGCCTGAGCCTAACGTTATTTCCATGATACTGACGCCGTCTTGTTCAGATGAAAGAAGTTTTGACAAAAGATTATGGGTATCGTCGCTAAGACCGGATCCTGGTCTGCCGAATGCACCAGCCGCTATACCTACAAGGGCACAGACAATCATGCAAAGAACAAAGACAGCAACTATCTTTTTGATCAAAACCCCGCTGCTTTTATTGCGCATCAATTTTCCAAGACTTGATGAAATTGCTGTTATAATAATGGGAATAACAGTCATCTGAAGGAAATAAAGATAAAGCTGGCCGGGCAGTGAAATAGCCCCTGCGAAATTTCTTATCCCAAGAGCATTTGATATAGGGATGTTAAATATACCAATTACAACACCGAGTGCCACACCGCTTAAAATGGTTACCGGATGTTTTAAAATTGAACCTTTCATTAACATTTCCTCCTTTAATTGCTGGTTCCAAAGTGCCGTTCAATGAGCCGGTTAGGGGTCAGTTCTCTATGATTCTGCAATATGTAATCATCAAGAAATACATTGAGCCAGCTCTGTAATAGCGGAGCATCCGCAGAAACGGCCATTGCTATTGGATCACGTTTATCACTAATAAAAACCGGTTTCATCAAAATTGATGCGTCTTGTCTTATAGTGTTTACAATTAGAATTTCTCCTTCATCGCGGTACACTGCAAGTACATCGCCGGCAAACAGGGCTTCTACGGTTTGATCCCATGTATCAAAGGTTATTAGTTCGGCATTGGGAAAATTAATTACCGCATGATTCATATAAGAGGAATTAACTATGACTCCCAGAGTCCCTTGAAAATTACGTATAAAGCCGGGTAATTGCTCTTCATTTCCTATCCTGGCATATTCCAGCCTGTTAATTAAAAGAGCTTGCCTGAAGGTGATATACGGCATGGTAAAGCGAACCATTTCCGCCCGCCGCATGGTCAAACTTAGCTTGCTCAAAGCAATATCCACTGTGCCGTTTATTACAAGCTGTACCACTCCGTCAAAACTTGGAGCTTCCCGGTTAAATACCGCCTTTACTCCCATGCGGTTTGCGATTGCATATCCCAGTTCCACATCAAGACCGATTAATTCGCTGCTTTCCGCATCGATATAAAAGAAGGGTTTTTGATCCGCCGCTGTCATACCAAAGACAAGATGGCCACGATCAAGGATTGCCTTTATTTCAGGGGAATGGGACAAGGTACTCGCCGTTGGGTTACTTTCAAATTGTTTATTTTCTTCCGCCAGCTGTCGTACAGTCTGAAGTGGTGAAAGGCCTGTTTGCTGCGTTTGTTCGAACTGGGGGTTGGGTATACATGAGCACAAAATAAGTAAAGAACCAAATATTAAGTAAAAATGCCCTTTTTTCATTCTTATTATTCTCCTTTTCATTTATCTTCTATTGTTAGATTATGAATTTGAGCTCTGAAATTACAACAATACGGTATTGGGTTTTCCGTTTTTTTTTGATAAAATACAGCCATGGTCTCTTTGGTAAACGAAAAATGCACTCCGGCAGCTCTGCCGGATATTTGCATCCCCCGGCTTGAACTGATGAAAAAACTACAGTTGGCGGCGGAAGGGCGGTTCGTCTACATAGGGGCTCCAGCAGGTTCAGGGAAAACTGTAACCGCACTTCTGTGGAATAAGGCCTACATGCAGGAACGACGCTCGTCGGAGCGGTACTTGCCGCTTTGGATCAGCCTTGATGCATACGATAATGTGCCATCGGTGTTCTACAAACTTTTCGCCTCAGTGCTGTGTTCCACCCAGATAGATAATGAATCTATGCTGTCTATTTTAAGTGATCCTGCTTTTTCTTCTTCACCTGTGGAATATACGGTAAGGATCATATCGGAATTACTGCCCGATGAGCGCCTTTTTACTCTGACTTTTGATGATTTTCATCTCCTTGATAATCAGGACATTCTAAAATCCCTTCCGCTTGTACTTAAAAGGCTGCCTCTCTCTTTTGTTGTTCTTTTTTTATCCAGAAACGATGTGCCGGAACCGTTACGCCAACTGTTCAAAGATGAAAAAACTCAGCTCTGCCGCCAAGACTTAAAGTTTTCCGAAAATGAGCTCAAAACATATTATGGTAACCTAGGGCTGCGCCTCTCAGATGAGGAAGCCGAACTTGTCCTTATGGCTACCGACGGCCTTGCCATAGGCATAAACGCAATCGCTAAAAAAGGTACAGTTAGTACCGGTATGACTAATGAGATTACAACAGAGTATGTGTTTGCAAATTATGTCAGAGAACAACTATGGGAAAGCTGGGATCAAAGCTTGCGGGATTTTATGATGAAAACATCGGTGGTTGATGAAATGACCGAGAAATTTGCCGCTGCCCTGACTAGCCGGAAAGACGCTGCGATAGTGCTGCAAGAACTGTGTGCCAGTAATACCTTTGTCAGCAAGGCAGGAAAAGATACCTTTCGTTATCACCACCTGTTTCTGGATTTTCTGCGAAACATGGCTAAAGAGAGCGGCATGAACATGCGCCCGCTGTACAAGGTCGCAGCGGAATATTACCTTAATGCACAGCAATACGTCTTAGCAAGACATTATGCGGTACAGAGCGGCTTTGATAAAATAATCTACAAGGTAATTTACCATTTCACCCAACACACCAACCCTCCCCTTGATGAACATGCTGCGTACCTGAAAATTTTCATCCACGATTTTCTGCCAAAGGGTATCTGCGACCGCTATCCTTACCTGTACACCACACTAATGGAAAGTGCCTGGATTTCCAGCGATACCACAATGGTTGAGTACGCCTGGGATAAGCTAAAAGAGTATCTTCCGGTGATTGTTATTAAGTATTCTAAAATGGTGGAACCGGTTATACTGTATCTTGCTACAGACTACCGAAAAACTTTGCCACAGCTTATTAACGAATTTCAAAAGCTGCCGCCTATCATTCGCTTCAACAAAACATATCAAAGCCCAACCATGACAGTCCAATTACCTTTTTTACACCGCAGTTTTCGTGATTTTTCCGATTCTTCCGAAATTTTCCTGCAAGGTGATACAAAAAAATTGGATCGTGGTTTAGGATTGCTGCTAAAAGACCTATACATTCCTGTGAAGCATTGCATTGTGTCCGGATTCCTTTTAGAGCAGAACCGCCTTGATGAAGCTCTCGCTTCTGCTCAAAGAGCCAAAGAAACAGCCTCTGATATCAAAAGTGCCGAGGTCATCTTTTGCATCCATAATATGCTTACTACCATATACCTTGCGATGGAAAACACAACGCTTTTGCAAAAAAACCTGGCGGAAACCGAAAATTTTATTATCCGGCTTGGTGTGCATTTTCTCTCTCGCAGTTTTAACGCCTTGAAAACAAAAATCCGCCTCTTTGATGCAGATAAAAAGGCAGCGGAAGAATGGCTCGACAACTATTTTGTCCCTGACCACTCGAATGAGATGTCAGGGAACAAGGTTCCCTTGTATAAAACCTTCCAGTATTTTACCACCGCCAGAGCATATATTGCGCTTAACAAAGGCGGAAAAGCCCTGTCTGTTATTGAAGCTCTGATACAGTTTGCCCGCAGCTACCGGCGGCCGCTGGATCTGTTTGAAGCAATTACACTGAAAGCCTGTCTTGAATGGGCATCCGGCAAACGCGCAGAAGCTGCCGGCACTCTTGAAGAAGTCTTGCTGGAATTACAGGGTAAAGGATTTATCAGGGTAATTGCCGATGAAGGTGCCGCAGTAGTCCCCATCCTCAAACGCATTAGTTCTACAATTAAAATGGAACCTGCCGCCGAGGCTAAAGGCCGAGGTTCCCCTCCGGATGGGAATGAAGGTGGCTTGTCCAGAACAAAGGTTCTGAACAGAACCTACGTTAACGAGGTTCTCCTTGCAGCCCACAAGGCTGCTGAACACCACCGCGGCATTACCGCGAATTTCAAGAAAAGCGGCAGGCCGGTAAAACTTTCCAAACAGCAAAAGAAAATGCTGGAACTTCTGGCTCAAGGCTATACAAATCAGGAGATGGCCAGTCTCACTGGTCTTGCCTTGCCCACGGTAAAAGGCCACTTAATGCTTGCTTATGAAAAACTAGAAGTGCACACCGCAATGGATGCGGTAATTAAGGCAAGAACGCTGGGGCTAATTAGAAGCGGAGGGCACAAACCTTAACCTTAACCTTAAATCGAAGTCTTTATAAATCCTGGAATAGCCCTGAACTTACAGGTATTTTTACCACGGATCACTATCAGCCTTTTTTCTTTTTTTCTTAAATCCAGCTACAAATAGATCTTCCGCTTTTCTCCCCATACCCATTATGCGGGAAGATTCAATCACATTGTCGTTCGTAACTTTTTTACAGTAACGACAGTGCATTTCGCTATTCATGTAATGTTCACATTCAAGACATTTTGCATACTTTGGCATTTGATATTCCTCCTGTTATCTAGTTAAATAATTACCATGTACATATCCAATTTGGTTATTATATCTAATTCTTACCCACATATTACTGTATCTTTCTAAAATTTCAACCCTGGTACCCCGTCTGATTTGTGTAACTTTATTGGAATCGCTGACAGATGATGGACTGCTTCGAACATTGAGCCATTCGGCATTTGTTACAGTTGCATAAACCGGCGCAGCCTGCCTGAATTGTATCTGTGATACAGTATTGGTTCTGCTGGGCTGTCCGCTGAATACTTGAGAAAAAATAAATATAATAAATATTGCAATCATTATAAATTTTGTAGCTTTAATGATTTGCTTTGCTGCAAATAAGACAAAATTTATATATTTTGATAAATTATACGATTTTTTACGTTTTTTTGTGCTATAGCTATAATTTTTCTCTTTTTGTATATTTTCGGCACTATATTTTATTTCTAACTCATATCCTGTTATGAACCAATTGCCATTTTCCAGTTTATTAAGAATAACAGTTTCATATTGATTGTCGAAGTAATGAGTCATTGAATATAATACATTGAGCTTCAACATTACCTTTTTTACATTTTCAGATAGATAAGGATTTAATTGCCAGCCGAATTTGTCAATAAAACTCATATCACTGCTTCCGGTACGCTTAAAAAGAGCCTTTTGTATTAACCCTAAATCATTGGATAGAGAATATTTTAATAAGCCATTATTTTCTATGTAAATATCCTGTTCAAAAAATATTGAATCATTATTCGTATCAGGAGATTTTTTATTTTGAAATTGCTTCATTAAAGTGTTGTAAGCTTCATTTATTTCTGCTGAAAGAAATGTGGCTGTATCTTCCAAAGTTGTACCATGAACCTTGTCAGGATGAAGGGCTTTGATTTTTTTTAGATAAGCTTTTTTTGTTTCTTCTTTTGTTGCGGAATTAGATATTCCAAGAATTTTATAGTATTTCTCCATAAATTTCCTTGCTCTCCATGATACATTTATAATGCTCAATGTTTTAGAAACTTAAGGTTTTTAGGTGAGATTTATATTATTTTACTTTTATTAACATTTTTAAATCATTAAGGAAATCACTGAGGTTTTTTGAAGCCATGGCTTCTGCACTGGATTTTTGTGCTTTTGGATGGAATTTTTGATAAATTTTGTACTGTTTGGGTTTATTTCCGGTTTTTTGCCAGTTTTCCAGAATTTTCCCATCAAGAAAAGGATAAAGTAATTCAAAATCCTTGAATTCTTCGATACAATGAAGGGTAAAGAGTGCCCTGTAGCAATCTCTGCTCCTTTCTTGTTTTTTATCGAGCAATATTTTCACAGAATCACGGATAGTTTCCATATCAATTTTGTCAATGTATTCAGAAAGAGGATCGCTGTAAGAAGAAGGGTAATAATTTAAAATATCTGTTTCAGTACTGCCGTCATTATTAGTGTAAGAAAAGCCGCCTATATTCATGGAATTTAGTAACTCAACGTATTGTGGATTATTAAACCACCTGGATACTCCCAGCATCTTTTCTTCAGAGGTTAATTTTCTTCCGAGCTGGCTTTCTTTCATCCTGATAAAATCTTCAATATCGCGTAACTTTCTTTTTTTCTCCTTTGGGATTTTTATGATTTCTCGATTATTATATTTGTGATATATGCCAGCTATTTCCCTTTTTATTGATTTGTTGAGGTATTTTAAAAAACCATCTTTATTATTAGGTACTTTGTTTATTTTTTCATCCTTTAGGAAACGTTGAATAACTTCGCCTATTGCCAGTCCAATATCATCAACATCAATAGAGAGGTAATCTCTGTACCACAAAAAGATTTGCTCGCACAATTTCGAATAATAAACCTGCATGCGTCCAGAAACAGTCTCGCTCTGGCATTTGGAGAAAATGTCGAAGATATGGTCTTTTTGCTGTTCTTCGGTTCTTTTCACAAAAGCCCCTTACATGGCAAAAAATTCTTTTAGTGTTTCCAAAGCGCTTTCGGCGTCGGAGGCTCCCATTGAACCCATCAATTTGAAAAGATAGTAGAGAGAGGTTATATCGTACAGCATGGGTTTCTCTGGCTTTCTGGTTTCCTTGTTGAACTCGACTTTCCCGTAAACAATGTATTGGACTATTGCATCACGGAATTCTTCTACAAAGCGAAGAGCGCAGATAAGGGATAAGATTTCTGTCTTGAAACCAAAGGTAATATCCACAAAAATTTCAGCATTTTCTGGGATTTTTTCTGCCAAATCGGTAATAAGTTTGTTATAGGTTTGCTTTGTGGCTTCAAAATCGATTTCAATGGTGTCGTAGCTTAAAACTGCTCCAATTTCCTTATTTATATGCTCTAGTTCCTGAATAAAAATCTGTTTATTCTGCACACACAGGCTGTTTTCCCCTTTAGTAAGAATATATATTACCTTTACCTGATCCCCTTTTTTAAGGGATTTCGCAAGAACTGCATTTACAGGGCATTTTACGGGGTTTTCGTATTCCAGAGCTTTATTGCCCTCTACCAGGTATTGTGTTGCATATACCTCATTTGGAGGTTTCATGGGTGCTGTTATGATTACGGTTTTCATGTTTGAACTCCTTTGTAACTTAATGGCTGGGATTTATGGAAGTTAAGGGTTTTATGCCTCTTTTTTTACTATATCTAGTAAGGTTTTCATTGCGGATTCGAATCGTTTTAATATTTCAACTTGTAATTTTCGAAATTCTTTTGATGTTGATGGCTCATTTCTATTACCAGAAAGCATTTCCAATGCATCGGAATAGGAATATGATAATTTTGATATCGGTATATTATATACTGGTTCGCTATGAGCATATTCATGACGTATGGCACCAACTATATCAAAAAATTTTCTAGTTTCTGTTCCTGCCTTTGTAAATTCACTTGGAAGTCTATAAATATAGGGATTTCCTTTGCCATTAAAATGGGACTTTTTCCCTCTTGTTTTCTCATAAATAATAATATATAGGTTGAGCGCGAAATTCATGAAATCATTTTTTGAATTACAAATTTCTTCAATGTTGCTCCATATAGAAAATAAGTCATCAAAAATAGGAAGATTGTTGTTATTTCTCTGGTTTTTATTTATTTGATTTATTATTTTCCTGATTCTATTTGTAATTTTTTGAGGTTGTTCGGAGATAACATTTTTACTTGGTTTATTTCTTTGATTATTTTTTTCATCAGTTAATACTTTTGCTTTTTCTTTATATTTTTTATTATTTATTATAAAAGGTTTTAAATCATCGTAACGCTTAATGCTTTTATATTCACCATTTTTCCATTCACCAATAATATACTTATCTCTTATTATATTTGTCCATATAACATCTCCACTAACAGATGCTTTTGGCCCTTTGTAAATATATTTTTTTTGGTCTAAATCATACAAAAAAAGTAATTCATGACCATGAAATTGGAAATTTTTCTTTATATCGCTAATATTAGTTTTATTATAACAATGATCACTTGGTTGAAATGATTTATTCTTATCTTTCGGATGGAAAAGTTCTTTTGCTTCATAGGCTTTGCCTTCCCTACAGTGTTTCATCCACCGTTTTTCGACTTCTCCTCTTCTTAACATACGTACCATCTCTACCTTCTGATTACATAATTATATTTACTTTATAAATAAATTGTCAATAACATAGAGTATCTATCATATTTCTCATATAACCAGAAAATAGGTGTTATTGGGGTATAATTGAGGTATAGCTTAAGTCAGTGTACAGTTTTTGGACAGTGCACTTTACTCTTTTACATAGTTATTATTTTCTGATTATAAGGTTGTTTTATTAATTTTTTATGATCGATTATTGACTAAATAATTACATCCTTCCCTTATTGGACATATTATACATTTTGGCGTTCTTGTACATATTTCACCCTGCCGATCTGCGCAAAAACTCCAAATAATCCGGTCAATATCTACTTCTGATTTACCAAATTTACAGCTCATATCTTCAATAATCTCAAGTGCCTGTAGCTTGTCTTGAGTAGTCCAGTTTGTATCTACTATCTCGCCATGATTGTTTATTCTGGTTTCAGGTTTACTCAAGAATCCACATCTAGTTTTACTCAAAAAACGCATTACGTGTACATCAGGTTTTGCACAAGAGACGCCAACATTTTTTAAGTATTCACATACAAGTGATACACCCATATAGTGTAATTTATATTCTCCTGTCAAAAAAAAATTAATTACATTTCGAGGTGATTCAGAGTGTACAAATTCATCCAAGCCATGTTTTTCATCTATTTTTTCAAGTATTTCAATATTATGAAATAAATTACTCATTTGACCTCTGAGTGAGACACCCCTAACGACCAGAGGTCTGATTTTTTCATAGAAATACTCACATTCATGGTTTTTTATTTCCTGTATATTATAATTAAAAAACTCATCATCGATTATATTAAGATTCCTTTCAATGTTTACTCACCTTTCACCACTGCTTAACTGAGCATGAATTAGATATTTTAAATGCTCTGACAGAGATAATGTTTTTCCATCCTGCCTATCTCTTGCACCTTGTGCAAGTGGGGTCAGCTTTTCTTTTTCGATAAGAAAGTTGTACATTATATCTAAAAAGCTAATATCGTGTTCCATATTTTCTTCCTTATCTCCTTAGTTACATAATGGCTGGGATTTGGAGAAGTTAAGGGTTTTCAAATTTTTTCAGAAAATTAGCATATTCATCTTTATCTGGGTCATGATATGGGCTTTTTGGATTTATCGGACAAGAAGGCCGTTCGCACTTAGAGAAATTATATCTTTCTTTACATGGCAGGTAAAGATGTCTTCCTATCCAGCCGATTTCTATCTTTTTTTCCTGATAATTCCAATTAAAATGTATTCTTAATGATTTATACCAATCATTTGATTGACATTTTCTATTGAAAGGTCTTAAATGTAAGCTAAAAACACTGTTATTTTCACCTCTTGTTCTTTCCGCTTTCACATTTATATCTTTAAGCTGCTCTTTATTTTCATCTACACAATCGGCTCCCAAGAGCTTTATTCTTGATTTACAACTCTCTATTAAAGTACAAGGTCTACAACAATATCCATCGCTTTCATCAATATCTGTATTTTGCCATATGTCAGTATTAATACTTTTAGAAAATAAATAAAGTATTTTTAGGTAAGAATATAACTTTATAGATATTCTTTCCTCAGTAAATGGTTTTCTATCCTTATTCTTAATTTCTATCAAATCTATATATTCACGCATGCTATTTTCAGTTGCCGGGTTAAATATTAACCATTCACTAAATTCTTTTTTTGCATTCAAAAAAGATGTATATATTTCATTACAATATTTTTTCAGGTAATTATATTTGGATTGTATAGAATCAAAATTATTAATTTTAATTTTTGATGGATTACATAAATAATTAGATTGTAAAGATGGAATGCAATAACGTATTTCAGATAATAAATCATTTTTTTTATCTTTTATATTGAATTTTATTTTTATTCTATTCTTTATATTACATGATACTTCATTTTCACTAAGATTCATTATCAGTTCAAGCTTATTATTTTCATCGGTGAAAATGATATCATTCAATATTATGCTTTTTATTACATTCTTTTTGCTGTGTTTTTTTATCTCATTGCAACAGCTATTGTCCCAATTATTATTTAATCGCATTTCATATTCTTCTGGAAAAATAATTTCTTCGTCATTTATATTTTCTATGTTTTTTATTTTAAATGGATAGTTTTTTTCGAAAAGGATGTATTTATTACAATCATTTGTATTTCCCTTAACATTAAGTAAGTCATATTTTCTTATTAAATCTGTAAAATTATCAGCGATACGCTTTTTATCATATTTTTCTATTTTCAAATTTATTTTATTATGATCATTAAATAGTAAATTATGTCTATTTAACAAACTAATATCTTCATTATTTATATAACTATTAACTGCTTCGTCATTGATTAGATTGCAAATCATATTTATATTTTTTAAATATTCATTAAATGTCCTTTCTGGGTTTTCCTTTGGTTGTGGAACAGCTAAAACTGATGCATCAATTAAAAAATTAATCATAGTCTTCATCCTCTTTCTCAGACTTTTTCAAAGCTTCATCAATAATTTTTTTATTTGCATTTTGAGCTTCGTCAAAAAAATCCTCGGGCCAATCAGATAAAGTGCCATATTTATTTATCGAAATAGGCTTGAAAGAAGTACGACCATCTTGCTTTTCTGCAAAATATATTTTACTTAAATCCCTAAAATCATCGTCGTTTTCTGATGAGGCATAGCGGTAACATAGATTATTAATAATATGTTCGCTGTGTGTTTCTACTATTATTTGGCGTCCTGAAAGTGCTATGGCTATAAAAAAGTCAGATAATTTTGATTGCATCTTGGGATGTAAATGTAATTCCGGTTGTTCAAAAATTAATGTCGAGCCTTTATCAGCCATAAGGCATGTAATTAGGATTGGAAGTACCTGGCTAACACCAGTACCAACGTGAGAGATATTAATTTCATTTAATTCTATTAAATACCTATCTTTTGTAATTTCAGATTCTAAATTATCAGTAATTCCTAGATAATTAAGCCATTCATTTAATGCCTCACGAAGAGTTTTTATACATGTCTGATTAATGCCTTGAGAATTATTTTCAAAAAATTCTGGTGATTTATATGTACAATTTTTATCTTTAAACATATCAAGAACAGCTGCAGTATATTCACCCTTTACGCCAACATCCTTAGGATCAGCAGCTTTTGAAAATGGATAATATGATTCACGATATCGAAGAGGGCCTAAATACTTAAAATTTTTAAAAAGGTCACCAAATACATTAAAGCAAGCTTCAAAATATATATTTGGGGTAATTTTATCTTTATTTGATTCATATAATTCTAAAAGATATTTTTTCCATTTGGTTGATATATCTATTTTTTTTGGCCAAAAATGATTAACTTCTACAGGGCATGAAAAATCATTATCGCCATGATTACTAAAAATAGGATTAAAGTCTGTTTTATATGTCGGAATTTTATTTTCATAATCTAAATTTAAATCTTCTTTTATGTTTAGAAAACGTATATATTCATCCTTATCATATTCTAAATCGAAAATTTTTTGTTGAATACTAACAACTCTAGGTGAAAACTGCTCTTTTTTATAACGCTTTTTTTCTTCATCAGAAAATATATTTTTAGAATGTAATGAATTAAATTCAAGAGTAAAATCAATAATATAATCTTTTTCATATGTCATTTCAAAGCGTTCATCTTCTAGATATGAATTTTTATCTTTTTCTGTAGCATTCTCATATTCTTCATTAAATTCTTCTAAATCTAATTCATTTAAAGCATCTTCTAAAATATATTCTTCTCTTTCTATATTACCAACCCCTTTATAACTCCATCTAATCCCGACAGGTAGATGATCACCTTTTGAATTTAAAAGTGGTCGGGACCTAATATCTTCAAATTGCCCCAAATCAACAAAATCACCATTTAAAACAAGAGAACGCTCGGAGAAATTATTTCGCATTGTTTGTGCAATAAGGAGAATAGATTGAATAAAAGAACTTTTTCCGCTGCTATTTGTCCCGGTTAATATGGTAAGAGGTGCCAATTCAAGGTCGGCGTTTTGTATAGATTTGAAATTTGATAAACCCCAAGTTTTTAACATGATTAAACTCCTTAACTTATTAATGCCCGGATATTTCAATACTTAATAAATTTGCAATAATAATATATATATTCAATTTTTATTTTCCTTTACAATTTCTGCAATGGCTAAAAGGACATCTCTATTTTGATCAATAATATTTTTGTCAATTATAATAGAAAACTTATTTTTTATAATAGTGTAAGAAATATTATTATTATCAAGAATTTCGATAACTCTGTTATGAAACACCTCTTTTAAACGAAACCCAAGAAGGGACTTATTTTGACTTCTTTTACGAAGCGAGAAACAATTGCTTCCATCCTGTGTAATGGCAATATAGGCCTTAACAAAGTTTAGAATGGGTTCAGAAAAAACAGTGGAAAACATTTTACATAGATATTCTGCGGTTTCAAGTGTACATTTTGATTTATTAACCCAATCTTCACGAGTAAATATTGTATTGTCAGTTGTACCATCATCAACTTCCTCGTAAGTGTCAAGAATTTTTGAAAAGAACAAAGCTCTCTTTCCATGAACTTCCAATAAAGATGCTTGAATTGCTATTATGGGGATGGAATGGCTTAAAAGTTGAATAACATTAAAGAAGCGTCTATTAATATGTTCAGCAACCAGAACGGCAAAATGCTGTCTTTGAGGCCAGCGGCGGCTTTCGTTATCCCAATATTCGATAGTACGAATTATATGTGTTTCATCTGTCTCGCCAAGCATTATTTCTACTTCATACATGGTATCATCTTCAGGGTTTTTCAATAGAATATCGAGGCGTCCCCCCGATGATTGTCTTCTTTCACGTTCAATTACATCCAATTCACCTAAACAGAGGCAATTAGGGTTTTCAAATATCAGATCCTGGAGCCAATATTCATCTTTTCCAGCCTCACGAATTGATATCTTTTTAGCAAATTCCATATTTTCTGACATAACTAGGCTTATACCACCCTTCTTCACCAAATTAATTTAATATCAAAACTATAGTGTATTTTTGATTATCTGTCCATTACTCTAATAAGACCTCCAAAAATATTAATGACTAAAAAAATAGAAACATAAGTGTTTGCTAATGTATGATTTTGTATTGTTTTTTGGGCTTTAACTCTTACAGAATACAACTTGCCTCACTCTCTGATCCTTCCCTCCGAACTCACCACTTTACCCTAAATCTCCCAAACCGGAATGGATACGACTCCTCTTGATAGAGCCGTTCGTTCTCCTTTCAAACAAATGACCGCACCAAGGCCAATTTTCTTTTTTAATTTCGTTAGTTCTCTAAAACTTTTGTAATCATTTTCTCCGGGAC
>Ga0099364_10004199_pt1 | contig 21906 bp, 12 predicted proteins | sample TergutTh196P3_FD_73070 | JGI IMG/M metagenome (GOLD analysis project Ga0099364, IMG submission 73070) | Microcerotermes parvus P3 segment gut microbial communities from Pointe-Noire, Republic of the Congo - Th196 P3 | ecosystem: Host-associated > Arthropoda: Insects > Digestive system > Gut ... | reverse complement strand
TAAAAGAAAATATCAATTTTACCGAGAATGAATTTGTTGCGGCAGGCCATTCTTTATGTGAATATTCCGCTCTCTGCGCTGCCGGATTTTTCAGTTTTAAAGACGGTTTATCCATGGTAAAATCCAGAGGCGAATATATACAAAAAGCTTCTGAATCCAACCCCGGCACTATGGCCGCAATAATGGGGCTTGAAGAAGCCGTGGTGAAAGATATATGCAAACAAGCATCTGTTATAGGCGTGTGCGAACCCGTTAATTTTAATTCTCCCGGGCAGATTGTTATCGCCGGAACGGTTGATGCGGTAAATAAAGCCGTGGGGCTTGCAAATGCGGCCGGCGCAATGAAATGCGTCGTTTTAAATGTTTCCGGACCGTTTCATTCTTCTTTAATGTCTACGGCAGCCGATATGATGGCCGAAGAGCTTAAAAAATATGACTTTACAAGTCCCAGATTCGGCGTTTACACAAACTGTGATGCTGTCTTGACAAAAGACTCCGCAATTGTTAAAGATAAATTGGTAAAACAGATAAAAAGCGCGGTAAGATGGGACCAAAGTATTCAAAATATAATGAATGACGGTTTTGATAAGTTTATCGAAGTAGGCCCGGGTAAAGTTTTGAGCGGTCTTTTGAAAAGAATTGACAGAACTAAAAAAGCTTTGAACGTTGAAGACAGCGCATCGCTTGAAAAAACGATAACGGCTTTAACGGCAGACGCATAGAGACATAGACGCATTGATGCATAGTAAAGGCAAAGACACAACTCCAAAAAAGATGTTGCTATGCGTCTATGCATCCATGCATCTACGCATCAAGGAGAAAAAATGAGACTTAAGGGAAAAACAGCAGTAATAACAGGTTCCGCGCAGGGTATAGGCAGAGCAATAGCGGAAACGTTTGCGCAGGAAGGCGCAAATCTTGTGATATCGGATATTAATGCGGAATTATCGCAAAAAACCGCCGATGAAATAAAGGCAAAGTACGGCGTTGATACATTGGCTGTCGCCGGAAACGTGGCAAAACTTGATGAGTGTGAAAACCTGGTAAAAAGCTCGCTTGACAAATTTTCCAAAATAGATATACTAGTGAACAATGCCGGCATAACAAAGGATAATCTCGTCCTGAGAATGACTGAAGCTGAGTGGGACGCGGTTATCGCGGTTAACTTAAAAGGCGTGTTTAACTGCATAAAAGCCGCTTCAAAGCCTATGTTTAAGCAAAGAGAAGGAAGAATAATAAATATTGCTTCCGTAGTAGGCGAAATGGGCAATGCGGGACAGATTAATTATTCTGCTTCAAAAGGCGGAGTAATAGCTATGACAAAGACCTGCGCTAAGGAGTTTTCTTCAAGAAATATTCTTGTTAATGCGATAGCTCCGGGATTTATCCGCACGGCAATGACCGACGTATTGAGCGATGAAGCAAAAAAAGCGATGTCGGACATGATACCGCTCAAAAGGCTCGGCGAAGTTTCAGACATAGCTAAGGCGGCTTTATTTTTCGCAAGCGATGATTCGTCTTATATAACGGGACACGTTCTTTCGGTGAACGGCGGAATGTACATGTAAACGGCAGGTAAAAGGTAAAAAAGACGGAAAAGTATTTTGTCGTTGACGTTTTTTATATTTTATATCAAATTGTAGTGCAAAATAAAGAAAGGGGGAAGTACAAAATGGCAGACACAGAAGCTAGGGTAAAAGAAATTATTGTTGAGCAGTTAGGCGTAGATCCGGCGGAAGTAGTGACAGGCGCGTCTTTTGTTAATGATTTAGGCGCTGATTCATTGGATACCGTTGAGCTCGTAATGGCTTTTGAAGAAGAATTCGGTATTGAAATTCCGGATGAAGAAGCTGAAAAAATTCAGACTGTCGGAAACGCGGTTGAATACATAAAAGCTCATGCGGCCGGCAAATAATTTATTTTTAAGGCTAAGGCATTACAATGAAAAAAAGAATAGTTATAACAGGCATGGGAGTAGTTACGCCTATAGGCATAGGTAACGAAGAGTTTACAAAAGGCCTTAAGGAAGGCAGGTCAGGTACTTCAAATATTGAAGGGTTTGACGTAAACGCTTACTCCACAAGATTTGCCGCTACTGTCAAAAATTTTTCACCTGAAGAATTTATTGATAAGAAAAAAGCAAGAAGAATGGCAAGATTTACGCAGCTTGGCATGGCTGCCGCGAAGATGGCTATTGAAGATTCAAAACTTGATCTTTCAAAAGAAGACATGTCCAGAATCGGCGTTATAACCGGCGTCGGAATCGGCGGTTTGGACGTAATTGAAGAAGAAGAAAAGACTCTTCTGGAAAAAGGTCCGAGAAGAGTCAGCCCTTTTCTTATTCCTATGATTATTACAAATATGCTTCCCGGCGAAATAGCCATCCAGTATGGCTTTATGGGCGTCAATTACGCTGTTACAAGCGCTTGCTCGTCCGGAAATCATGCCATGGGAGACGCTTTAAGAGCGCTTTGTTACGGCGACGCTGACGTTATGATTTCCGGCGGATCCGAAGGCGCGATTACGCCTTTGGGGCTTGCCGGTTTTTGCTCGATTAAAGCATTATCCCAGAGAAACGATGAACCGCAGAAAGCTTCAAGGCCTTTTGACAAAAACCGTGACGGTTTTGTCATGGGAGAAGGCGCTGCGATAATCGTTCTTGAAACTTTGGAACACGCATTAAACAGAGGCGCAAAAATATATGCCGAACTCGCCGGATACGGAGCGTCGAATGATGCATATCATATGACGGCGCCGGAACCGGAAGGCAAAGGCGCGATTTTAGCAATGGAAAGAGCCATTGAGGATGCGGGTATTTCCAAAGAAGAAGTCGATTATATTAATGCCCACGGCACATCTACGGAATTTAATGACAAAACCGAAACTTTGGCTATAAAGAAAGTTTTCGGCGAAAGAGCTTATAAGATTCCGATATCGTCGACAAAGTCGATGACGGGACATCTCTTAGGCGGAGCCGCTGCGGTGGAGCTTGCTGCAACCGTTTTTTCAATGCAGGAAGGTTTCATTCATCCGACGATAAATTATGAAACGCCGGACCCGGAATGCGACCTTGATTATGTTCCTAATACGGCAAGAAACCAGCAGATAAACTGCGCTCTTTCAAATTCGCTTGGTTTCGGCGGACATAACGGTGTCGTAATTATAAAAAAATATGTCAAATAAAAGTCTTGAAAAACTTCAAGAGGCTATTGAATATCAGTTTAATAACCTTGAAGTTTTAATGATAGCTTTGACTCATAAATCATATGCAGCCGAGTCGGGCATACAAATATACAATGAGCGGATGGAATTTCTGGGCGACAGCATTCTGTCCGCTATTGTCGCAGAAAGCCTTTACTACAGATACTCCGACGAAACGGAAGGAAAACTTTCCCAGTTAAAATCCCAAATAGTGTCGTCTCAGAATTTAAGCGAATGGGCAAAAGAAATTAAGCTCGGCGATTTTGTTCTGTTGGGTAAAAGCGAAGATACAACAGAAGCTAGGCAGAGAGAAGGTTTGTTGTGCGACGCTTTTGAAGCGTTAGTTTGCGCGGTTTATTTGGACGGCGGTTTTGAAAACGCGAAAAAATTTGTTTTGAAGTTCCTTGATAAACAGCAGGATATCGTGATAACTGATTATAAAAGCAGGCTGCAGGAGGCCGTGCAGTCGGAATATAAAATTTTGCCGAAATATAAAATTTTAAGAGAAAGGGGCCCCGACCACGACAAAAATTTTGAAGTGGCGGTTTACGTGAAAGATCAGCTTTTAGGAAAAGGCGTCGGGCATTCAAAAAAAGAAGCCCAGCAGGAAGCCGCGCTAAAGGCTTTGGAAAATATAAAAAAGACAGTGAGTAGTTAGTAATGAGTAATGAGTAATTTTGGTGTGCGCTTTGCGCACCTGTTAATATGCGGGGCTTTGTTGCCCCGCACAGCAATTACTAACTACTCATTACTAATTGCCGTTAAAGGAGATATTATAAAATGGCTATGGATTATTTTTTGTCGGAAGAAGAGCAAATGATGATTGAAACGGCAAGAACTATTGCTCAGGAAAAGATGAAGCCGGTCAGAGAGCATTATGACGAGAAAGAAGAGTTTGCGTGGGAAATAGTAAAAGAATTTGCGCAGGCTGACCTTTGCGGAGTTTATATTCCGCAAGAGTACGGCGGTTTCGGAAAAGGAATCATGGGATTGGTTTTGGTAGTTGAAGAGCTTTGCAAAGTCGACGGAGCTATAGCTTTGTCTCTTGCGGCGACTGCGCTTGGAACGCTTCCCATTCTTATAGCCGGAAATGAAGAACAAAAGAAAAAATATCTGCCGGACATAGCCTCAGGCAAAAAACTTGCCGCTTTCGGTTTAACCGAAGCAGAAGCAGGTTCAGACGCGACCGGAATGAGAACAACCGCGGTTAAAGACGGCGATCATTATATTTTAAACGGCACAAAATGCTTTATCACTAACGGCGGCGACGCTGAAACTTATACGATTTTTGCAAAAACAAATCCTTCAAGAGGAGCAAGAGGGATCTCATGCTTCATCCTTGAAAAAGGAATGGCGGGATTTGAGTTCGGCAAAAAAGAAAAAAAGATGGGCATCAAATCTTCTTCAACGAGAGAATTGATATTCAATAACTGCAAAGTCCACAAAGACCAGCTTCTCGGAAAAGAAGGGCACGGTTTGATGATAGCTCAGGCGACTCTTGACAATTCAAGGCCCGGAGTTGCGGCGCAGGCTTTGGGCATTGCTGCAGGCGCTTTGGATGAAGCGGTCAATTATGCAAGAAAAAGAGTACAGTTCGGGCAGGCAATAGCTTCATTCCAGGGGATACAGCATATGCTTGCCGATATGGCGACTGAAGTAGAAGCCGCAAGATGTCTGCTTTACACGGTAGCAAGAAGCATAGACAAAGGTACCGGCGCAAGAACAAGCAAAGAATCCGCAATGGCAAAATTGTTCTGCTCCGAAGTCGCGATGAAAGTTACGACAAATGCGGTGCAGATTTTCGGCGGATACGGATACTGCAGAGAATATCCTGTTGAAAAAATGATGAGAGACGCGAAAATCACGACATTATACGAAGGAACAAGCCAGATCCAGAAAAACGAAATTGCTTTGAACTTGATAAAAGAATCGGCGAAAGGAAAATAAAAGGCAGTGAGTAGTTAGTAGTGAGTAGTGAGTAATTTTGGAGTGCGCGGAACGCGCACCTATTTGTAAGCTGGGCTTTGCCCCGCACAATAATTACTAACTACTCATTACTAATTACTTATTGCCGTTAGGAGTATAGATGAACATAATAGTATGTATCAAACAAGTACCAAATACCACAAACGTGCAGATCGACGCGGAAACGGGAAGGCTTAAAAGGGAAGGCGTTGAGTCGATAATCAATCCTTTTGACGAATACGCGATTGAAGAAGGCGTTCGCCTTAAAGAAAGAACGGGCGGAAAATGCATAGTTGTGACAATGGGTCCTCCTCAGGCGGAATCGGCTTTGAGAGAAGCCATTTCAAGAGGAGTTGACGAAGCCGTACTCGTAAGCGACAGAGCTTTCGGAGGAGCTGATACTTTGGCGACTTCGTATGCTCTTTCTTCGGCGATAAAACAGCTCGGCGATTATAGCGTGATTTTGTGCGGCAAGCAGGCAACCGACGGAGATACTGCCCAGGTTGGCCCAGGAATTGCGGAAATGCTTAACATTCCTCATATAGCTTACGTTAAAAAAATAGAAGATATTAACGACAAGTCCATGAAAGTTGAAAGAATGATGGAAGACGGATACGATTTGATTGAATCTCCGGCGCCGTGTCTTTTAACCGTAGTTAAAGAAATAAACAATCCCAGAGTCCCTTCCTTGAAAGGAAAGATGGCCGCAAAGAAAGCGGTTATTAAAACTTTTAACGCGCCGTCAATAAATGCCGATGAAAAAAGAATCGGTCTCAACGGTTCTCCGACGCAGGTTATGAAAATTTTTACTCCTCCGCAAAGAACGGGCGGGGAGAAATTTTCCGGCGATGCTCAGCAGCAGGCAGCAGCTTTGGTCGGAAAAATGTCGGATATTGGAATTATATAAGGCAGTTAGGAGTTAGGAGTGTGGAAGGTGGAGCGGATGTGTTTTCGCCTTGCGAAAACTTGTTAATAGGTTTCGGCGATGCCGAAACACAATAACTCCAAACTCTACACTGCAAACTCCAAACTTTTTTAAAGAGGTTAAAATGGCAAATCAGATAATAGTATCAACGGAAAAATGCGTGGGATGCAAACTTTGCGTCGGGGCGTGCAATTTCGGCGCGATTTCAATGCAGGAAAGGCCGGAGCATCCTAAAAAGCAGGCTCTTGCCGTAATAGATTTGAATAAATGCGTGTTTTGCGGAGCTTGCGTTGATGCCTGCAAATTTAAAGCGATCGAAATGAAAAAAGACGCTCCTCAGGAAGGCGTTGACAAAAATTTGTACAGAGGCGTTTGGGTTTATGCAGAGCAGAGACACGGCGAAATTTCAAGCGTTGTGTATGAACTTTTAAACGAAGGCGCAAGGCTTGCAAAACGGCTTGAAGTTCCTTTGAGCGCGGTTTTGATCGGTTTAAATATTAAAGCGAAAGCCCAGGATTTGATAGAGCGCGGGGCGGATAAGGTTTATATTTTCGATAATCCGGTTTTTATCGAATTTCAGGACGACCCTTACGCAAGTATTCTTACACAGCTTATAGAAAAAGAAAAACCGGAAATTATCCTCATGGGCGCGACAAATATAGGGCGTTCTTTTGCGTCAAGAGTTGCGGCAAGGATACAAACGGGACTTACGGCTGACTGTACGGCGCTGGATATAGATTTGCAGACCAGAAATCTTTTGCAGACGCGTCCTGCTTTCGGCGGAAATATTATGGCGACTATTCTTACGCCGAGACACCGCCCGCAGATGGCCACCGTAAGACATAAAGTGTTTAAAGAAGCGAAAGTTGAACAAGGCAGAAAAGGCGAAGTAATTGAAAATAAAGTTGATGTTTCAACTTTGGTAAACAGGACAAAATTTTTAGGATTTATAAAAGACTCAAGCGCGCATGTTAATCTTGCGGATGCGGATATAATCGTTTCCGGCGGAAGAGGTTTGGGCAAACCCGAAGGTTTTAAGCTTATTGAAGAGCTTGCAGAACTTCTCGGCGGAGCAGTAGGTTCTTCGAGAGCCGCCGTAGATTCGGACTGGATACCTTATTCTCATCAGGTAGGACAAACCGGAAGAACGGTCGCTCCGAAAGTTTATATAGCCTGCGGAATTTCAGGGCAAATACAGCATATGGTGGGAATGAGCTCATCGGATACGATAATCGCGATAAATAAAGACGCAACATGCCCCATGATGCAGACCGCGACTTATGCTTTGGAAGGCGATCTATACGAAATCATCCCGAAAATCATAAGCGAGATAAAAAAATCAAGATGCGCCGTTTAACGGCAGAGAATAGATAATAGATAATAGAGAATAGAGAAAATGTCCACCCTCTCCTTTTATCCTTTCCCTAAGCGGGATGGTATGGTGAGGGTGTGTCAGTTATGAGGAATAAAATAAAATGCACGAACATGCAATAGCAAGAGATTTGTGGAAAGTTGTTTTAAGCGAAGCTCAAAAAAATAATTTGAAAAAAATAACCAAAGTTACGGTCGTTTTGGGAATGGCTTCGGGAATTGAGCAGGATATGTTGGATCATTCCTTTGCCGACCATATATTTCCCGAAAGCGAAATCGCAAAAAATGCCGTTATGGAATATGAAATTCTTCCGCTGTCCGCACAATGCAATGTATGCAAGGCAGAGATAAAACCTTCCCAGATGGAAAATCTTAAATGTCCTTATTGCGGTTCAAGCGATATGAAAATCATTTCCGGACATGAGGTTTATATTAAGAATATTGAGGGAGAATAAAACGACAGGTAAAATATAAAAAACAAACATATAGTCAATTAATGTAGTCATATTTCTCAGTTCTGAGTTTTTTCACTTCTGTCTTTCCCGTCTTTGCCAAGATTTTGCCGCTTTTTTTAACTTTTGCTCCAAAGCTTAACTCATTTTTAACAGAATGCTTATAATGTCTTAATACCTTTTTTTTATCATATTGTAAAAAGGGAGGTATTAAGATGCCTATGGTAAAGAAAATCATATCTTTGCTGGTTTCTTTTTGTTTTCTTGTTTCTTTATTTTCAGATTTTGCTTATTCTTCCGTAAATAAAAATTCTGCAGCTGACTCTCGCCAGCCTGATATCTTTTCGGAATTTAAAATAATTGACTCGTCGTACAAACAGGGAACTCCTCTTATAATATTTATAAACGATCTCCACTCGGATCCTGCCGTCCAAAAATCAATATTTAATTTTCTCGGGAAACTTCACTCGTCGGGCACGCTTGACCGCATTTTTGCCGAAGGTGCGCCGTCCGGCAGGATAGACATCTCGCATATTGCCGGAACATTTGCCGAAAAAAAGAAAGAAATTATGGATATATTTCTATTTTCCGGCCTTGCAAGCGGGAGCGAAGTTTTCAGCATAAAGAATGATTTTCAAAACTTTTACGGTATAGAAGATTGGGATATTTATATTAAAAATCTGCAAACCGCGGCTTCAAAATATGAGCTTGATTACAATATTTTTTCGCGTATAAAAAAAGAAGTATATGAAAACTGCGAAAATGACATACGCCGCATAATAAAAAATATTGAAAAAATAAAAGATCTTACCGAAGACTCGGAAAAAGCCGTGTCGGAAATAGGGACAATAAGCGGTAATTTTTTTATAGATTTGAAAAATTATGACGAAATAAACAAATATTTGAAGATCAATGCCGTAAATCAAAATCTGAATGAAAAAGATATAAAAAAAGACATATATAACGTAATGGAATTTCTTCAAAAAAATATTCCGTACGGGGAATATATCCGGTTGACCGAAAAATTTGCGGAATCCGAATGGGATATATTTTTATCCGATTTATACGTAATACTGAAAGGACGTTTTGTAAATATTCTGGCGGATTATCCTAATTTATCCGAAATATTATATTTGCGGGAGCTTAAACATTCTCTTAAGCCTTATGAACTGATAGAGCAGATAGAAACCTTTAAAAACAATATACTCGGCAATATCGAACCTTCAGGCAAAAAAGAAAACGTTATGCTGTATTTTTTTGCGGATCTTTTGGATAAATACGGCAAACTTAAAATTTCCGAAGATGAATTTAAATATATCATTGAAAATAAAGAACTTATTTTGAAAACTTGTTTCAAATATCTCGAAAAAAAAGATTTTTTAACGGCGTCAAAAATATTGTCTGACGGAGAAATAAAAGAATATTATGAAAATAATATCATCAGGAACGGTATTTTTTATGAAAATATCAAAAGAGTGATCGATTCAAATGATTCCGTCAGGGAGATCGTTTTTTGCGGAAAGAAGTATACAAGCGTCAGCGCTGCCGTGATAGGCGGATTTCACGCATCGTTAATGTCAAAGCTGAAAAACGAAAATATATCATATATTTCACTGCTTCCGGAGACTGACAATTATGAAGAAACCGTCTATAAAAACCTGATAATGATGTCGGCCGCTGCAAGAGCCGAGGCTCTCGCTCCGCCTTTGCTGAGCGCTGCGGTTAACGGAGGCGAACTCGGAAATATAATTGATTTTTGGTCTTCGTTTGACGACATTTACTCGGTCCGGGCAATTAATGCCGTTAACAAACTGCTTTCTGAAAGAAATATTCCCCTGACGGTTAAAACAAACAAAAATAAGCGCATAATAATAAGCGCCCGGAAATCTAAAAAAATAAATATCTTCGGAAAAATATTCGCGCGCGCAAAAAGCGTAAAGATTGTCAATAATGACAAAACAAGAGAATCCGTTATTTTAAACGAGTATCTTAGAACTCTGGACTCTTTGAACGGCGATATGCCGGATATTGTGCTTGTGTGCCTCAAAAATAAAGAAGATATAAAATTTTACAGAGATACTCTGAAGAGAATGCGTTCGACGACGCCTTTGTCCAAAGTTAATTTTAAATTTATTCACGTTTCGGACGACGGCACCGGAGCGTCCTTTATAGGGATAGCCGAGTATCTTGAAACGTTAAAAAAACGCATAAGGTTTAAAAATATCAAAGACAAAAACTTTTCGGATCTTAAAATCTGCGCCGTTAATATAGACGGTCTCGATAAATCCGAAGTTTGCAGGGAGCTGCCTTTTTATTTTAACGGAGAAAAAATTACCGCGCTGGAACTCAGCATATTAAACGGAATAAGGGCGTGCCGGTCATTTGGAGCAAGGGGCGGGCTTGCCCTGATGGATCCGTCAAAAATATATATCGGAGATATGAAACCGACCGGCGAAATAACGATAATTTCATCGATGGTAAGTTATAACGACATTACCGGTTACGGAATGCCATGGGTAATAAGCAGCGGCGGAGATTTCAGTCAAAATACCGCAAAAAAAATATACTACAACTTTGACTTAGAGCAAATAAGCGACAAACTTGAAAAAAAGAGCATATTGGAAAAAACTTACAATCTTGATAACAGGCTGACTGAGCAGTTTGAAACTACCACGGGCAATATTTTATTCAGTTTTGACGATCCGTCGGCATATTCTTCTTTTTGGGAGCAAATTTCACAGCTTTATAAAAACATATACCGTAATAACGATGCCGCAAAAACGTCTCCCGAGGTTGATTTTATACAGCATATACTTATTCCGTTATTGAGGATGAAAAACGGCGAAGATTCTTTGTCGTATTTTGCAAAAACCGGAATAGACAAAGAGTTCGGCGTGTTTTATGAAAATTATTCTTCTTTTTTTGACGCTTCGCTGAATAAAAATTTGCAGGACGTGATTGAAAAAATAACGATAACGTCTTACAATCAGCCGCATTCGTTCTATTCTTCAGGACATGAAAGCGAGTTGTTTGCGGGTCTGGTCGAATATTATAATTCGGAAATAAACCAAACGGCTTTCCAAGACGCAAAAACGGCTTCAAACAGCGGTTCCGACAGCGGTTTCGCAGATTTGATGCAGTCGGAATACGGCGGACTTGTCAGAACAATCGTCAATACTAAATTTCAAAAAAGAGATTTTGACACGGAAAGAAGAAAATTAGTTTCTTTGTATAAAAACATCGTCATAAAAAGCGAAAAAAACATAGAATTGATAAATGAATTTTTACAAAACAATACGATCCCAAACGCTAATGACAGGCAGCGCCTTGAAAATCTAAAAAAGCTTTTTGCCGCCGCCGAATACTACTCTCTTGAATACCTTAAAACGCTTGATCATTTTGAAAATATATCCATACTCGGAGGATACATATTTCCAAAATCGTCAATATTTGAGCGGTCAAAAATTATGCCTTTTAACAGAAAAATATTTGGCATGCATTCAAACTTTCAAAAAGAAAAAATAGAGCTAAGGAAGCAGGTTTTCAAACTTTATACGCTTGGAAATGCCGTAAGCGGCTCGCTGTATGATTATGACGCGGTTTTAGGAGACGTTAACGCTTATATAGACGAAAAAGAATACCCTTCGGAGAAAACTTATCTCGGTATTGAAAAAAATTGGACTGACAGAAAAGCTATGCAGAGAATTTTGTCGGTAATTTTGGCTTTTCAGTCGATTTTTTCGGCTTTTGCCGTGGCATTTGCGAGCGTAAACGGAAACTGGTCTCTTATAGGGCAAAGCGGAGCGATAAGCGCAATTATTTTTGCTCTCTGTACTGGCCTCGGGTTATCCGTTTTTCTGCACAGACTGATGATTTTTATAGGGAAACATAATTCTTTTTACGGCAAAAAAATAAAAAAGCTTGCTTTAGCCGGTAAAAATCATTTTGAAGATATGCGTTATATGTCCGATGAAGACATTCTGCTTGGCGAAATAAAAAAAGATCTTGAAGGTTTAAAAAAATCATTAGCGGGGAATGCCGGTTTGCATTCCCTGCATGATAAGATACTCTCTGCGGAAAACGCCGTCCGTTTATACGCCGCCGGCGGAAATAAAGACGATCTGTATGAAATAAAAGAAAGAATTTCAGAAATATCAGACGCAATAAATTCTGAGCCGGAGCTTAAGAATTTTTATTCCGGACTTAGCATAAAAAGCGCGCAAATCCCTTCTAAAAACAAAACTCAAGCCGAAAGATATGATCGCGTAAAAAAAAGCATTGCGGAAGCTTCGGGAGAATATCTGAAGAAATGGAAGAACATATTAGATTCCGGAGACTTAAACGTTAACAGGCTGGAAATAATAAGAAAATACGCTTTACAGCTGATAAAAATTACTGTGTTTTCGGAAAATGCTTTTATTCCGGAAAACAAAGAACAAATTATTTCAATAATACAGGATTTCAGCCTTTTGCATAATGCGACAATGGACAGGATAAAAATTATGCCTGCTTCGGAAAAAGAGAAAGCTTTGCTTGAAATAAAAAGTTTTGAAGGATCGGGGAGTTATGCGAGAGCGTATTACAGGGTTCTCAGCTATGCTTTGAGCGCCGATATTCTTAACAGTTACAGAGTATCAAGAAAAGGTCCTTTCTTTTTTCTTGAAAAGTTGAAAATTCTTGACGCTGTCAGATATATAATGGGCATAAATTTCGGGATATACGCTTCACAAAAAGGTTTTTTAAAGTCAGTGCGTGATTTGACAGGTATAGGAAATTCTCTTGTTCCGGGACTCTATGATCAAAACAAATTAATGGCATTTTCCGAAAAATATCTTCGCTCAAAGCGTAATCCGGAAAGATTTGACATAGGAATAAGCGAATTTTGGAAGTTGAGAAAAATGCTTACGAGATTATTTCCGCTGCTGTTTTTTTTAAGAAACGTCGTCGTAAACAATCTTTATCTTGATCCGTATAAATTGTTCATAGCTTTTATAACCGGAGTAGGGCTATCGGTTTTGATGCATTGGGTCCCGATAATTTTAGGATTAATGCACACAAAGTTTTATAAAATCACTTCCGCCGGAAAATCAAAGGAGAATTATCCCGATCCGCTGAGAGAAGAAATAATCAAAAATAAGGCATTGCAGCTTTTTGACGTTCCTTACGGAAAAGTTCCGGATATTATGTTTGTTTCGGTCAATTACGACAATGAAGGCATAAACGACATTAAAGACATCCTTGCCGGAATTATGCTTAACGGCAATTTAAAACATATGCGTATTGAATTTGTCATAAATAAAAATCTCGGCGACGGAAATGCTTTGATGGATATTTTTACCTACATTGATTCCGAAGAGTTTAAATATAAGTATCCCGAACTTGCCCAAAAAGACATATCGGAAATAGATGCGGTAGTTTTAAATATTGACGGTTTAGAGCACGAAAATATATTAAACGAAATACCTTTTCCGGCAATGGAAAAAAACGTGACGCCTCTTGAGATATCCGTATTGAACGCCGTAGGCCTTTTTCAAAACAGCGTTAAAAAAGGAGGCATTATTGTGGCTGATCCTTCTTATATTTATATCGGAGATCTGAAACATACGGGCGACATAACGCTTTTAAGCGCAGATTCCGAATATGAGCAGATACGTTCGCAAAATCTTCCGGTATTCGTATCCGGAGAAATAGGAGAGCAGCAGCCCGGAGAAAGTCTTTTAAAAAAAATATATAAAACTTTTGATATCGCGGAGCTCTCGAATTTTATGCTTAAGGCGGCTTTTGAAAATATTTTGAAGCAAAAGGGCGGAAGCGAGCAAATATCCGCTTTTTCCGGACTTTCTTCAATATCAATGGACGGCGGCAAGATGAAAAAGTTTACGGCATATATGCTGGCATTAAACGATTATATAGAAAATTATCAAGGCGTAAAATTTAAAACGGATTTTCTTAACCATATTATGATACCTTATACGATGCTCAATAACGGCGAATCCATAGACGTTTATCTTTCAAAAATAATGTCCGGAATAAACGACAGGGAAATAAGAAAACAGTATTATGATTTTTTCTCCGGCATATTTGAAATACATAAAAACTTTTACGGCGCGGACAGCAGCGCGCTGAAAGTAAATATCGTAAGACCGCCGGAATCGCTTCTCGGCAAGGCCGAACCCGGAAACGAATATTATGACATGATAATGTCATTTTTTAAAAATATTCCCGAAAGCAATACCGTAGGACATAAAATAAAATCCGCAGCGCGGCATTCGGTCAAAACCTCTTTAAACGCCGTAAATTACGGGACAAATAATATTTCTTTTTCCGGAAAACTTTCAAATGCAATAACGGAACATAATTACGGAAAAGAAAAATCATTTGTTTTTTTAATGCCGGATATGAATCCGGATTGCAAGAGGCATATTGCGGCCGCCGCTCAGGCTGGTTTCAGTTCCGTCAGCGCGGCGATAAAAAGCGGTATGGAAGACGCCTCCGAAGACGATATGATCGTTAATATTCCGGTAGGCGCAAGCGTAATTTCCGCAAAAGTAATTATAAGCGAAGAGTATAAAAATTCTTATGTTTTGAAATTCGTTCCTTTGTACAGCGGTATTTTAGGAGAAAGCGAATACAGAATAATCAATGCCGTGCTTTCCGACGAATATGAAGACGGCCGCGGCGCTTTAATAAAGAAAATATTTTTAGGAAGAGGAATGCTGGCGGTTTTAAAAGACATTGCGTCCGGAAGAAAAGAGCTGAAGCCTCTTCAAAAGGCGCTTGGTACATCCTTAAAAAACGGTTTGATGTCTATGGTGTCTATTGACGGCGCCGGAGTTTTTGCAAATCCTAAGATATTGGACGACGTTTTTACAAATGACGAAATGCTTAACGGCATAAATTTCGGCAGTATTTACGTGAACAAGGAAATAAGCGGGGATAAAACGGCGGTTTCTGCGGAAGATGATTATCTTGTCAAATTGTCAGACGAAACTTCGGTTTTCAACGTTTTTGAAAATAATTTGCTGGATACCGGCCTTATTTCGGCATTATTTTCAGACGCGGCTTTCATTTTGAATTTTAACCGCAGCATAACCGGCGATATAGACGCCGAAGAATATAAACTTTCCAAACTTGATAAAAATATTTTTTACTCCGACGCAAAAACGTATATTAACGATCTATCTTCTTTGATCGGCTCCGCTTCGCTTAAGCAGCGCGGAGTACCGGAAGCGGAACGTCATCCGGATAATGCCGTTGAGAAAATTATTCCTTCGCTGACGCTGAATACAATTTCCGATATGTCGTCGCTGGAAAGAGTTCTTGATCCTAAAATAATAAACACGGTGATTATTTCAAATCTTTACGCCGAAACGGAAAAGGGTTCGGCAATAGGCGGCGTTTTTAATCCTATGCTTGCCGATCTGCAGGCTGAAATGGCAAGAATCGGATATAAGGATGAGAGTTTTCTTGGGCTTATGCTTGAAGAAAAAGCCGATCTTAAAACATGGAAAAACATACCGTCAAGATTTTATGCCGCAGGCATTCTTTTGGCGCATTTAAAGACAAAACGTGACGAAGCCCGCAGATTTGAAGAGTTTAAAAAAACGGACTTTATCGCCGGCGCGGAAAAAACGTTTGAATATTTTACGGCATTGGCGCTGAGCGGAAAAAAAGAAATAAGCAGGGATGAAATATCCGAAATAAAATCGCAGAACGGCAAAAAATGGGATGAAGCCGTCGAGCAGATTAAATATATGGAGTATATTGTTTTTGACCGGTTTAAGGAAGCTTGTGAAAAACTTAAATCAAAGGGGATCAAAGTCATTGTGAAGGCAAATTTGATGACTTTGACCGAGTCCGCGGATTTAGGCGAAGGTTATTTTGAAAGTTTCAATAACGGGGAAAATGTGCTTTGTCCTGAATTCGGGACAGAAGCCAAATTTTCTTCTTTTGACGGCAGAATGTCTTTCCTCGCCGGAAATATGTCCGTAGGAGGATTTCTTATAACTAATATTGACGCTTATCACGGCAAAGCTCGCATTGCCGTCCGTCTGCAGACAAAACTGCAAAACGGCCTTGATAAAAAAATGGTTTTAATATTTGAAGACGATGATAATGGCAAATATCCCGTGAAAGAAAACGTTTTTGTTCTTACCGCAAAAAAAGGCGAAAACGTATTGTACAAATCCGGGATCAATGCTTCTTGCGCAATACAGGAAATGCTTGATTTTTTAAAAAACGGCGGATTTGAGCGCGTAAATTTTCCGCTTTCTTTTTTCGCCGACGCGGGAATAAAACTTGAAAGCATAAGGCTTGGAAAAAAAGATCTGCTAAAGCAGGTTTATGCTAATCCGCAGGAATATTATATGAAAGGGTATTATGAAGTCGGGAAAAACTCAAAACTTGCCGCCGAGGCTGAAAAATTCATTATAAACGACGAAGAAAATTCAATATATAAAATCAAAGCCAAAGGAGCGTTTGTTTTTAACGCGCTTTATTCTTACATAAAAACAAAAGGCAAAGACGGAGAAAATGTTTTAAGATATATTTCGCAAAACAACAGTCTTTTCCCTATTGCAAGAAAGTATTTGGAAAATTTTGGGACGGAATCCGCCGTTTTGCGTTATATAAACAATCTTGAACTGAAAAGTAATTCCGTATCCGAGGAAAACAGGCATCTTTACGCAATGCAGCTTATCGGTTTTATGAACGGGATCATAAACCGCAAATATAATGCTTCGGATTCGGATTTGGCGGCAAAGGCATATGCGTTTGCCGATTCCTTTGTAATAAAAGATAATTTTATAAATTATATTCCCGAAAAAAATGAAATTATGTCTTTATACGGTTTATATTCAGGCGGCAGGGATAAAAAATCATTTGCCGCAAAATTGTATAAATATTTCAAAAATTGGGATAAAATTTCCTACGGAGAAAGCGATCCGGCCGTTCTTTTATGGCTTATCGAGCAGTTTGGCTTGTTTTACGGAGATTTGTATGCGGAAGAGAAATTGTCCTATGCTAAAAAAATAATTCCTTATTTTAGCGGCATTTTGGAACATTGTAAAAATAACGGGACAGATTCCGCGGAATACGAAGCGCTCTATCTGAACGCTTTACAAATATGCGCAGCCGTAAATAAAACCATTGATAATTCATGGCGTTCGCCGTATGTGGAATCCGAAATAAACAAGATGAAAGATTATATAAGCGAAAAATATTTTAAAAATGACGGCGATAAAAATTATACCCCCGATTTACTGCTGTTTTTTTCATTGAGCTCTATGCTTAATTCCGGCAGTTTCGGCATATATAAAAAAGAAATCACTGAAAAATTTAAGGAGCATTCGCTTAACGGTTTCGGAGGATTGAAGTCCGGAAAAGCTTATCCGCATTATCTGTATTATTATCTGATGCTTGTTCCTTATACTGAAAGAAAAACTCTCTTGGAAAATTTGAGTTTGTATCTTGAAGACAATTTAAGCCTGCCCGAATATTTTGCCAGAAAAAGCGGATTTTCCGCCGGAGGAAATTACAGAGATCCGGTTTCAGCCGCTTATTTCGCTATGATATTTAATGCGGCGGACGATACCAAAATAAAAATAAAAATAGGCGCGAAAACGTTTGAAAAATCAATGTCGGCGGCAAAAAACATATTGATTGCGGCATAATATAACGGCAATGGCGATTGGGTCTCTTTAAAAACCTATCTAAAGCGGCGTCATTCCCGTGAAGACGGGAATCCATTTTGTCGTTATCGTCGGACACATTTAAAAGCAGCATTGATACCCGTTTTTACGGGTATGACAAAATTGGGTTTTTAGAGAAACCCAATTACGAATTGGATACCTAACAGCTGTAATTTTTCACAAATTCTTAATAATTTCTTAACTTTTGCGTATTAAAATATTTATATGATTAATATCAAATGCCAATGGCTGCCGTTAAAGGAAATAATTTCTAAAGCCGCGCGTGAAGAAAGCGCGGGCGAGGGAGATAATTTTGCGGGGGACAGGTTTTTCAACAGGGATATAAGCTGGCTTTCTTTTAACGACCGCGTTCTTGCAGAATCCGAAAATCCGAGCGTTCCTTTGCTTGAAAGACTTTTTTTTATAGGTATCGTCAGTTCCAATCTGGACGAATTTTTTACCGTACGCGTATCGGAACTGTTAAGACTGCTGAAAATTTCGCCGAAAAAAAACTATCCCGACGCGCTTAATCCGGAAGCTCTTGCGCTTCATGTCAGGGAACGCGTATTGCGGCAAAAATCCAGACAGGCAAAATCATTAAACGCATTGTTAAAAGATTTGGCAAATAACGGAATACAGATATTAACTTCTTTTGAAAATGAAGAATTTGATAAAGAAATAGAAAAAAATTTGCCTGAAATAGAGATATGTTTTTCAAAACTCGGCACGCCGATCCCCGCTTTATACGGTTCGGATATTCATATATTCGTACATTTTCCGGACGAATACGCGGTAATACGGTTTAAAAAAATACAAGACAGGCTTTTGGAACTTTCTTCAGTTGACGGTGTCCGCAGGTTTGCGCTGCTTGAACGCTGGATTATGTTTAAAGCGCAAAAACTTTTTAAAAACAAGCAGGTTTTTGGAACTTTTGCGTTCCGCCTGCTGCGAAATGCCGACATACCTATATATGATGCCGAAGAAAATGAAAACGATATGGAAAGAAAAGTCGTAAAAGCGGTAAACAAACGTTTTTCTTCGCGCGTTGTACGGCTTGAGATCGATTCGTCAAAATATCCGGACAGCGCGCTGCTGCTTGCCACAAGTTTAAGACTTGATTCAGCTTCCATATACAGGTTTGATTTGCCTTTAAGTTTGCGTTTTCTGACATCTTTTAAACAATTATTTACAAAAACTCACAAAAAACTTATGTATCCTCCGGTAAATCCCTTAGTCCCTGCCATACTTAAAAAAAATACGGACATTTTTTCCGTAATACGTAATCAAGACATAGTGCTTCACCATCCTTATGATTCTTTTGACATAGTCATTGATTTTTTAGATCAGGCTTCGAAAGATCCCGCGGTAACAGAGATTTTTCATACTTTGTACCGTACTAATAATATTGAATCGCCCATTATAAAAATACTTAAGAAAGCCGCAAAAAACGGAAAAAAGGTGACTGTTTACGTCGAGTTAAAAGCGCGTTTTGACGAAATGAACAACGTTATGCACGCCAACGATTTGAGAAAGGCGGGAGTTAAAGTAATAACTCCGATAGGAAAATATAAAGTTCACAGTAAGCTGACTATGATTACGAGAACGGAAAACGAAAAAGCGGTAAGATACGTTCATATGGGAACCGGCAATTATCACGCCGGAACCGCAAAGCAATATACGGATTTGGGACTTTTAACCGCGCACGAAGGCATAACATCGGATGCGTTAAAATATTGCGAAATGCTTTATACGCGCGACGTTAAACAAAAATTTAATTATATGCTGGTTTCTCCGGTCAATCTGCACAATAAAATAATTTATATGATTGAAAATGAAATTAAAAATAAAGAAAACGGAAGAAAAGCGCACATTATCGCAAAAATGAACGCATTGTCCGACATAAAAGTTATAGAAACATTATATAAAGCTTCCAAAGCCGGAGTGAAAATAGATTTGATTGTCAGAGGAACGTGCTGCCTGAAACCGCATGTTGCGGGACTTAGCGATAACATAAAAGTTACAAGCATAATAGACCGTTTTCTTGAACACAGCAGGATATATTATTTTCACGCTAACGGCGAGAAAAAAATATATTTGTCCAGCGCGGACTGGCGCCCGAGAAATTTTATAAGACGTTATGAGATAGCTTTTCCGGTATTGGATTGCGACATTAAACAGTATATTCTTGACACGATTTTGTATAACAGTTTAAAAGATAACGTTAAAGCGGCGATTTTGCAGCCGAACGGGTCGTACAGGCAGGTCTCAACGTTTAAAAATGCCGCTCCGATGCGCTCTCAGTTTGCATTTGAAGACATAGCGCGTAAATATTATAAAGACACGCATCTGTGCGGCAGGTCGAAGATCTTCGAATGAAAAATTTATATAAAAAACGAAAGGCATCTGTGGTATTTATCCTTGGACTCCGCGGGCAAAGCAAAATTTGAAATTACCCTTTCGTCAAACTTAACAAGGTGATGCAAATTTTTAAGTTTATCTTCCAAAGAATTGCTTTCCGCTTTTATTTCATTTTCATATTCGCAAAACGTCGCCATAGGATATATGCATTCGCCGCGCACGTAAAAAGAGCAGATTTTATCCAGGGAAGGTTCAAGTATTATACTGCTGCGGTTTACGATAAATTTTTCTTTCTTATAAAAGCAAATAAGATTGCCGACGGATATTTTTGACAATATTTTAGGTCCGAGATGCGTTTTTATGGCTTCGGACATTTCTTCCGGCAGATGATTAAACATTATTGCGCGGAGATTCTGTTCGTTAAAACGGACAAAACGTTTATGGCTTGCTTTAAGCACGACTCCGGGCAGTTTCCCGCTGTTAAATTCCGATCTGAACAAAATTCCTTTATGTAAAAATCCGGGACATTTATACTGAACATAAACTTTCCCGCCGTCCTGCTTATAACGTATGCGCAGGCTTGCTCCTTTTTTTGCTATAGCCGTATCTTTTGTATCCAAATACTGGTCAAAAAAAGACGCTGTTTTTTCGTGGCTGGAACTGTTTTTTGTCAAAAAATCCCGAAGTTCTTTAAAATCTTCCAGCCTTAACTTTCTTTTGCGCTCGATTTCAATAAACCTGTCGTCTTTTATCCGCAGGCTGCTGCAGATTTTTTTTATTTGCGATTGAATACTCATCGTTTTCCTTTTGAGACAATAATTTCCCGCCGCGCCGACATACACATAACATAATACCATTTTTTCATGCTTTTGTCGTGTGCTGCAAAAAATTGTACGCACCTCTGTTGCGGCCTCTGTTATTTAAATCTTAAAAGTAGACTGTAAGAGTCTTTATTTTTAAACAAATTTTAATAATATTGCATTTGCTGCAAGATATCGATTAGTTGTCACCCTGCGCAAAGTCGCAGGGTTAATCTATAAATAACGGCTTTTTCATAGATTCTGCGATACTGCGACTCCGCGCAGCGCAGCCCCCGCGCAGAATGACAGCTTAGTATAGATAATTTTAAATGCAATCTTTGTCTGTAGTGTCTACTTTCAAAATTTATATCGCGGCCTCTTGTAATTTTTTTAATAATCTTGTACAATTTTCAATACGATTTATTAAAAGGGACGCTATATGTCTGATAACTGTCTTTTTTGTAGAATTGCAAAGGGGGAAATTCCCTGTCAAAAAGTTTATGAAGATGAGAATGTATTCGCGTTCAGGGATATAAATCCGCAGGCGCCGGCGCATATAGTCGTAATACCGAAAAAGCATATAAAGGATTTAAATTCTTTGGCGGAAGGCGATGATTTGATTGTCGGGTATGTTCAGGCTGCGGCCGCGAAAATAGCTTTGCAGTTTCCCGAGATGAAAAACGGTTACAGGGTCGTCAATAACTGCGGCGCTGACGCCGGACAAACGGTATTTCACATTCATTATCATTTACTCGGCGGAAGAAGCTTCGGCTGGCCGCCGGGATAAATAAAGTGAAGTTTGGAGTTTGAAGAGTGGAGTTATTGAATTTCGGCTTTGCCGAAATCTGATTAGCAGGTTTTCGCGAAGCGAAAACACATCAACTTCACACTCCAAACTTCACTCTTTAAATCTTCTTTTTTAAGAAAGGTGGTGTTTAGTAATTATGGTCAATGTTAAAGTTCGCGAGGGAGAGTCTATCGAAGAAGCTATAAGACGCTTCAAGAGAGAGTGCGAAAGAAACGGCATTATGCAGGAGATCAAAAAAAGAGAGTTTTACAAAGCTCCAAGCGTCGTAAGGAAAGAAAAACTTGCGGAAGCCAAAAGAAAGATTCGCCGCAAAATGCTTAAAGACAACAGATGGTCT
>Ga0099364_10004198_pt1 | contig 21910 bp, 19 predicted proteins | sample TergutTh196P3_FD_73070 | JGI IMG/M metagenome (GOLD analysis project Ga0099364, IMG submission 73070) | Microcerotermes parvus P3 segment gut microbial communities from Pointe-Noire, Republic of the Congo - Th196 P3 | ecosystem: Host-associated > Arthropoda: Insects > Digestive system > Gut ... | reverse complement strand
CCGAGTATGTTTCGGCCGTTTTTGATTCCTCAACTGTGATGACGCCATTGCGGGAAACTTTGTCCATAGCTTCCGCGATAAGCGTACCGATAGTCTCGTCGCCCGATGAGACGGCGCCGACGCGCGCTATGTCCTCGGAACCCGAAACGGGGTTTGAGTTGGCTTTGATGGCATCGACTGCTTCCAGAACAGCTTTTTCGATGCCTCTTTTCATGACCATCGGATTAGCGCCGGCAGCCACGTTTTTGATGCCTTCGCGTATCATCGTCTGCGCCAGCATAGTCGCTGTGGTGGTGCCGTCGCCGGCTACGTCGTTCGTCTTTGACGCGACTTCCTTAACGAGCTGCGCACCCATGTTTTCAAACGGATCTTTCAGTTCAATCTCTTTGGCGATTGTAACGCCATCGTTTGTGATGAGCGGCGAGCCGTACTTTTTATCAAGAACAACATTCCTGCCCTTAGGGCCGATCGTCAACCGCACGGTGTCTGCAAGCTGATTTACGCCTTTTTCCAAAGCCCTGCGGGCTTCCTCGCCGTAAATAATTTGTTTAGCCATAAAACAATAACCTCCAGTAATATTTATTGTGATTATTCAACTATTGCGAGAATGTCGCTCTGACGTACGATCGTCATTTCATCGCCGTCTATCTTGACCTCTGTTCCACTGTATTTACCAGTGATGACGCGGTCGCCTTTTTTCACGACCATGACCACTTCGTTGCCATCAACAACGCCGCCGGGGCCAACCTCGAGAACCTCAAACACCTGCGGCTTCTCCTGCGCCGCGCTCGTGAGTATGATACCGGCTTTTGTCGTCTCCTCTGCCTCGACCTGTTTGATAATAACGCGATCCGCCAATGGCTTTAATGTCATTGCAAATAACCTCCTTAAAAATGTCAGATAACAATCCAGCCGCGTTAGCACTCTCAATCCATGAGTGCTAACGCAGCTTTAATAATAATGGAACTCTATTTTTTTCGCAACTGGTATAACCGCTATTTTTTCGGTATTATCAATGCTATTTGGCGATTATTTGCAATTATCAGCTGTATTCTCCCTGAAACAATTTTTTTCTTCGTTTATCGCCCGATTACTGTTTTGCTTGTTGTGATGCAAAAAAATCCATTCCGGACGGAAATATGAAGTTTACGCCTTTCGGTACGATATTGAAGCTTACCTTCTTAGCGCTGACCGTCTCTCCGTCAATGTTTACGACAAACTCCCGTTCGCCTTCGATTTCCATATAGCCGCCGCGAACGTGCGTTATTATGTCTTTGATTTCACTGTAGCGTCCTTTTGCGTATTTCCCGACGACTTGTGCGACCTTCAGCCGGGAAACGCCGTCAACGATAAGGTATTCCAGCATGCCGTCGTCAGGCATGGCGTGCGGGACGGGGTTGAACCCGCCGCCATAGTACCTTCCGTTGCAGGCGCATACGAGCGTAATATTCTTTACCTGCGTTTCATCTGCCGATGATACGCGAAATTCTTGTTTCACCCCTTTTATGACATTTACCGCAAGCGACACGACATATCCCGTCGCGCCTCCTATTACCGGGATTTTGCTGTATTTATGCACGTCTCTGGTCACTCGCGCGTCAATGCCGACCGAGCAAATATTTATTCCGTACCGCCCGTTGCATTCGATGAGGTCAAGCGGTCTTGTCGTCCCGTTTGCGAGCGCCCTCAGATTGTGGAATTTCTCTGTATCTGTTTTTCCGAACATCCTTATAAAGTCGTTTCCCGTTCCGCACGGATAATGGGTAATTGCTACATTTTCGCGCCTTGCGGCTCCATTTGCGCATTCGCTGAGCGTACCATCACCGCCGCAGGCATAGACGTACAGCTTTCCGCCCGCTTCAGCTTCCTCCGCTACCTTGCGGGACGCGTCCATTTTCGCTTTTGTAATGTAAATCTCATAGGGTTCTTCAAGCTCCTGCGCAAAGGTTCTTATTTTTTGCTCAGTATCCGCCTGCCGGCTTTTTTTCCCGCCCGCTGAGGGGTTTATTATGAACAGATGTTTCATTCGGTGTTCCCCTTCAATAATCAATGTCAACAGTTTAAATAAATTATCGTCATTATGGGCTTGCCCCATAATCCCCCAAATATTGCGCGTTCCAGGGGATCCCGGGTCAAGCCCGGAATGACGGGACTTGTTTCTTTTCGCTATCCTGTTGATATTACTTTAATAATACATAAACAGGTCGCATTTTATCATTCCGTTGTATAGCTTGCGTTTTTTGACCGCAGTCTTTCCGAATGCGCGTTCAAACTCGGTGTGCGATGATAGTACATACATTTTCCATCCATCAAGGCTTTTCACAGCCGCTCCAAAGCGGCGGTATAGTTCTTCCGCTTCGCTTTGCTGCATTACGCGCTCACCGTACGGCGGGTTGGTCATAATTATTCCACCTGCGCCGGGCCGGTGAAATTTCGCCGCGTCTGCTTTTTCGAAACGTATGTGTCCTGAAACTCCGGCGCGTTTCGCGTTTTCTTCCGCAACCGCAATGTTTTTTTGATCGTTATCGCCGCCCCAAATATCGTAACTGCCGCTGTACTCGCGGCTTTTTGCTCCAGCTTTTGCGTCTTCCCATATTTTTTTGTCCGGCCATGCCCATTCTTGCGCCGCAAAGACCCTGTTGAGCCCGGGCGCGCGATTTACTGCCATGAGCGCTGCTTCTATCGGTATAGTGCCGGAACCGCAGAATGGGTCGCAAACAGGCTCGCGTCCCCGGTAGCGAGAGAGCTTCACTATCGCTGCCGCCAGCGTTTCCCTCAGGGGCGCCGCGTTTCCGACCGGCCTGTATCCTCGTTTGTGCAGGCCCGCTCCGGAGGTGTCGATGTATAGCGTGGCGACGTCGTCTATTATTGCGAATTGAATCCTGTATATCGCGCTCGTTTCTTTAAGCCATTCAATTTTGTACTTTGCCTTCAGGCGTTCAACGATCGCTTTTTTTATTATGCTCTGGCAGTCCGGGATCGAATGGAGTTTTGAACCGCGCGAGTGTCCTTTTACCGGTAGTGCGCCGTCTTTTGGTATGTATTTTTCCCACGGCATCGCGCGGACGCCTTCAAACAGTTCGTCGAAGCTATTTGCGTCTGTCTCCCCGGCGATAAGCAGAACCCGCTCACCTGTGCGCAGGTTGATATTTGCCCGCGCAATATCTGAAGCGGCGCCGGAAAACATGACACGCCCATTTTCAGCGCGCACGCCGCTCATGTTCAGACGTTTTAATTCGTCCGCGCATAGTCCCTCAAGCCCAAACAGGCACGGAACGCTGAATTCCAGCTGCATATTATCCATATTAAGTTGGCCGTCTTTCTAAAAGCTCTTTTACCATTTTTTCTATTTCCGGCTTTGAGTCTTCCATGAGTTCTTCCCAATCTCCGGTGTAATAATACGCGAGTTCGCCTCCCGATTTTATACGCCGGATGTACCCGTCGAACATTTCGTAATCTCGCTCGTACACATGAAAACTATTTGCGCGGTGCGTGTAGCTGCCGACCGGTACGCCGAGAGCTTCTGCTATCCGTTTTTGCAGCATGACCAGCGCGAATGCGTTCATGAACGCTGCTTTTGTTGCGTCGTTTGAGCGGAAAACGACCTTGCAATGCAGCGCATCGCTCCGGATGAGATATTGAATAAGCTGCAAACATGCAGGTGAGTCTGATGTTAGGTCGTGTTCTTCCCGGATAGTTATGATTGCTCTGCGGGAGTCGGGGTTGCGCTGTAGTTCTCCTATCAGCCATGGTATTTGCTTTTCCATGCGCCGGTGGTATGTATATTCCCAATTTCCGCGCTCGACTTCAAAATCCAGTATCCCGTCAAGTATTTCCTGCCTGTACTGTTCAAGGGAGCGCGGGTCTCCTACGAACAGCTTGCTGATCATTGGTTCCATGAGCGGGTTTTCGGCCACGAATGTCATTGATGCTTCTTTCTGACGCGTATCATAGTCCGGACACGGCATTTCCTCGTTGTTTTCATGCAGAATCGCAAGCGCCTTGTGATATGCTTCCGGAAGCGTTGTGCCGGTGACAAATAATTCAAACATGCTTTAATATCCTCTTATGTATTGTTAGTGCCTTCCTCGCCGGAACTGATTTTCAACCCTCTTATAAATGCAAAACGAGTATTTTACGCCGTTTGACTCACATTTCTCCTCCTGGTTGTGCAGCGTCCAGTCCGGCGCCTTTTCGAGATTTGGAAAATATGTGTCGGAGTTTGGCGAGGCTTCGATTTTTGTTATATATGCATACAAGCACATCGGCAGGAATTGGTTGTATATGCTGCCCCCGCCTATAACAAATACTTTATTGGCGTCTTCTTCTGCGATCATCGCGAGTGTATCGGCAATCGAGTGCGCGGTTGCAATTCCACTTGCTGAAAAATTCCTGTCGCCGGTCAGGATTATGTTCTTCCTGTTCGGCAGCGGTCCGCCTATGCTTTCAAATGTTTTTCTGCCTGCAATCACAATGCAGCCGTTTGTCTTCTCTTTGAAATACTGCCTGTCTTCAGATAGCACGATAGTCTGCGCATTTTTATACCCTATGCCCCAGTCGCTGTTCACCGCCGCAATTACGTTCATGCCGGTCTGCCTTTCCTTTGGAAGAGTATATATGTTTCTTTATAAAATGACAATAGTTATTCCATTATTGTGCCGCTCTATATCGCTGTCGCGCCGCAGTCCGTCGCATACCGCGAATGCTTTTCTTGTCGCTTCGTCAAATATTGAGAAGTCTTCACCTTTGATATAGTATTTTATTTCGCCGCGCGCTATTTGGCGGTCAAGGTATTTTCGTGCCTCCGTTCTGATAGCACCACCCTTGCCCGAGGCTCCGTATCCGTGGATAAACTTTATACCTGTGACGCCGAACGCGGCGGCGTTTTTGATGTTATATGTGATGCGCCGAATTGCATCGTCTACCGTAGGTTTATCGGATTTGATATTGATCACTCTTAATAACCCGCTTATTTGCTCCACCTCCTCTCGAACTAAAATCCGGTGCAGTTATTCAGTGCCTTGCGCTCGGACGGCTATTTTAAGTTCCCGCAATCGCTCGGTGGCGCTTCCATGCGCCAACTCGCGAGCGCTCCACCTTCCTTGGTTGCGCTTTGCGAGAACTTAAAACAGCCATCCTCGCCGGCTCTAAGTGCAGTAACGATAGTCGTTTGGAGGATGCTTTAGTGGAGCAGTTTTATGCTGTATTAAACCAAGTTCTTATTTTTCTTATCATTATGATCATTGGCTTTGTTTCGGTGAAATCGAAATATCTTCCTGAATCCACTCTCCCTATAATCTCAGGCTTGTTTACCAGGATGATCGTTCCGTTTCTTGTGTTTGTAAACACGGTAAACGGTGCTACCAGAGCGGACATGGGTACATATTCTTACTTAGTAGGCGTTTACATATGCGTTTTCGCCGTGCTGATCACTGTTTCGAGGTTTACTCCTAAACTCCTCAGGCTCAAGGGCAACAGGGCTTCTTTGTTTTCGTTGGCAACTTCTTTCGGGAATGTAGGGTTTGTCGGCATCCCGCTTTTGCTGTCTGTCTTTGGGCAAAGGGTGATGCTTTTTGTTACGATGTATGCTGTTGTGGATCAAATCATTTTCTGGACATACGGGGTTTCATTGACTTATCCTGCGGACGACAGGCCAAAGTTCAGGCTGAGAACGCTTGTGAATATGATCAATCCCCCGCTTATTGCGATTATTCTCGCCGTTGTTCTTATTTTGCTCAATGTCAGGCTGCCGTCGATCTTAGATCGCGCGTTCACGACGATGTCAAACTCCGGCATGGCGCTGCCGTTTATTTACATGGGCGGCATTCTTGCGACGCTGAATATTAAAGAGCTTTTGAGGCATTATGAGCTTTATGCTATAATACTTATCAAAATGCTGGCTATCCCTTTATGTGTTTTTCTTGTTTTTCGTGCCATTGGTTTGCCGCAGGAGATAGTCATGGCTTCAACAATTCTTTTTGGGCTGCCAACTATCGGTATGACGCCTATGCTTGCTAGCGCGAATGGTTCCGACGCTGAGTATGCTACTGTGATAGTTCTTGTTACGACTCTTGCGAGTTTGCTTACCCTGACGTTTATTTCATATGTGACGGCGTTGATTTAGTTTTCCTGATCACGGGGGCTACACCATTCGTGCGGTGCATGGAAAAGATGTGTATTTTATGCCCCTTGTCGCTAGGCGGCGCATCCTTGCGCCTACTAGCGAGCGCTCCACCATCCTTGCTTTCGCTCTGCGGGGCATAAAACACACATCTTTTCCTGTTGGGGCTGTACTGTAACGGTATAATTAGACACTATTTAACTTGTAAGGCGGTGCGGACATGTCCGGAAAAAAGTTCATACTGTCAGGGCCTGAGACTGTAACGCTCGCCGGGCAGACGGTTGATAAGCTTTTGCGTGCGGGTGACGGGGATGCGGCATTGTTATATCTTTACATGTTAAAGACGCATGGCCAAAACTCGCCTGACGAAGCTGCGGCTGCCATAGGCAAGAGCGCCGGTTGGGTGGCGTCGGCAATGGCTGTTTTGTCGCGTCTCGGTTTGATAAAATACGATGGCAACCCGACGGAACCCCAGCTTGATGCTCCGGCGGAGGAGCCTCGGCGGTATACAATGGATGAGATAAAGCGTGAGATTGAAACCGGTTCGAGTTTTTCAGCGCTCGTTGATGAGGCTCAGCGTAATTTGGGTAAAATCCTCTCGCCGGACGAACTTGAGAGGTTGTTTGGCATGTACGATGGGCTTCGTCTGCCGGCGGAGGTCATCATGCTCCTGATTACGCATTGCATAACTGAAAGCCGGGGGCGCGGCGGCGGGCGTATGCCATCAATGCGTTACATTGAGAAAGCGGCTTACTCTTGGGAGCGGGATGGGATTTTTTCGCTTGACAGGGCGGAGGAGTATCTAAAAGCCCTCGAGGCTCGCAAAAGCGCCCGGGGCAAGATAAAATCTGTTTTGCAGATTAGAGATCGTGAGCTGTCTGATTCGGAGAAGCGTTATGTGGACGGATGGATCGCAATGGGGTTTGGCATTGATGCAGTTGGCATAGCTTACGACAGGACGGTCCTAAAAACGGGGAAGCTGACTTGGGGTTACATGGATAAGATACTAAGCAACTGGCATGGCAAAGGTCTGCACTCTTCCCAGGAAATAATGGAAAAAGACGGCAAGCCGGATAGAGGCGCCGCGTTCAATGCTCATAAAGACCCAAAACAGAAGTTCGGCTCTCCAAATCACGAGGAAATTGAGCGAATGCAGCGGGTTTTAGAGAAAATAAAAGAGGATTAACTGCTCAGAACCTTGCGCTCGGACGGCTATTTTAATTTCCCGCAATCGCTCCACCGTCCTTGGCTGCGCTTCGCGAGAAATTAAACAGCCATCCTCACCGGTTTATGAGCAGGTAAAGATCAGTTATGAAGAGGATTGATATTTATGTCACTGGATGGAAAGCTTTTGGCTCGGGCGAGAGCTGCGCTTAAAGACAGGCGCAGGGTCAATGATGGGCTTTATGAACGCAGGCTGGATAGCGTTTATGTGCGCGCTCCGCATATACGCTCAATTGATGCGGAAATGAGAGCAACTATGTCTGAGCTTGTCAGCGCCGCTTTGTCACGGGACGGCAGCGAGCGGGTCGAGGAGATACGGGCGAGGAATACTGAGCTGCAGGAAATGAGATGCAAAGAGTTGCTCGGCGCGGGATTCCCTGAGGACTATCTCGAAAACGAGTATTCATGCCTTTATTGCAGCGACACCGGTTATGCCGGAACGCAAATATGCGGCTGCCTCATGGAGCTTTATAAGAAAGAGCAGCAAGAGTCCTTGAGCAGCCTTTTCAAACTGGGCGACGAGACGTTTGATAGCTTCGATCTTTCGTATTACGATGATATGCTCGCGCCTGATACCGGGATTTCTCCGCGCCGGAGCATGGAGATAATTTTCGAGACGTGCGTCGAGTATGCCCGCAAGTTCGGCAAGAAATCAATGAACCTGTTCTTCAACGGCGCCCCGGGCCTCGGCAAAACATTCTTGTCGGCATGTATCGCACGAGTCGTTGCGGATAGCGGACACTCGGTCGTTTATGATATGACGTCGTCCGTTTTGTCAAAATTCGAGGATGTAAAGTTCTCGCGTTCGGACGATTTGGAAGATACCCGCAGCGAAGTTAGGAGATACCTTGGGTGCGACCTTCTGATATTAGACGATCTTGGCACAGAGTTGACGACAGCATTCACAATAAGCGCGCTTTACGAGATCATTAATACACGCCTTGTGACGGGCCGTAAGACAATAGTCAGTTCAAATCTGACGCTCCACGAGCTGCGCAATCGTTATTCCGAACAAATTATGTCGCGCATTGAGGGGGAGTATCAGGTTCTGACATTCCGCGGCGATGACATCCGAAAAAAAAGGAATGCGATTTAGTTAGTATCTTTTTATAAATCAGACGCATCCCATGGGGGATTGCGGGTCAAGCCCGCAATGACGGGGGGCTTGTAACATCCTGTCCTCCGGCTAGGTCTTTTTAATAAACCTTTCTCCGCACTTGGGGCAGGTAATTTGAAGCTTTCCTTTGCCTTTCGGGACTCGCAGCGTGTTTCTGCATCCCTGGCATTTTATGAATCTGTATGTCTTTCTGTGCTTGATATTTGCCCATGAGCGGCCTATTTTTGTCCTTATCGGCCACCAGTAGCGTATAAATTTGTCATTTTCAGCGCGGCGCCGGATTATATTGCGCGAGAGCAGCCTAAAGAGCGCCAACGCCAGCAATAAGTAAGATATGTATATAATAGGGGCAAGGCGTACTATGCCGCTGAGCAGGCCAAGGGCAAGCGAAGCTACGATCATCGCGATGTTAAGATGATCCGGCCCGTACCTGCCTATCATTAGATTGCGAAGAAAGTTCCTAATCACCCGAATGCCCCCGCGACCAGTTTACTCGCAGTATAGCATTTTTTTCATGGCAAAATGCTTTCGTCACATTTTTTTTACATCTTGAGTCGGCGGATATATGTGTTATAATGGTTGTCTTACGAGCTAACTAAATTTTATTATAGGAGGAATTGGCATGCAGTATCCCAACGCACTCTCTCCAATCCGCGTCGGCAAGCACATTCTGAAAAACCGTTTGATTGTCTCTCCGACAAGGATATCGTCGCTGCACAGCGCAGCTAATGTCCCTACCGACGAGGCTATGACCTACTGGGGCAACCGCGCCAAGACCGGCGTCGGCCTTGTGACGATTACCGGCACCGCAGTTGATCCCGATTGGGAAGACAGGTGGGACGTCAGAATCAGGCAGACAAGGGACAGGCTCACCACAATGGTCGAGCGGATTCATTTCTATGGCGCGAAGGCGGCAATGCAGTATGCCGGCTATTTCGACGGCGTGTTGGCAGTGAGCGACGGCGCGCTAGGTATGTTCGGGTATACCGGCAAGCAAATATCAGTCGATGAAATGATGCGCTACCGGGATAAGTACGTCGAGGCAGTCGCAATGGCGAAAAAACTTGGCTTTGACGGAATATTCCTGCACTTCGGGCACGCTACCCCCCTTGCACAGTTCTTATCCCCTTACACAAACAAAAGGACTGATCAATATGGCGGCTGCTTTGAAAACAGGATGCGTTATGTTCTTGATATCCTTACTGCTGTCCGCCAGACTATCGGCGATGATATGATGATCGAGGCGCGCATTTCCGGTACCGAGTATCAGCCGGGTGCCATTGACATTGAAGAAGGCATTCGCATAGCCGAGGCGCTTTCCCCTCATATCGACATACTCCAAGTTTCGGCCGGCATGCACCGCCCTGACTGGATGGCGTATACGCACGCTTCCGGCTTCCGCCCACGCCTGCCGAACATCCATGCGGCTGAAGCGATTAAAAAATCCGGGCGCGTCAACTGCCTTGTTTCCGGCATTGGCGCAATACGCGACCTCGAAGATGCGGAGCATGTCATCGCTTCCGGAAAGGCTGACTTAGCCGTTTTTGCCCGCGCGCTAATCGCTGACCCTGAGATGATAACGAAGTGCATCGAGGGAAAAATCGAGGATGTCACCCCTTGCTTACAATGCATGCGCTGCCATGACAGCGGCGCCTACGGCGGCCATCACCAGTGTTCTGTAAACCCCAAAGCGGGGTTGGAGTTCTGGATCGAGCGTATGGTCGAGCCGCCAAAGAGTGTTAAGAAGGTCGCTGTTATCGGCGGCGGCCCTGCCGGCATGAGAGCGGCGCTGACCGCACAGGAGCGCGGCCACAAAGTTACTTTGTACGAAATGTCGGACGCTCTCGGCGGGCTTATGAAATATGCGGATCATGTTTCTTTCAAGTATCCTCATGCAAGGTATCTCAAGTTCCTGACTGATCAAATCGCTAAGTCTTCTGTTGATGTAAAGCTGAATACAAAAGCGACGCCTGATATGATAAGGGCCGGGGGGTACGATGTTGTTATTTCCGCTGTCGGCTCTGAGCCTATCGTCCCGCCCATCCCCGGTATCGAGCATGCCGTGTCGGCTATCGATGCGCACGGGGCGGAAGATAAACTCGGCGATAATGTCGTTATTATCGGCGGCGGCCAGGTTGGCATCGAGCTGGCTATGCATCTCGATATGAGCGGCAAGAAAGTGACAGTGCTTGAAATGCTGCGTGAGATCACCCCTGACGCTTCTCCGACGCAAAGAGGCGAGCTTATTGCCCGGCTCAGGGATAGCAACGTCAAGGTCATTAACTTTGCGACTTGTACCGCAATTGAACCCGGAAAAGCTTCATTTGATCGTGACGGCGTCTTAAAATCAGTTGAAGCTGACAGCATCGTTTTTGCCGTCGGGATGAAGTCCAAGACGGATGAAAGCGATAGTTTCATGACTACTGCGCCGTTGTTCTCCGCTGCCGGCGACTGCAACAAGCCCAGAATACTGGAGTGGGCTACGAAAGAGGGCTATTACGCGGCGGTCACGCTTTGAGGTAATGAATGTTTGTACGTGAGAAACAGTTTTATACGACCTTTCTAAAGATGTCTGCCATACTGGCTGCACAAAACATACTCGCATTTGGCGTCAATCTGGCGGATAACATCATGCTTGGCCGTTACAGCGAGACCACTCTTGCGGCGGCTGCCATGGTCAATCAAATACAGTACTTGCTTCAAATGGTAAGTATTGCCGGCATCGGCGCCGGCACGTTGGTCATGGTGTCCCAGTATTGGGGCAAGGGCGAAACTGAGCCTATCCGCCGCATAATTGCGCTATCCATGAAGTTTGCCGCGACGGCGGGACTGATCTTTTTTTCCGTTACTTTTCTTGTGCCCGATAGCGTTATCAGCATTTTTACCAATGATGCCATTGTGCGCGCCGAAGGCGTCAGCTACCTTCGCATCATGTGTTTTACTTATCTGGTCTTTCCTTTGGAGAGCGCGTTGGTGGCGGCATTGCGCGGGGCGCGGATCGTGGTTATCGGCACAATGGTTTCTGTCGTCTGCCTTTTGACGAATATCGTATTTAACTATATGTTTATATTCGGCAACTGGGGCGCGCCGGAAATGGGCATAAGCGGGGCTGCGCTCGCCACGCTTATCGCCCGCGTGCTCGGTCTGGTAACAGTTCTTGTCTATGTGCGCTTTTTTGAGCGGAAGCTGGGGCTGCGGCTGCTGTCTTTCTTCAAGCCGGACGCTTTCTACTTGTCCGACTTCGTCCGTGTGGCAACCCCTGTTATTCTGAGCGGGTTTTCCTGGGGAATAGGCATGATGCTGCAGGTGGTGATACTTGGTCATCTGTCGAAGAGCATTGTAGCCGCAAACAGCATTGCGGCTACCGTATACCAGGTGATTACCGCGTTCGCTTTCGGCCAGGTGAGCACCACCAGCGTGATCATCGGCAATACTGTCGGCGCGGGGCAGCTGGATCGGATTCGCCCATATTCCCGCACGCTCCAAATGCTGTTTATTCTCAGCGGGATCGTCACGGGGCTTGTTTTGTTTTTAGTGCGCGATTTGGTCTTGAGCGTTTATATTCTGGAGCCGGAGACGAAGGAGCTTGCGCGCACTTTCATAAGTTATTTAACCATTATCGTAGTTTTTGCTTCCTATCAGTATCCCGCCGCCAGCGGCATTGTCCTGGGTGGGGGCAACACACGATATCCTGTTATCGTTGAGACCTTGTTTATTTGGCTTGTTGTACTTCCCTTCTCCGCACTAAGCGCTTTTGTGTGGAGGTTTTCTCCCATTGTTACTTTCCTTTTCCTAAAGTCCGACCAGTTGCTCAAATGCATACCAAACGGTATCGTCGTCAACCGTTACCGCTGGGTACGCATTCTGACGCGGGAGGATGGTCCGGGAGTGAGGAGTGAGGAGTGAGGTGGGACGCGGGGGCGGTTCTGTTAGTGCGGTGCATGGAAAAGATGTGTATTTTCTGCCCCTTGTCGCTCGGCGGCGCGTCCTTGCGCCTACGAGCGAGCGCTCCACCCTCCTTGGTTTCGCTCTGCGGGGCATAAAACACACATCTTTTCCAGGTGGGTCTGTGCTGTAACTATGGTAGGGATTTGATGGTTTTCTTATGCCCCCTCCTCTGCGCCCACAAGCGCTGTGTACAGAGCACCGAGGATATGCATTAGCTGGCCGTTCGTTGCTGTCTTTTGAAAGTCGAGGAAGTTTTTGAGGTCGCTGTCTTCCAGTATGCCCCGATGAATCAGGTATTCCCACGCTGCGGCGGCATTTGAGAAATCTAATGTTTTATCATCTGCATTTGGATTTTCTTTCATCAAATCCCGGTCTCCCACGAAAGCGCATTGTGCTGCTGTCAAAAGCAAGAGTTCAACCGTGACCTCGGCGTCCATGTCCAAGCTTACGCTGTAAGAAGGCACCCTGTATACGCCAAGATGCTCTGTGCGTTCATGAGCAAGCCTCATTACTGTATTTACCATGTCCTGTAGATTATCGCGGAGCGTCAGCTTTTCATCCCATTTTTCAATGCCGGCATCCAGCTTGTAATCGTTGGAGTAGCCTCCCGCAGCCAGCCCAAGTTCCCTTAATACAACCAGGCCCGGATAAGACCAGTGGTCCATGCATTCAAAACGGGGCGGCATATACTCTTTTAAATAGCCGCCTTGCTCCGTGATTTTGTTTTGCACCCATAATATCGCTTCGGGGTCGTGCGTCATCTGCCGGAATGTAACGCTGTTATTAATGCTGTAGGCTGCGGCGATTCCGCCGGCTTCTCCCGTAACCATGCTAACAGGGACTACCCGTGTGCTGCCATGCGGCAGAGAATCATAGGATGCACAGCGCCCGGTCACCAGAAGTTGGTCGATTGCAAGCGGTACAAGCGTACGGAACGGTATGCTGTATATCGCGGGATTGCCGTAAACTGAGCCATATTCCCCAAGTTTGCTGGGGTGTATGTCAACAGGATAGCTGCCGTGTCCGACCCGATCCCAAAAATCCCTATTTTCCATAACGTCTGTAATTGTCAACCTATATTCACCAATTATGTGCCTGGTTTCCCTAACGTACAGCCGTTGGGCATGTCCGGCGTATTCCACGTCTTCAAATCCTATGAACCTTTCGCGCATGAACTCAATAATATTGTGGATTTCTCGGGATCCGCGGGCCATTCCTTCAGCATAGGAGTCCGGGTCCAATGGGTTTACATCGTATATTATTAGTGCATTAAGCAGCAGGTTGCCGTTGTTCTGCATGGCTATATTCGGCCCCCTGAAACGGATGTTGTCCTCAGCCGGTGTGTAATCCCGTATTTCTTCTGCATAGCCCCACGCCGATCTGCCGTATACTCCACCTGTGTTGGAGCTGTCTCGCATGTGAGCCACTACTTTCTGCCAATCCGCACCCTGTATTTCAAAGACAAGCGTGACCGCTTGCATCGTACTGGGCAGCCCGTAATCGCTTGCCCCAAGCGTGTATGGCACGCCAGCCATTGCGGCTATGTCGGCGTTGTCCGTGGCATCAATGACGGCTTTGCTGAGTACTGTTTTTGTGTCTGTATCGCTGTTCTGCCTTATTTCAAGGCCAACTATCGTATTCCCGCTGAGAATTGGGTTTAATACCTCAGTTTCGAGCATAACCGTTAGATTCGGTTCCTCTTGGCATTTGCGCATAAGCCAATCCTTAGCTTCTTCAACATCAAATGCATTTCCGTTTGCGAGGTCACTGTAAAATTCCATAAATATGCCCTGTGTCAGCACTTCATTGTCCGGGCCGTGATTCATGTCAAGATAGTTCAGCATTCCCAATGTCATCAGGCCACCCAGGGCATCGCCCTGTTCGATCAGGAGAGTACGCATTCCGTTCCTGGCTGCCGCCAGCGCGGCAGTTATCCCGGTTGGTTCGCCGCTGACAACTATTACATCGTAATGCATATCTTCATAGGCGTAGCCCATGCCCGTGTCTTGGGGTATTACCTTTGAAGTGATGGCAAGACCGGCACAAAGTACAATGACAAGGGACAGCGAGAGTGCGATCGCGTATGTCTTTTTTTTCATGTCGAAAACCTTTTCTTTCCAGCAGGGTAACTGCTCTTAAACCTTGCGCTCGGACGGTTATTTCTGTTCACGCAATCGCTCGGTGGCGCCTCCATGCGCCAACTCGCGATCGCTCCACCGTCCATGGTTGCGCTTTGCGTGAACAGAAACAACCATCCTCACCGGTTTAAGAGCAGTTACCTTAATTTAAAGAAAGACCCGCGCTCGTAGCGCGGGTTTTGGAGTTATTGTTTCAGGCCGAATTTTCTGTTGAATTTGTCTACGCGTCCGCTGGTGTCAACCAGCTTTTGTTTGCCTGTATAAAATGGGTGACACTTGGAGCAGATTTCTATTTTGATATCCTTCTTCGTGCTTCCCGTTTCAATAACTTCTCCGCAAGCGCATTTAATAGTCGTCTGCTGATAGTTGGGGTGTATCCCCTCTTTCATAATGTTCACCTCTTTCCTTTTCATTATTGCGCACGGTTGTGATTTTAACACACGCGATATCCAAATGCAAGAGTTTTTTTTGAATCTATACAGTGCCTTGCGTTCGGACGACTATTTCTGTTCACGCAATCGCTCGGTGGCGCTTCCATGCGCCAACTCGCGAGCGCTCCACCATCCTTGGTTACGCTTTGCGTGAACATAAATATCCATCCTCACCGGCACTGTATAGATTCAAAAAAAGTTGAATATAGCCCCCGGCTCTGCTATTATTATTCAGTCATAAGGGGGAGCAATATGAGCATTGTTGAACTTTTTATACTTGCCGTCGGATTATCAATGGACGCTTTTGCCGTGGCTGTCTGTATTGGATTATCCTTTCCCAAAGTGTCCAAAAAAGAACCGTTGATAGTCGGGTTTTATTTTGGCTTGTTTCAGGCAGCCATGCCGTTAGTTGGTTACATGGCTGCAAGGATGTTTGCCGACATGATTATCGCGTATGACCACTGGGTAGCATTCGCGCTCCTATGCTTTCTAGGTGGGAAAATGATTTTTGTGAGTATAAGAGACCGCGGCTGCGAGTGTGAGGAGGCGTCACTAAGGCCCGCTGACATGCTTCCTTTTGCAATAGCCACAAGCGTAGATGCCCTGGCGGTTGGTATATCGCTTGCTTTTCTCCGGGCCAGCATCGTTCCTGCTGTTTTGCTTATCGGGGTAGTTACTTTCCTGATTTCTGTTATCGGCGTGAAAATTGGAAAAAGACTCGGCTTGGGATTAAAGACAAAAGCAGAGTTGTTTGGTGGGGTGGTCTTGATTCTTATCGGCTTGAAAATACTGACTGAACATATCTCTTAAGAAGATAAAACGATTTGCTAGCAGTCGTTTTTAGCAATATAACCTTCCAACGTGGCAATAACCTCATTGATATCCAGCGGTTTGCCTATATGCCCGTTCATGCCGGCTTCCATGCACTTGTCTATGTCCTCCTTAAAAACATTGGCTGTCATAGCGACAATGGGAACGGTCTTTGCCCAAGGCGAATCGTGTGAGCGTATTTTCCTCGTCGCTGTATACCCGTCCATTTCCGGCATTTGAAGATCCATAAAAATCATTTCATACTTTTCGGGGTTAGCTATAAACATATCCGCTGCAATGGCGCCATTTTCCGCGCAGTCGACCGAAAGGCCTGTCGGCTCTAGCAGCGCAATCACAATTTCGCGGTTTATATCCACATCCTCAGCCAGCAATATGCAATGCCCATCAAGATTGGCAGCAGCCTTGCCTTGTTTGCCTTTATCGACTCGAAGCGTCATACCCAGACAATCATTAATATGATCCGCTATAGCTGCCATAAATAAAGGTTTCGGCAAAAATCTTCTAATGCCCACTTCATGAGCGCTTTCCTGAATGGCGTTCCAATCAGTTGCTGAAATCATAATGATTACCGTGTTTTCCGTTTTTTCATTGCTTTGCTCGTTAATCGCTTGCGCAAACTCAATGCCGCCCATGTCCGGCATGTCATAATCCACGAAGTAAATGTTATATGAACCGTTTTTTGCTATCAAAGAAAGAGCGTCCAACCCGCCAAATGCCGTATCGCAAGATATGCCAATCTTACCTGCGGTTTCCTTAAAGAATTCCAAAGCTTCCTGATCGTCGTCAACGGCAAGAATGCGCACATTCCCTAAGCTGACCTCTTGATTGAGCAGTCCTTTCTTTTCGTCCTTGCCGCGGGCCAGACAGGCTGTGAACGAGAAAGTTGAGCCTTCTCCAAGCTTTGAATCGACCCATATTTGCCCATCCATCATTTCGACGATATTTTTTGATATAACGAGACCTAAGCCTGTTCCTCCGTATTTACGCGTGGTGCTGGCTTCCGCTTGCTCAAATGCGCTGAACAACTTTTCTTTTTGCTCCGGGCTTATTCCTATTCCGGTATCGCTTATCGAAATAAGCAGCGTACATACACCGTTCTTTTCAGACTGCAATCTCGCATCTAAGTGAATGGAGCCTTCTTGCGCCGTAAACTTGACTGCGTTTGTGAGCAGATTTGTTATAACCTGCGCCAATCGCTGGTCGTCCCCTATCAGCATATACGGTATATTCGGGTCTATGTGAACGGTTAGCTTCTGACGTTTTTCATCCACACGAAAATTTATAACATCCACTACTCTTTGGAACGTTTTTTCAAATTCAAATTCTGTGACTGACAGGCTGAATTTGTTCGCCTCAATTTTTGACATGTCCAAAACGTCGTTTATTACGCCAAGCAGATGCTTTGACGCATCCTGAATTTTGTTTATGGCGTAATCTTTTTTTTCTATATCCAGCGCACTTGCACCGATGGAGGACATTCCGATTATGGCGTTCATCGGCGTCCTGATTTCATGGCTCATGTTAGCAAGGAAAGTGCTCTTTGCGCTGCTCGCTTGTTCCGCTTTCTTTCTGGCTATTTCTATTTCCGTCACGTCATGTGTGACGATAATATATCCATTATTCCGGCCATTCTGCCCCACAAAATAGTTTGCGGCTCCCTTATAGTAGTGACCATCGTCCTCCTGGTACAGCACTTCTGTCTCTTTGCCTTCATGAAGAGCAGTAATAGGGTCAACACCCGAACCTGGAGGATAGATGCTTACCTCGTCATATAATGTGCCGACAACCTCGTCAAGAGTTTTGCCTAAAACACTTAAAGCTTGATTATTCATATAAACGACTTTACGATCAATATCAACTATGGAAAGCGGATCTTTGGCGCTGTCCACAATGCTGTCGGCCATTTCATCGAAGGAATCAGCAAGAGCGCCAAACTCGTCTTTGATGTTCGACCGCAGCCTGAATTGCCGCTCTCCGGAGCGGAACCGGGATATGCCATCAAGCAGCAGTTTTATGTTATCTGTCAGATAAGACGACAGAAGGAGTGCTATAAGAATAACTATTGCAAACAAAACAAGGCTTGTGCCGGTGAGACGGAAAATATTAGTCAGCAAATTGCTGCCTATCTCATTGGTAAGCGTTATCTCCATATCGCGGGCAGGAGCGGTGAAATCCTCAATGCCCGCCCCAATAGTAACAAAGGCAAAACCGCGCCTTGAGCCGTCCTGGTTTTCCGGAGCGTATTGTCCGGTATAATATGCAATAGCTCCTGCAGTGGTAGGTTTGTATAATCCGCTCCATAGAATGTAAAATGAGCCTGAGCCTCCGTGTTCTGTGAGGTTCATCCAACCCGTGCACTGCGGGGCATTGTTGAGGTAACGCCCATCAAGCCCGACAAACCCCGCTTTAGTGAGAGCGCCCGCCGGCGTCTTATCGCGGGACTGGTAGTCAAGCAAATAACTGCCGTTCGCGTCAGCAACCGGGTTTCCGTCCGCGTCCCTAAGCATCCTCTCCCCGAATTGCGGCAGTACTTCCCTATTGTCTATGTTTTGCCGTAAAAACTCTCCCCAGCTCACGCCTGAGTTTTCTTCGGAAAGGCTATCCCATGCGGGGTTGGCTGCCAGCCATGCAGCGCCACCGCCGGAATACCAATAATAAAAAGGTGTATCCTGCGCGAGAACGGTATTTCCCTCAGTGTCGCGTATAGGAATAGTTCTTGCAAAACCCGGCTCGAATTCTTCTTTTAGGAACCCGCCGTTTTCATAATCCCTTTCAAGCTCTATCGTGCCTTCAAGCCACGGGACCTGCGGCTCTCCGGTTAGTGGGTTGTAGCCGACTATTGAATGATGCCTCGGATGAGCGATGCTGCGGCATTTATAGTCCCATATGAAAGCATAGTTACCGTCAAAAGCGTTGGGCAGTACAGTATAGCGTTCAAGCATAGGCGTTATGTAATCAACAAATTCCATAATGTGGTCATGATTGAGTGCGATTGTCACATAGCCTATAATGGTTTCTCCATCGCCGCCAACTACAGGAGACGCCCAACGCACAATGCCTTCAAATCGCTGACCAACGGGGTTCTCCATGCCTGCGTAAGCCTGTTTTTTTGCTTCTGCGATAAATTCTTCTTCCGGCAGATCAGCTATTCTTAAAAGCTCATTGTAATTAGGATGCGCCTTTATTCTGGGGTCCTCGCTTAGAAATACTCCGGGCGCGTACATTCCGATATAGTTCGTGCCTACATACGCTCCAATAACGTCCGATACATAGATATCACCGGGCTTTAGATTCTTTAGTTCCTCAAAGTAGTCCTCCGCCTTCACATATGTGTTCATCCTGTCGGACACATTTGTTTTTTCAGGTGATAAAGGATAATTCGTTTTCGGCGAATTGGCGGTTACATGTTTATATATTTCGTTTCCGTGCAAGTCGATAAACGAAACTTCATCATACAAAGGGATCATATCGTGCGTAAAGAACTCGGGCGGCCTGTAGTTAAAGGCGCTGTCAAACAAAACGTCGTTATTCTCCCTGTTTGCGGATACGTCAAGAGGCCCTTGATATATGTATGGATTTTTCTCCACCCATGACATACCGTCACCGGAAAGCACCCATTCGCTTTGCTTCATAACTCTGCCGGTCTTTTTCTCGGAAAACTCGCGCAGCACTCCGTCAAAAAAAACCTCAGACCGAACAGAAATATCAGGGCTTGACAATAACTCTGTGAACATACCGGCAAGCACTCTTATATCCGCGTCACGATGATAAAGAAATTCCGCTACAACCTCAGCAGTATCCGTGGTCATCCTCTCTATGTTCTCCCTGGCGCTGTCGTTTAATGCTTTTGTAGCGTCGGTTACAGCTATGTCGCGCAGTATGTTGCCAAGCGAAGTAATCTGCGTAAGCGCGATGGCGGTCAGCAGTATTATAGGTATTATTTTAGCCACTAGAAATATGAGAACCAGTTTGGGGCGAAGCTTAAGGTTAATGCGGTTCAGTATACGCCCCAGCCCTTTTGTCTTCCTGTTTTGCTTGTTTGCCACTAGGCTTCCTCCATAGTCCAATTAAACGTTTCTAACCAAGGGTCTGTCGATAAATCATAGCGCCACAGGCTACTGTATCAAAACCATCCCGTATCGCGAAGCGAGTTGAATCATATCGGCTGTCGCTGACATTCCGATCGGGTATATATCCCACCCGATAGACGCTGCAAGGCAAAAAACGTCGATCCCGACAGCCTCCATGCTGGCATAGGCGCGCGCCCTATGGCGGCAGCCTTTGCCTGCAAGCGCCTGGCAATCAAGACCTTGGCACCAAACGAAATGACATGATGCCGAGGAAAACCCAGCAGCGAAATAATGCCCGTCATAAAAAGCGGCGGATTCTACTAAGCTTATTATTCTTATGAGTTTTTTCAGGTCTTCCACCCCGGCGTCGCCCCTTGCTGCAGCTCCGGCAATATTTTCGACCGGCACATCAAGTCTTATAACCACTGCATAGTCATACAGTTCAAGCCGCCCGCGCATTTCTTCGATGGTTCCTGTGTTCGGCGGGCAGTTGATACAGGCTCCGTATTCGCTGCACAGCGGAAAACGGCATTTCATCAGCACCCGTTCGTCAACGACGAGCTGGTTTGTGGAAATTATGGCTGCATTTGAGGCGCCTGCGTCTAAAGCCAGTTTGACATAGCGTTCCAGATCCTGCCTAAGCTGTTCGGGATCGTAGCTCAGAGAAATCTTCTTTATCATAGTTATTTAACCCTCTCCAGTATCTTAGTTGTGATGCGGCCCGATGAAAACTCCGGAGTTTGAAGCACTTTGATCAAAAACGGCGCAGTCGTGGATATGCCGTCTGCCCTGAACTCGTCAAGCGCGCATACCATACGCCTCCTCGCATGTTCGCGGTCGTCGCCGTAAGCTAGTATCTTTGCTATGAGCGAGTCATAGAATATCGGAACCTGATATCCGGTTTTGCAGTGCGTGTCGACGCGTATGCCGGGCCCTTGCGGTATTTCCCAGTTTGTTATAATGCCCGGCGTTGGCTTGAATTCTTCAAAAGGGTCCTCTGCGTTGATCCTGCATTCAATTGAATGCCCGGTGGTACGTATGTCGCTTTGTGCAAACGGTAATTTCCCGCCGTCCGCTATGTTTATCTGCTCGCGTACGAGATCGACGCCTGTGACCATTTCTGTAACCGGATGCTCTACCTGAAGCCGCGTGTTCATCTCAAGGAAATAGAACTTCAGTTCGTCTTGATCAAAAACGAATTCCACTGTGCCGGCGTTTTCGTAAGATATGTTTTTTACGAGTTTTATTGCCGCGCCATGTATCTCGCTTCGCAGGCTGTCTGAAAGATTTGGTGCAGCCGCTTCCTCAATAAGTTTCTGATGGCGCCGCTGAGTAGAGCAGTCGCGCTCCCCAAGATGTACCGCGCCCCCGTACTTGTCGCCTAAAACCTGAACCTCTATGTGCCGGGCGTTGGCAATGTATTTTTCAACATACAGCGTCCCATCGCCAAACGCAGCGGATGCCTCCGCCGCAGCTTCTTCAAATATCCGCTTCAGCGCGTCTTTATCGTCTTGAGCAACTATCTTCATGCCGCGCCCGCCGCCGCCTGCCGCTGCTTTTATTATAACCGGAAATCCAATCTCGTCAACGACGCGCTTCACGTCATCAAAAGAGCTAACCTTGCCAGAGCCCGGGAGGACCGGGACGCCGCACTCGGCGGCCAGCTTTCGCGCGGCAAGCTTGTTTCCCATTTTCTCGCTATGCTCGGCTTTTGGCCCGATAAAGATTATCCCGTTTTCCACGCACGCCCGTGCCAACTCCGGTTTTTCCGAAAGAAACCCGTATCCGGGATGGAGCGCTTGTGCCCCGGTCTCTTTCGCCGCTTTGATTATGTTAGGGATGTTAAGGTACGTTGACACAGGTGGCGGACCGATGATCACGGTCTGTTCGGCAAGCCTCGCGCCGAGCGTGTCCTTATCTGCCTGCGAAGCCGCAAGGATGGTTTCGATCCCTAAAACACGGCAGGTCCGTATAACCCTAACGGCAATCTCTCCCCTATTTGCTACCAGAATACGCGATATGCTCATACA
>Ga0099364_10004197_pt1 | contig 21910 bp, 23 predicted proteins | sample TergutTh196P3_FD_73070 | JGI IMG/M metagenome (GOLD analysis project Ga0099364, IMG submission 73070) | Microcerotermes parvus P3 segment gut microbial communities from Pointe-Noire, Republic of the Congo - Th196 P3 | ecosystem: Host-associated > Arthropoda: Insects > Digestive system > Gut ... | reverse complement strand
CCTACAAAAAGCCCCTATAAAGCCCACGACAAACGAACGAAGCCAAAATGTGTAAAGTAAACACGGATTTGGCGGATTTTCCACGAGCCAATCCGCGTAATCCGTGAAAATCCGTTAAATCCGTGTTTAATAGCTTTCTGAATTTATGTTGCATTGTCTGCTGTGCCTCGCTCCCTCTGTCTGTGGCTCTGTGTGAACCACTGTGTGAAAATCTTTTTGACAAACAAGGAGCGTAGGTAAAGCGTATAACTTCATTCTTTAGTTAAAAGATTTTTTTCACACAGAGACACAGAGGCACAGAGGGCGAGAGGCACAGCAGAAGCATGGACTAAAAGGAGGCGCGTTAAAACACGGATTTAACGGATTTTCACGGATTTGGCGGATTCGTTCGTGGGAAAATCTGAGTGAATCTGTGTTGTGGAAATTGCATTTTGGGAGTAGGTTTAGTATAGTGGGTTGTGTGTAGGGCTGTGCAAGAGAAATGATAAGAAAAACTCAATATCCAATATCACGAAATTCCAACACGTCTTTAGAAAACACAATATCAGAAATTGAGGTAGCGTATGGACTGGCTTAAAGTGCAGATAAAAACAACAGAAATAGGCGCGGAAGTAGTGACTGGCGTGCTGTTGGCGAACAATGTCACGAGTATGGAAATAATCAATCCGCGGGAGCGAGTGAAGCACTTGAACGAAGCCGCCGCGACATGGGATTATGCCGAGGAAAGTCTGTTTGATGTGGGCGATAATGAGATATATGTGATTTTTTATGTGGCAAGGGGCGCGGACGGCACGGAAGCAGGGGGCGAGAACGGCACGGAAGCGGACAGCGCGGAAGCAGAGGGCAAAAACGGCATGGCGTTAATACGTTCAATCGAAAAAGCCTTGGCGTGCTTGGCGAGTGAGCTTGACGGACTTGGCGCGTTGGAGCTAAAGGTCGAGTCGGCGGACGATAGCGACTGGCTTAATGAATGGAAAAAGCATTTTAAGCCGTTTAATGTGGGCAGGGTAAAAATCGTCCCCGAATGGGAGGACGTAAGCCCATGCGAGGGCGAGATTGTTTTTAAGGTTGACCCTGGCTCGGCGTTTGGCACAGGGCAGCATCAGACCACGAAGCTGTGTATTTTGGCGTTGCAGGAGCAGTTGCAGGGGCGATTGCTAGAGCAGGAGCAGGCGCATTTGCAGGAGCAATCAAAAAAGGGCGTTGCCATGCTTGACATAGGCTGTGGCAGTGGAATACTTTCGATTATTGGGCTGTTGTTGGGGGCGCGGAGTGTTGTTGCTTGTGACATAGACCCTGTAGGGGCAATCTCTGCCACGAAAAAGAACGCCGCGTTGAATAAAATCGAGCCTAGCCGTTTAAAGGTGTTGGCAGGTGATGTGCTTTCGGACGAGGGATTAAGGCGCGAGATTGGCGGTGAGATAGACGGAGTGGGGCAGGCAAGGCGTGAGATTAGCGGTGAATCCAGTGGCGGTTATCAAGTAATAGTCGCTAATATTGTAGCGGACGTGATTATCGAGCTTTTGCCCTTTGTGAAAGAACAGCTTGCCGCGGACGGTATTTTTATTGCTTCGGGGATAATAAACGAGCGCGCGGAGGAGGTTTTGGCGGCGTTTGGGGATAGTGGGCTTCGTGTGGTGGAGGAAATGGAGCATGAGGGTTGGTGTGCTGTGGTGGCACGGAAGAAGTGACGGCGAGAGAAATCGAGTTTTTTAAAAGATTTTCACACAGAGGCACAGAGGCACAGAGGGAGCAAGGCACAGCAGACAATATAACGAGGATTTAGAAATTGTTAGGACACGGATTTAACGGATTTTCGCGGATTATGCGGATTGGCTCGTGGGAAAATCGCACAGAGGGAACTAGGCACAGCAGACAATATAACGAGGATTCAGAAATTGTTAGGACACGGATTTAACGGATTTTCGCGGATTTGGCGGATTGGCTCGTGGGAAAATCCGACCGACAAGGCGGTTTGAGTGGCTATGACCGCGGATTCTCATATCAAGCACGGAGGTATTACATGGATTATATTTGCAAAAAACTGCTAGAAATAAAGGAAAAACCAGAATATTTTCTCAACGCCCCTACATTGCAAAGTTTAAGTGACTATATCGGTGGGTATTGGGAAAGTCGGCTTGACATGGACGAGGAGCTTCACGCGGCAGGCAGTGCGGTGTCGTGCAAGACAGCACAGCACGCCGACCAAAACGAAGATTTAATTTTTCCCGAATTTCAATTTTATGTGAGGAAGCAAAACGAAGATTTAATTTTTCCCGAATTTCAGTTTTATGTGCGGAAGCATTATAATCTTAAAGACGACACGCCCGAATGGTATGATAGCATGTATAATAATATCGCTTCGCACAGCAATAGTGAACGCGAGGCGTTTGAAAAATTTTTCGAGCTTTTAGAGGCGTTCATTGAATGTCACTTATAGCATGAGGTGTGTTATGGATATAAAAATATCAAAATTCAATGTTGGCAGCAAAGAAACCGATTGCTCCGACATAATTAAATGGGCGATAAAGTGGGATTGGGGTGTTGGTGAAATAGTTGCCAGTCGTTTAACCAACAAGGATTTCAATGACTGGGAAACAGTTGTGGTTTTAACTGTTGATTTGCAATATGCAGGATTTTGTATCCTTGAAAAGAAAGATGATTGGGGAACAGATATTGACCCCGCGCTAACGCCATTCATAACCGCTGTATACGTAGACCCTAGGTTTCGGGGAATGCACTTGAGTAAAAAGCTGCTCGAATCCGTTTCTGATGTTGCACGTTCGCTGGGTTTTGATGTTGTATATTTAATCAGCGGTGAACAAGGATTTTATGAAAAACTTGGGTTTGAAAAGTATGTTCAAGCTGTAACGCTGTCAGGTTCTAAAGAATTTGTGTATAAAAAGAGCATATAACACCCCTTAACAAGCAGGCAACACCTTACGCCGACCCCCCAAGGAGTGATTTCTTGTCACAAAAAATATACTTTGACAACGCCGCCACTACCGCGCCTATAGAGCCTGACCGCGAGCGGATATTTGGCAATCCGTCCTCGCCGCACGCCTTGGGCTTGGGCGCGGAGCGTGCTTTAAGCCTTGCTCGTGCGGAAATGGCTTCGCTTTTTGGGGGACTTGTGCAAGAACAAGCCCTTGCCCAAGCCCGAGGGCTTGGCAAAATAATTTTCACCTCAGGCGGTACAGAATCCAACAACCTCGCGCTAATAGGCTACGCCTTGGCAAACAAGCGTAAGCCGCCGCGGATTTTCGCTAACGCGTGGGAACACCCATCTGTTACCGCGCCGATTAAATTTTGCGAGGAGCAGGGCTTTTTTGTTCGTGCGGCGGACATGGAAAGCGCGGACATAGTGAGCCTTAGCCATGTATCGCACGAAACAGGCGATATAAACGACATAGCCGAAACGGCGGCGTATTTAAAGGCAAAAAACCGCGCCGTAATTGTTCATGTGGACGGCGTGCAGGGCTTTTGTAAGGAAAAAATGGACATGCGCGACGTGGACATGTATTCTTTTAGCGGACATAAAATACACGGTGCGAGTGTGGGCGGCTTGTTTGTGCGCGAGGGATTGCGGCTTGTGCCGATTTTGTACGGCGGCGGACAGGAAGCAGGCTTGCGGCACGGCACGGAAAACGTAAACGGCATTTTGCAGACGGTAAACGCCGCAAAATTTTTGTACCAAAGCCGCGAAAAATTTCACGCGCATGTCGCGCAAATAAGAAACGAACTGGCACAGCTTGCAAACGGTGCGGACTGTGTAATAAACTCGCGCGGCGATGCCTCGCCGTACATTTTAAATATGAGCTTCTTGGGAATAAACGGCGAAACGCTCGTGCATTTGTTGTCGGAAAAGGGCGTATACGCGTCCATGGGCGCGGCGTGCAAGAGCCGAAAAAAGCAAAAATCCATGCTAGAGCTTATGGGAATGGACGCGGAGCGCGCAAGGTCGGCGGTGCGGTTTAGCTTTTCGCATATGAATACGTTGGAGGAAGCACGCGCGGCAAGGGAAATAATTATTTATGCGGTGGGGCAGATAAAAGCAATTACAGGCAAGTCGATTTGATTGTAGGGGCGGGCTTGCCCCGCCCGAGGTATGCACGTTCGTCAATTCTAGGACGGATAACGTCCATTAACGCAGAGCGAGGTAGCCTCGGGACGGATAAATCCGTCCCCTACAAAAACCTTGTTTGCCCGTCCCCTACAAAAACCGTGCAAATTTTGCAAACTTGGTAGTTGTTACTTCAAATCAAATCGCCGAACATAACGAGAGGAAGTCGCCAAATGTATACAAAATCCGTTTTATTGGTAAAATACGGAGAAATATCCCTGCGAAAGGGCAATCGCGCCCATTTTGAACACGCGCTTTTAGACACGCTGCGTTTACGGCTAAAGGGCATGGAAAATATCCGTGTCGCTCGCGAGCAGGGGCGTTTCCTTATAGAAAACACGGCGGGCGACCTCGATACGGCGGCGGTTGTGCCGCTGATTAAGGACGTTTTTGGCATAACTGGCTTTTGCTACGCTATTAAAACAAGCGAACGCGACTTGGCGAGGCTGGCGGAAATCGGGCGTGATTTTTTCATTAAAAATTTGCCCGAGCATGTAAAAAATTTTCGTGTGGAAACAAAACGCAGTGACAAGAATTATCCCAGTACGTCTACGGAAATTTCTGCGACTATCGGCGAGGTCATTTTTATGGCTAAGGACGAAAAGCTCGCTGTGGAGCTTCGCCGCCCGGAAATTACGCTTTGGGTAGAAATTCGTAACGATGTGTATTTTTATGTAAATTCGTTGCGAGGGGTCGGCGGCTTGCCGTATGGCTCGTCTGGCAAGGGCGTTTTGCTTTTGTCGGGCGGCTTCGATAGCCCTGTGGCAGGCTATTTGACGGCGCGGCGCGGCGTGGAAATTGTGGCGGTGTATTTTCATTCGCCGCCGTTTACCTCGGAGCGTGCCGCGGACAAGGCGCGTGATTTGGCGGCGCAGCTGGCTAAATTTGCAGGAAAGATACGGCTGTATATTGTTCCGTTCACGGACATACAGGTGTTCTTGAAGTCGAATGTGGCGGAGGAAAAGCTGACTATTTTCCTAAAACGTGCTATGTTACGTGTGGCAAGCCGTGTGGCAAAAAAGGAAAACGCGCTGTGCCTGGTTACTGGCGATTCAATAGGGCAGGTGGCAAGCCAGACGATTCATAGTCTTGCGGCGGTAGAAACGGCGGCGTTTCTGCCGATATTGCGGCCGTTGGCGGCTATGGACAAGCAGGATATTATCGACATGGCGGAAAAAATAGGCACGTATGAAATTTCCGTAAGGCCGTATGAGGACTGTTGCACGGTGTTTGTGGCAAAGCACCCCGAAAACAAGCCGAACGCCACGATAATAGAGGCTATGGAGGCGCGATTCTTGGCGGAGCTGTCAAAATTGTCAGATATAGCAATAAATGATACACAAATATGTGAGTTTAGGTTATAATAGACCTTTGTAGGGAAAATTTTACGAAAAGAGGGAACAATATGAAGAAGTACATTATAATGTTAGCCATGCTTTTGGCTTTTGGTTCATGTGCAGGCAAGCAAGACGATAACGCAGGCAACACACAAGCTATAGAAAGCGAGATGAGTACAATGGGGCCTTTGGCAGGGGAAGCAATGGGCGAGCAGTTCCGCCCGACAATAAGAGAGATAGGGGAAGTAGTAGCCCTAGACGGCACAATTTACGAGCGTTTACGCGGCAAATCGGCAGAAGTGCTTCAGCTTACGCCGCTTGTGCAGGGCGAGGAGCTGGCGGTTTTGCACACAAATCACGGCGATATTACAATACGCTTTTTTCCGCAGGAAGCACCGCTCGCGGTAGAAAATTTTATTACGCTCGCCAAGGACGGATTTTATGACGGGCTTATTTTTCACCGAGTAATGGAAAACTTTATGATACAGGGCGGCTGTCCAAATGGGCTAGGCAACGGCGGTCAGAGCATTTACGAGGACGGCTTGGGCTTGGAGCGCAGCTTCAATGTACACCATTTCCGCGGCGCGTTGGCTACGGCGCATAGAGGGCCTGGCAGAACGATTGGCAGTCAGTTTTATATCGTGCAAAATTCGGAGCTTGACCCCAACATGGATAGGTACTATAGATTTTTAATGGAAAAACAAGACGAAATAGCGGGAGAATTTTCTGACGGCGAGCATATATATGTAAAAGACGTGTATCCTGCCGCTATGCTGGAGCAGTTTTTGACCTACGGCGGAACGCCGTGGCTAGACTGGCAGTGGAGCAACAATGGATACGGCCATACGGTGTTTGGGCATGTAGTAAGCGGGCTAGACGTGGTAGACGAAATCGCGCAGGTGCCTGTAGAGCAGGGTTCGAGCCGTCCGTATGAGAATGTTGTTATTGATAGTGTGTCGTTTGTTCGGTATGAAGAATAATTTCCAAAAAAGGAACTTGCCCTATGTTATATCTCGATAACGCGGCGACAAGCCCTATGCGGCCGCAGGTGTTTGCGGCGATGTTGCCATATTTACAAGAGAATTTTTATAATCCGTCTAGTGTGTATAGCCCTGCGCGAAAGGTGCGCGCCGCCATTGACGATACTCGGGCTTTTATTGGCGATGCGCTTGGTGTGTCGTCGGAGGAGATTTTTTTCACCTCGGGCGGTACGGAGTCGGACAACTGGGCTATAAAGGGTACGCTGGAGAAAGCTACGCGCGGGCGGCATATTGTCACCTCTGCCGCGGAGCATCACGGCATTTTGTATGTGTGCAAGCATTTGGAAAAAAACGGCTGTGAGGTAACGTACCTTGACGTAGACGGCGAGGGCTTCGTGAACGCGCAGGACTTGGCGCGCGCTTTGCGTGACGATACCGCGCTTGTGTCTGTTATGCTTGCTAATAACGAGGTCGGCACAATCCAGCCGATTGCGGAAATGGCGGAAATAGCAAGGCAGCGCGGCGTGCCGTTTCATACAGATGCGGTGCAGGCGGTGGGGCATATTCCCATAAATATATCGGAGCTTGGCGTGGATATGCTGTCCTTTTCCGCCCACAAGTTTGGCGGCCCAAAGGGAATAGGCGTGATGTATATAAAAAAGGGTACGCCTGTTTTTCCGCTGTTTTGGGGCGGCGCGCAGGAAAGAAGCAAGCGCGCAGGCACGGAAAACGTGGCAGGAATTGTCGGAATGGGCGAGGCGTTGAAAATTACGCTAGAGGAGCTTCCCACGGAAATAACGCGCGTGTCGGCGTTGCGTGACAAGCTGATTGCAGAAATTCTCAGGGAAATTCCGCACACGAGCCTTAACGGAGCAACGGGCGATAAGCGGTTGCCTGGCAATGTGAACGTGTCGTTTAGGTTTATCGAGGGCGAGTCTGTGCTATTGATTTTGGATATGCAAGGCTGCTGTGCCTCTACCGGTTCGGCGTGTTCCTCTGGTTCGCTTGAGCCGTCGCATGTACTGACGGCTATGGGAATAAGCCCCGAAATGGCTAACGGCGCGATACGGTTTTCGCTAGGGGCGGCAAACTCGGAAAATGATATTTATGCACTAATGCAAATTTTAAAGCCAGCGGTGGAAAAGCTGCGTATGCTTTCGCCGTTGTACGACGACTATTTGAAGAACAATAAAGGCTCGTGACGGTATTCCCACCATGGGTCTGCGGAGAAAAGGGGCTATGCCCCCGAAGGAGTAATTTAGATGGACTACAACCCGACAGTAATGGAGCATTTTATGAACCCGCGTAACGTGGGCGAGCTGGAAAACGCAGACGGAATAGGCACAGTGGGTAACGAGCAGTGCGGCGACGTTATGCGCGTGTTTTTGAAAATAGAAAACGATATAGTCGTAGACGTTAGCTTTAAAACCTTTGGCTGCGGCGCGGCGGTGGCTACGTCTAGCATGGCTACGGAGCTTATTAAGGGCAAGAGCATAACGGAGGTTATGCAGGTGACGAATAAGACCGTGCTGGACGCGCTGGACGGCCTGCCTGCGGTAAAGCGGCATTGCTCCGTTTTGGCGGAGGATGCAGTACGCGCCGCGCTGTGGGATTATGCACAGAAGCAGGGCATTGTAATAGAGGGGCTAGAACCGCCTCCAGAGCGTGAACACGAGCATTAAAGGGTAGTGTAAATTCGCACATGAAAAATCGCCGAAGGCGAGCCAAAAAAGTAAGGGGGATTCTCCGTGGCTAATTTAAAAGCAGTTATCTTGGCGGCAGGTAAGGGAAAAAGAATGAACTCGGACTTGCAAAAGGTTATGCACCCGATTCTGGGTAAGCCTATGGTACAGTATGTGGCAGAAGCGGCTAAGCAAGCTGGCTTTGATGATGTTACCGTTGTTGTTGGCAAGGATTCTGACGAGATTGTGGACGGGCTTGCCGCTTGCGGCGGTCTTTTTTTTGCGGTACAGAGCGAGCCGCTGGGTACGGCTCATGCAGTGTTGTCGGGCGCAGGGCGTATAAGCGGAAACGATGATGTAATTGTTTTGTGCGGAGATATGCCGCTTGTCACCAGCGAATTTATTGCGGAGCTGACGGCTTATTATCGCGCCTCGGCTTGTGCCGCTGTGGTGGCGGCGGTTTGGCGTGAGGAAATGGGCGATTTCGGGCGAGTGTACGACCGTGACGGCGATTTTATTGAAATAGTGGAAGCGCGTGACATTACGGCGGCGCATGGCGCGACAAATTGGGGAAATACTGGAATTTATGTATTTAAGGGCGAGGCTCTTTTGCATGGGCTTTCCCAAATAAGAAACGAAAATAGCCAAAACGAGTATTATTTGACGGACGTTCCCAAAATCCTAAAGGACGAGGGCAGGGTCGTGCGAGTGTTCCATACGCGTGAGGACATGTCCGTGTTTACTGGCATAAATACGCAGGCTCACCTTGCGGAAGCCGTTTCGTTCATGCAGAAGCGTAACAACGAGCGGCATATGGCAAACGGCGTGAGAATGATTTCGCCGCAGACGGTGTTTGTGGACGGCACGGTAAAAATCGGGCGCGGCGCGGTGATTTACCCCAATGTAATCCTAGAGGGCGCGTGCGAAATAGCCGAAAACGCGGTAATCGGCGCGAACACGCATTTGACAAGCACGGCGGTCGGTAAGGGCGCGTTTGTGCGGCAGAGCGTGGCGGTTGACGCAAAAATCGGCGCAGGTACGGAGGTCGGCCCGTTCGCGTATTTGCGGCCGGGTACGGAAATAGGCGAGCAGTGCAAAATCGGCAACTTCGTGGAGGTAAAAAATTCCACCATAGGCGATTTTACGAAAATGGCGCATTTGGCGTACATCGGCGACGCGGACGTGGGTAGCGGCGTAAACTACGGCTGCGGCGCAATAACGGCAAACTATGACGGCACAAAAAAGCACCGCACGGTAATAGGCGACAACGTGTTCATAGGAAGCAACTCGAACTTAATTGCCCCTGTGGAAATAGGTGCGAGCGGATTTGTGGCGGCTGGGTCTACGATTACGGAGGATTTGCCGCCTTGTGCGTTGGGGATTGCTCGGGAGAGGCAGAGTGTTAAGTTGAATTGGAATGGGTGAGGGGTAATGTCAATAGATTACAGCGACATACCGCCGATAACAGACTCTTCTACGGCACGCAAAAATCCGTTTGCGGAAAAAATAAATAAGCATGGTTATACAATTAAGATACATTATAGCCCCGAAGATGTCGCGAACATGACAAGGCAAGCTGTGACGAGCATAGACGGCTTGGAGGACATGGCGTGGCTGGATTTAGATTCGGACGAAATAGCGGCACTTAAAAAATATCGTGAGGGTATAGCGGTGGGCTAGGGGGTTTTGCTGTACATTCGGAAAGGATATGCTATGGAAAAATTCAAGATGCCGAATATTCCACCGACTACGAATAAAACTATTTGCCGCCCTGTGCGTTGGGGATTGCAGAGCGGCAGAGGGTTAAGTTGAATTGGAATGGGACGTGACCCATTTAGGAACGCAAACGTATTGCAAACTACAAACGTAATACAGACTACAAACGTATTACAAATGTATTGTCCTTTTATGCTGTACGGCAGAAAGGATAATACCATGGCAAAATTCAAAATACCGAATATTCCGCCAACCACAACAAAGACTATCCGCTTCCCGAACAATGTTATTAGTGATGTCGAAGCGGCGATTAGCGGTAAGGACTGCACATTTACCGCATTTGTGGTCGAGGCTGTGAGGGTTGCTTTGCGGAATTTGGAAGATACAGAATGGAAAGATACCCTGCGGCAAGCCATAGATGAGGCAAAGGGCTGTTGCAAGAACCGCAAGGAATTTCAGCAATATTTGCAAAATAATTTCGGCGTAATTATGACGAGAAATACAGTCAATGCGGTGTCCTTTGTTCACCCTGACGCAGGGGAAAAATGCGCGATACGCGGGAACACGTTAGGATATGAATATGCCGCCGAGAGCATAGACGAAGCGTTACAAGAAAACGCAGAAGCATGAATAGGCAAGGGGCTTTGACCCGTTTTTGCAACACGCAGGCAGTAAGGTGTTGTCTAAGTGGTTTTCTTAGACAACACCGCACGCCGACCAAAAAAGGGCTTTCATACATGGAAATTGTAATAGCCCTTTCTTTGTTTGCTATTTTATTTTTGGGGGCGTTGCCGTTGTTAAGCCACGCAGGGCGAAACCTCACGGCGGCAGAGGACGGCTACAAGGCACAGCTTGCGGCACAGGGTATAATGCTTGCGGTGCGTGATAGTATGGGGGGGGAAATGTCGTACAACGTGCAGGAGCGAGCCATGCACGCAATCCAATCAACACCACAAATGATGCAAGCTGTGCAAGCAATCCAAGCAACACCACAAATTGCACAGGCTACGCAAACCGCACAGGATTTAGGCGTGGGCACCTATCGCGTGTGGCTCTTTTTTAGGGATAGCGAAAACGATATAACCTTTGGCTCGATAGATTCTCCTGATGTAACGCCCGAGGTGGTGGGGTTGTTGGGGCTGTTGCCTACGGACGGCTCGGCGGTGGTTATTGTGGCGGTGTGGAATGAGTATGGGGGCATGGTGGGGCGCGCGGTGGGGGTTTATGTGGAAGATGTGGGGCGTTGACATAGCGTAAGGCTGTGTTGATAGTCGCTTAACGCCGTCTGTCGAGGTTAATAAATAACGATAGAACACGGATTTAACGGATTTACGCAGATTTTGCGGATTGGCTCGTGGGAAAATCCGCGTAAATTCGTTAAATCCGTGTTTTAATGCCTTTAAATTTACTACTTGTGAAAGTTTACAATTGTAGGGGACGGATTTATCCGTCCCGAGGTGTGCACGTTCGTCAATTTGGGGTGGGTAACCGTCCATTAACGTAAAGCGAGGTAACCTCGGGACGGATAAATCCGTCCCCTACAGGGCAGACAGTAAAGTGTAGCCTAAGATAACACGGTATTGACCCATGTAAACAGGTTAGGGCTTGGGCGTTGGCTTGGTGATGGCTAATTGTAGGGGGCGGGTTTACCCGCCCCGAGGTATGTACGTTCGTCAATTTGGGGTGGGTAACCGTCCATTAACGCAGAGCGAGGTAACCTCGGGACGGATAAATCCGTCCCCTACAAAAACACTATAAAAGCCCTGCAAAAGCCCTGCAAAAGCCCCGCAAAAGCCCCACAAAAGCCCCACAAAAACACGGCACTACCCCATTTTAGGGTAGTGCCGTGAACGGTAATAAATTGATTTCTGTGTCCCTAGATAATCCCAAGCCGCCAAAGATACAATAAAATCAACGCCGCTATGGCGGCAACCAAGAGGATTATCCTAATAATTAACGCTTTTTTGTTGTTCATTAGCTGTTGCCCCCTTCCTGTGGAAATTTTTGTTTTAAAAGGCTTCTATACGCGGATTTAACAGATGTACGCAGGATTATGCGAATTTTGCACGAACGAATCCGCATAATCCGCGTAAATCCGTTAAATCCGTGTTTGATTTATGCCTTTTGGGCTTCGTGCGTTTGTCGTGGACGATATTCCCACCAAGTAGCAGTCAAGGCTTCTAGGCGATATTCCCACCATATAGTTGATGTTTTGCGTTTAACGCAAAACGCAAAACATCAACGGAGATTCGTAGAAAAGGGGTTATGCCCCTGCGAGGAAGCTATTAAGGCTTTGGGCGACATTCTCGCCAAGTAGCAGTCAAGGCTTCGAGGCAATATTCCCACCAAGCAATATTCGGAGAAAAGGGGCTATGCCCCCCCCTGCGCGGAAACTACTCTGCGAGACGACATTCCCACCACAGTATACCGTAGAAAAGGGACTATGCCCCCCCCCCCCTAAATTGTAGGCAGCCAGCCCATATACGGCACAAGCACCTCCGGCACTTTTATCCTGCCGTCGGCTAACTGATAATTCTCCAATATAGCCGCGGTTGTACGGTTGACCGCCAATCCGCTACCGTTGATGGTGTGTGCAAATGCGGTTTTTCCTGCGCTGTCGCGGTAACGGATTTTTGCGCGGCGCGACTGGAACGCCTCGAAATTGCTGCAACTGGAAATTTCTACATAACGGCCGTAGCTCGGTAGCCAAACCTCTAGGTCGTAGGTTTTGGCGGCACTGAAGCCCATGTCGCCTGCGCAAAGGGCAGATACGCGATAGGGCAAGCCCAGTCTTTGCAAAATTTCCTCCGCGTCGGCGGTGAGCTTTTCTAGCTCGGCGTAGGAATCCTCGGGGCGGGCGAGCTTGAATAGCTCTACCTTGTCAAACTGGTGCGAACGGATAAGCCCGCGCGTGTCGCGCCCTGCCGCGCCTGCTTCCTTGCGGAAGCTCGGCGTGTACGCGCAATAATTTATTGGCAGACTTTCGCCGTCCAGAATTTCGTCGCGGTGGATATTTGTAAGCGGCGTTTCGGCGGTGGGGATAAGGAAATAGTCCGTATCGCTTAGGGCAAACAACATGCCCTCCTTGTCGGGCAGCTGCCCTGTGCCTAGCATACTTTGGCGGTTTGCGATACATGGCGGCATAATTTCCTCGTAGCCGTGGCGCGTGTGCCTGTCTAGCATAAAGTTGATTAACGCGCGCTGTAGCCTCGCGCCGAGGTCGCGCAGCATGATAAAGCGCGAGCCTGTGATTTTTACTGCCGTGGCAGGGTCAAAAATGCCCAGTGCCTCGCCTAAATCCCAGTGCGACCTTGGCTCGAAGTCAAATTCGGTGGGCGTACCCCATCTGCGGATTTCCACGTTTTCGGCTTCGGTTAGACCCTCGGGAACGCTCTCGTGCGGCATGTTCGGCAAGGCTGCCAAAAAGCTGTCCAGCTCCTCGTCCGCGGCTTTTACAAGCGGCTCAAGCGATTTTAGCTCGTTGGCTAGCTCTTTCATTTCCGCCATAAGCGCGGTGGTGTCTACGCCGTCCTTTTTTAACGCAGGGATTTGCTTGGAAACGGCGTTTTGTCTGGCTTGCATTTGCTCCGTTTTTTGTAGAAGCTCGCGGCGGCGGCTGTCTAGGGCGGTGAATTGTTCTAGCCCAAAATCCTTGCCGCGCTTGGCTAGTGCGGTTTTTACTGCTCCAAAATTGTCACGCAGGGTTTTTACATCAAGCATTTTTATTTTCCTTTCTTGTGGAAATTTCCATATTTTGTAATTTTGCGAATACGTCATGCGCGTCGTCTATGTGGCGTATTTCGTTTAGTGCCGTCATGCCTTGCACGGAGATAAAATTGAGATTGTTGAATATTAGCTTAATTGTTCCTGTATCGTATTTTTTGTCTATCCAGTCAATTTTTAGGAAAACGCCCGAAAGCTCCGAAATGAGGTTGCTTTTTATTTCGCGGCGGACAATGCCTGCCGACTGGATAAGCACGCGCTTATTTGTGACAACGTAGTACGTGTCCTGCCATGCGGAGCGCGCGGTGACTAGCTGTGCAATAGCCATAATCATGGGAATTTGGAACGCGCCGAAAAACGGAATAATAAGCAGTAGGGGCATAAGCGAGCCAAGGCCGTCACTCGCCAGTGCCACGGACAATGCAATGACTACGCCGACAATGGCGGGTACGATAGTGAACGGCAGAGCAAATAATATGGCTGGGATTTTGGTCGCGCGAAAGGCCTGGTAGCAGGGGTGGTTCTCCCATAGGATTTTTTCGCCGTCTGTTAGGTGGGATAGGGTGGCGTTTATTAGGGTTGGTCTGGTTGGTGTAAGCATTGGTGGGTTCCTCCTTGTTTTTTGGTTTGTTTGTGGCGGTTTCATGTGTGGGGTTAGAACACCTATGTAACTAGGTTGGATTTTCTTGCTTGTACGTCAGTCATTACACGAATCGTTGGCATTAGATTCCATATGTTGAATAGTGCGTTAAGTTCAGTACGCTTATTTTCTAGTGCGACCTGAATATTGCGACACCAGTCCTCTTTGAAGCCTTTAGGTGTGCTGTTGATAACCAGTACAAAATTAAGAGAGCCATAATGTTCGAGATTGAAGCTGTGGAGACTGTGGAGGGTGTACCCAATACCATTTACCGTGGGAGGCGTTTCTGGAACAACACCTAACTTGATAGCGAAGTATAGGTTGAGCGAATGTAGAAATTTGTAAAACACCTCGTTGATTTCATTGCGAAAATTATCTTTGCCTTTGGTGTTATTTGGGTTTGCAAACGATGTTTTTGCTTCGATAAAAAACAATTTTTTGCCTCGTCCGCGAATAAACTCGACACTCTTAACATGTTTGTATTTTTTATTTTTATTTAGTCCTTTAGTTAGTTTTTCGAAAGGGTACGCATTGTCAGCAACAAATGTCATGCCGCTAAAATATGGGAAATGGTCATTGTTCGTATCCTTATCATGTGAAAAACAATCACTCATCGTCATCACCAAGCCCTTTTTCTAGCCTTGCTTCGTAGAGGTTGACGATTTCTGCCGTTAGTTTGTTGGGGGACAACAAGTCGAAACGCTCGCTACTGTCGTATTTTACTTCTTCGCCATCTTGGTATTCTTCTTTGTACAGTGAGAAAAATTCAACATGGTCTGTGGACTTTCTCAGGGTGCAGATATAACTCGCTAAGATTTCGCTATGTGTCGCAAGAAATATTTGTACGCCCATGCGTTGTAATTTGATTAGAAAGTCAACGAGCGTTGGCATGATTTCGGGGTTTAGGCTATTTTCGGGTTCGTCCCAAAAAAGGACTGTGCCGTGTTTAATTTGCTCATTGCGAACAAGCAGGGCAAGCAAGCCTAGCTTTCTGTAGCCTGAGGCTTCTTCGGAAAAGGGTATTATTGTATCGAGGTTAAAACGCTTCATAAAAAATCTCTCGCCATCGTGTTCGGGTTCGCCTTTGATAAAGTCGCATATTTCTCTGTAGAGGGGTTGTTCGGGTACTTGTGGGGATACTCGTGCTTTTTTAATGATTTCTACATCGGTAACGTCTAACTCGGTTCTTCCGTATTCGTAGGTTTCGGGAAGCCCTAGGGCGATAGAGAGTATGTCTTTTTCGGGAATGTAAACGTAGGGGAGAGGGGGTTCGTTGTCGAGGTGTACCTCTATCACATTTTTAATCTCAATGTGAAGTTCAACGTCAGCAGTAATGTGTTCACTGTTCTTGATAGCGGGGTTCTCGTCAACAGTAATGTGTTCCCTGTCTTTGATAGCGGGGTTCTGTTTAGGGACAGCCTTATTTTTAACGTCAGTATTTTTGCGGGGGTTGTTCTTAGAATTAAATAAACTTTTTAACAGTGTAGTCTTTCCCGTACCATTCCCACCAATAATCACGTTTATCCCCTTTGAAAACTCCATAGCAAATCCGTGCTTGATTACACGAACATCTGCGTTAAACTCAACACCAGTAATTCCCATAAATTTTCCTCCTAATTCATGCCGCCTATGGCGGCGGTGTGGTTGGTTGGTGCAAAAAATCCGCTCCGCGTATTTTTCACACTCATATACTCATCTGCCTCTGCAAAAAATGCCCCGTAGTAGGTATTTTGTCAATCCGATAATATTCCGCATCGTCACCTTCTGTGACCGGCCGCATGACCGTAAGCTGTGTATTTTTCCGTAGCGTAAACGCCGTAATCCCCCCAGAGCCTTTCGAGGTATTAAGCGGAATAAGCGCGGAGCTTATGATTGCGGCCTTGTCGGTGCTGCGCCGCAGGTAGATGTCTAGCTCCTCGTCACTGCGGTGTAGGGCTACTATGGGCGATTTTGCGGAATAGGCGTTAATTAGGCGTTTGCGGTTTGTTTTTGTGGCGTAGGTGTCGAATTTTACCTTGGCGATTTTTCCGTTGGCGAAGCCAAAGAGCATAAATCCGCCGTAATCCTTGGCTACGGTAAGGTAAATTACTTTTTCGCCAGCGTCCATGCCTAGAATATTTGTTAGATATTCGCCTAGCGAGGAGGCCTTGCAGTCGGGCAGGTCGTAAATTTTTATTTTATAGACATTTTGCTTGTCGGTAAAGAGCAACAATTCGTCACGGTTAGTGGCTTCGATTTCCTGCGCGATAAAGTCGTCGTCCTTTAGGTACTGCGTGTCTGCGGAGCGTAGGCTGACTAAGGAGATTTTCTTTATATAATTATGCCCTGTCAAGAAGATTTTTAAATTGTAGTCCTCGATAAAACTTTCCTCTGTGTGAACGGGCTCCTCGTGGGCGTGTACTATTTGTGTGCGGCGTTCCGCGCCGTATTTTTTGACGATTTCCTTTAGCTGTTCTATTATTAGCTCACAAATTTTTTGTTCGCTGTCAAAGGTGGCGGAAAGCGTGGCGAGTTCTTCCTGTAGGGCTTTTCGTTCGTCTATGCGGTTTTGCAGATATTCGCGGTTTAGGTGGCGCAGCTTTATTTCCGCTATAAACTCGGCTTGTGCTTCCGTAATGGCAAAGCCTGCCATTAGATTTGCGATTACCTGCGATTCGGACGGCGTTTGCCGTATTATTTTAATCGCCTTGTCTATGTCCAGAATGATTTTTGCCAAGCCCTCTAGCAGATGTAGCTTTTCTGATTTTTTCGCAATATCGTATTTTAGCTGGCGTTTTATGCAGGCTATGCGGAAAATTTTCCATTCGTGCAGGATTTCCGCTATTCCCATAACGCGCGGACGGCCGTCTATGAGGAAATTGAAATTGCAGCTAAAGCTCTCCCGCAGTGGCGTAAGCGTGTAAAGGCGGTGCATTAGCTGCTCCGCGTTTGTGTTCTTTTTTATGTCAATGGTAATGCGTAGGCCTTGTAGGTCGGTTTCGTCGCGTACATCGGTGATGTCGCGGATTTTGCCTGCCTTTACAAGCGCGACAATTTTGTCGATTATGGCTTCTATGGTCGTGGTGTAGGGTATTTCAAAGACTTCTATGCACGAATTTTTTTCGTCATGGCGGTATCGGGCGCGTACCTTAAACGAGCCGCGGCCAGTGGCGTAAATCGTTTCTATTTCCTCGGGGTTGAAAATAAGCTCGCCGCCTGTGGAAAAATCTGGCGCGAGTAGGGTTTTGCTTATGACGTGGCTAGGGTTTTTTAGCCACGCAATAGTCGTCTGGCAGACTTCCCTTAAATTGAAGCTACAGACGGTGCTTGCCATGCCCACGGCTATGCCTTGGTTGGGCGTAACGAGCAGATTCGGGAAAGTGGTGGGAAGCAGGGCAGGCTCTAGCATGGTGGCGTTGTAGTTGTCCACCATGTCTACCACGTTTTTGTCTATGTCACGAAAGATTTCGCGGCAAATAACGTCAAGCCGCGCCTCGGTGTAACGGCTCGCGGCGTACGCCATATCGCGTGAATACTGCTTGCCAAAATTGCCCTTCGAGTCCACGAATGGGTGAACAAGCGCGTCATTGCCGCGTGTAAGGCGTACGAGGGTTTCGTAAATCGCGCCGTCGCCGTGTGGGTTTAGCCGCATGGTTTGCCCCACTATGTCCGCCGATTTGATACGCCGCCCCGAAGCAAGCAAGCCCATTTTGTACATGGTGTACAACAGCTTTCTGTGTGCGGGCTTGAAGCCGTCAATCTCGGGAATAGCGCGCGAAACAATTACACTCATGGCGTATGGCATGTAGTTTAGCTCGAGCGCGTTTGTTATGGGCTGTTCCGTTATGTGGTTTTCGGGGGTGGGTTGGGGTTTGGTTTTGGTTTTTTTCAAGATGGCCGCTCCTATTCGTCTTTCATTAGCAGGTACATATCCTCTGTTTTGTCGGCGATAAACGCCATGGCATCGGCTATGCCCTTATTATAATAATACGCGCCTATGTTTTCGGAAATATAGTCGAGAAAAAAGTCGGATTGCATGTTGCCTATTTCTGTATCGAAATTTTCGTAGAGGTAGTCGCGGAGCTTGTTTGTTGCGGTTTGTTTTTGTTCTTTTGTTAGGGGGTCGGGGGTTGGTGCGTTCATTTGCAATCAGCCTTTCTTTTGGTGGGTGTAATCTGTGTTTTTTCGTATTTCCTCAATCCGTGCCTGCATTTGTTCCGCGCCTTTTTTAATTTCTGAATTGCGTTGTTCCAAGGATAAGCCGACCCATTCTATGGATTTTTTTTCCCTGATTGCTCTAACTTCGGGTACTGTCATTTTAGTCCATCTCCTCGGCAACCATTGCGATTGGTTGAATTATATCAATGGTGTTATAACCCTCCAGTGTGGAAATCGCACGAACGCCCCTAATTGTCCTAACATTCACCAAATGCTTAAAGTTCATGGAAACAATAATATCGCAGTCGTTTTCAATAGCCGTGCCAATATGCAGTCTGTCGTTTTTGTGCTTGTCGGCAATTAGCATACCGTTAATCTTGACTAGGTTGGCAATATGCTCGGCAACACTGCCTGTTTCCACTATAGTATATTCAATTTGAGCCAAATAGTCTGTTAGTGCTTTAAGTTTAGCTGTGTTTTGATTAGCGTTTAATTCGTCAAGCGTGAGTTCGGATATTACAACGACAAATTCATTGTTTATAATTCTATTCCAGAGTGCGAGCATAGCGTTCTTGTCTTTGCGGTAGAGTTCTTCATTTTCCTCCAAATATCCGATTGCACTTGTGTCAATATAGAGCTTTAGTTTTTTCAAAATAACGCCGCCTTTCCATATTTTAGTATTGCCTCCCCCACGCAAGCCCATTTTCGTGACGTGGTGTGTGTTCGTGCGACAGTCCGCCGAAATCGCCCCCGCGCGAGCGGGTCGTGACGTGGTGTGTTTTCGTGCGATAGTTAATCGAAGTCGCCCTCCGCAGGAGTTAGCCTGTTTCGCTTAAATCAATATACAAATGCCCAAATTCCTCAATAAACTCTTTTCGTCCTTTCAAATTATCACCTAACAAAATTTCAAACATCTCCTGCGTGCGTGCCGCGTCGGCAGGAATCACCTGCACAAGACGGCGTGTGGCAGGGTTCATGGTGGTTTGCCACATCATTTCTGGCTCGTTTTCGCCTAAGCCCTTGGAGCGTTGGATATGGACTTTCGCGCCCTTTTTTTCTGCGTTTGCGAGAATTTCGGCTTTTTCGCGTTCGGTGTAGGCAAAGTGGGTGTCCTTGCCTGCCGTTATTTCGTAGAGCGGCGATTCGGCGATAAAGACCTTTCCTGTTTCGATTAGCGTGGGCGTTAGGCGGTACAGCATGGTGAGAATAAGCGTGCGGATATGGTAGCCGTCGTAGTCGGCATCGGTGCAGATTATTATTCTGTTCCAGTTTAGGCGGTTTATGTCAAAGTCGCTCAAATCGCGGGCTTGCTTGGCTTGGCGTTTTATTTCTACGCCGCAGCCTAGGACACGCAAAAGGTCGGTGATGATGTCGTTTTGCAAAATGCGTGTGTATTCTGCCTTTAGGCAGTTGAAAATCTTGCCGCGGACGGGCATAATCGCTTGAAATTCCGCATCGCGCCCTAGCTTGCACGAGCCGAGCGCGGAGTCGCCCTCTACAATATATAGCTCGCGGCGCGAGATGTCCTTTGTTCGGCAGTTTACAAATTTTTCCACGCGGTTGTTTAGGTCAATTTGCCCTGTTAGTTTTTTCTTTAGGGCAACGCGCGTTTTTTCTACGGATTCGCGGCTGCGTTTGTTTACTAGAATTTGTGCGCATAGTTTGTCCGCATCGTTTTTGTTTTCGATAAAATATACTTCCAGTTGCTTTTTCAAGAAGTCGGTCATGGCTTCCTGTATGAATTTGTTTGTTATTGCCTTTTTTGTTTGGTTTTCGTAAGAAACCTCGGTAGAAAACGAGCTGATAATGAGGATTAGGCTTTCCTCTATGTCGGCGAAGCTAATGCGCTTTTCGTCCTTTTTGTAATGGCCGCCCGTTCGCAGATATAGGTCTACAGCCGCGCTAAACGCGAGCTTTACTGCCTTGTCGGGCGCGCCGCCGTATACTAGATGACTGGAATTGTGATAATATTCCAGCACGTTTACATCGTTGGAGAAACAAAAGGTCACGTCAAATTTTAACTTATAGTCGTTTTGGTCGTCCCTGTCGCGGCCTTGGGTTTCGTGGCTTAGAAAATGCGGCTCGGTCAACGCCGTTTCGCCTGCAAGCTCCTGTATATAGTCGGTTATTCCGCTTTTGTAGAAAAAAACAAACTCGCCGCCGCTTTCCTCGTCCTTTAGCATAAGGGAAATGCCGCTGTTTACTATTGCCTGGCGTTTTAGCATGTCCTGGTACCATTCCAGCGGCGCGTTTATTTCCTTGAAAACGTCGCGGTCGGGTCGCCATTTTATTGTCGTTCCCGTGTTTTTGCCGCCGAATGGCTCTTTTTGCAAATCGCCTGCGATTTCGCCCTTTTCAAAGTGTAGCTTGTATTTCCAGCCCTCGCGGATAATTTCTGCGTCCATGTATTCGGAAGAATATTGCGTGCCGCAAAGCCCAAGCCCGTTAAGCCCTAGACTGTAGGCGTAGCTTGCGTCGTCCTCGTTGTTTGTGTACTTTCCGCCTGCGTAAAGCTCGCAGAAAACAAGCTCCCAGTTGTAGCGTTTTTCCTTTTGGTTGTAATCGACTGGAACGCCGCGCCCATAGTCCTTTACGGTAATGGAAAGGTCGGCGTGGCGCGTGATTTCTATTTTTTTGCCGTAGCCCTCGCGCGCTTCGTCTATCGAATTGGAAATAATTTCAAAAATGGCGTGCTGACAGCCCTCGATTCCGTCTGAGCCGAAGATGACGGCGGGGCGTTTTCTTACGCGGTCTGCGCCTTTTAGGGCTGTTATGCTTTCGTTTCCGTATTCCTTTTGTGTTTTGTTTTGCATTTTGCCGCGCCTTTCAAGGGGATTTTTTGTGGCAGAGCTTATTATAACAAAAAAATTGAATTGTTACGAAATTTTTTAACAATTATTTCTCGGGTAATGATATAATATAGGAAACGACCAAAAGAGGAGGCTTGAAATGGCTAAAAAGGCAGTCCAGTGGGAAAGCGAAATAAACGGCAAGGCGTATGCTTTTTCATATGAATTTGTAAAAAGGAAGCATGTGGTTACAGTAAACGATGTTCCTATTGCGGTGAAAATCGGCTTTTTGAGTGCTTTTCTCGGCATAGACGAGGAATTTATTTTTGACGGAATACATTCGCGGATTGTGTTTAAGCGCGGCGAGCCTGATATTTCGGTGGACGATGTGCTTATCCGTAGCGGCGAGCCGTATATAAGGCTGCCCAAGTGGTCGATGATTTTTATCGTGGCGTGCTTGATTATGGTGTTTTTGGGCGGAGCGTTGCCTGCGATGTTTGGAATGGGCGGCATGGTTATATGTGCGAATATTGCAAAAATGAATAGGTCGGTTGCGGAGCGCGTGACGCTGTGTGCTATTGTGACGATTGTGACGTGGGTATTTATGTTCGTTTTGGGCAGTGCAATCCATTCTATGCTAGCCTCGTAGAAACTTTTTCAAACTTTTTGACAAAAAGGGAAAAAAACTACTTGACAAGGTGGGCGAGCATAACTATAATAGCCTTTGTCGCTCCCGCAAGGCGAGTGGCACGTAGGAGCGAGAAAACGTAGTAAACATCACGG
>Ga0099364_10004196_pt1 | contig 21912 bp, 22 predicted proteins | sample TergutTh196P3_FD_73070 | JGI IMG/M metagenome (GOLD analysis project Ga0099364, IMG submission 73070) | Microcerotermes parvus P3 segment gut microbial communities from Pointe-Noire, Republic of the Congo - Th196 P3 | ecosystem: Host-associated > Arthropoda: Insects > Digestive system > Gut ... | reverse complement strand
CTTTCGTAGATTTTTTGCACCATCGCGGCAAGACATATCCACGATTTTTTATCAGAATGCTCCTGTCGGTTTTTGTACTGGTCGCATTTCTTTTTCCAATTTCGGATGAGAACCGCACCGTTGGCGAAGGGGTCGATTTCGAGTACCAGTTGCATCAGAACGATGCGGTCTATCAGGTCTTCACTGATTTCCCTTTCGTAAAATATCTTCCTGACAAGTTTGAAGTTATGTTTGTAGATATTCCTCTGTTCGTTGGTCAGATGGACGAAATATCCGATGATTCGGTCGGTGTGTAGTACCTCGCAGGTTTCGTAGCCAGGCGGAATGGTGAATGGGACTACGTGCTGTCTCTCGACACCACTCCAATATTTGTTACTCCAATCGATCCAATCCCGGGTTAAGGCTTCGACTTCCGCTTGCGTATTCAAAGAAGAAGAATCCTCACGTCTGAATCTGCCGCAGGAGGCTATGTCGGAAATCAACTCAGAAAAAAGTTTCTTGTACGAGTCTTTTGCTACATGATTCACGTTTACGTTTACGTTGCACCGGGAAGTGGGTAAATTTTCCCACTTTTTTGGGTAAATTTTCCCACTTTTTGGGGCATGCTCACTTTCTGCGCCCCCGCTATTGACAAGATATTGACAGGTTTTCCTTAAAGTTTTGCGTTCAAAAATCCGTTGCAGATCCCGCTTGCTGGCCACCCCGAAGGCGATATAACCGAACACCTTCCTTGCCGACGAATCCTCGATTTTTTCGGCGGCCTCGAGGACGGCTTCGAGATATTCCCCCGAAAACAGCGATGAATTGCTCATAGGACACCCCCTTTCGTGTTAGTGACAAGAGCGCGTCCATACGCTAACGGTATGGGGGACATTTTATAGAAAACTCTAATAGAGTCAAGCAGGGCATTGCTGTTCGCAAAGGATATCACTCGTTTGGCAGTACCAGCCAAGTGTTTTTGAGTCCCAGCCCTTTCGCCAATTTCGGCAACTGCTCCACAATGGGGGAAAACCTGCCCGATTCCCAACTGTAGATGGATGGTGCAGGTATCCCACTCCGTTCCGCAAGTTCCTCTACGGAGAGCCCTGATTTCAGGCGTAGATTCCTTATATGGACGGCGAATCGCCCGGTGTAGGTATCGGTGTCCGGTTGTTTGCGGGGGCGAGCCATGGCATTTTGGGCAATAGGGGGATTTTGAATAATCGGCGTGGATTGAGTATTGTTTGACATATCCTAAAAGTTTTCCTGTTTTGCCTATTGTGTGGTTTGTAAGGGAGGTGCGAGTTGACACCCCCCATTGAATTTATTAGAGAAATCGCTAAAATGTCTTTGATTTCGCATTGTTGTATTTGCGATACGTTCGCCAGTACAAGTGTGATGAGTTTTTCTCTGGCGGACGTAAAGCCGTCGTCTGCCAGTTTTTCGATAAGGGATTTGAGGGCGGAGAGGTTCATAACGCACCCCCTTTCCCCAGAAAGGAAAAAGAATAGGGAGAAGGGGGTGGGCACAAGAATCCCCCTCTCCCGGTTGCACAGGTTCAAACCGCTCCGTCGGTTGCCACAAACAGCTGCCCCCCGCCGAAACTCCTGTACACTACACCCCACTGGACTCGAACCAGTAACCTTCGGTTCCGTAGACCGATGCTCTATCCAATTGAGCTAGGGGTGCAACCGTCATTCGACGACTACATTTAACACTGATCGATGGTATTGTGCAAGGGGGTAGCATGCCGACCCCAGTCCGGCGACAAGTTTGCCCCATCCCCGCAATCGTTGACAAATCCCGACCGTTTTCATAAAATAGGACGTTGCCGTGTCTGAATCACCAGCCTATTTGATTTTCGATATAGAAAGTGTTGCTGATCCTGTTCTCATATCAAAGGTTCACTACGCCGGAAAAGTTCCGCCCGGCGAATCGATTCGGGTCTATCGGGACGAATTGCTGGCACAAACCAATACCGACTTCATCCCCTATACGTTCCAAATACCGATCTGCGTAGCCGTCGCTAAAGTTGCCTCGGATTTTTCGCTCATTGATCTGGTAATCCTCGACGAACCTCAATTTCGTCCGCACGAAATCTGCAGCCGGTTTTGGCGCGGCTGGTTGAAGTATAACAAGCCGACGCTCGTCAGTTTCAACGGTCGGGGATTTGACCTCCCTATGCTGGAATTGGCCTCATTTCGGTATGGAATTGCCATACCGCAATGGTTTGCGGCAGAAGCACGGCCGCACGACAAACCAAGATACCGATACAACACAAAAACCCATATTGACCTGCTCGAAATGCTGACCAACTTCGGTACTACCCGATTCCCCGGAGGACTTAACCTTGCGGCCAGTGTGCTGGGGAAACCAGGTAAACTCGATACACAAGGGTTTATGGTACAAGATATGTTCGATGACGGAAAATTGCCGGAAATCAATGATTATTGCCGATGCGATGTCTTGGATACGTATTTTGTATTCTTGCGGACCAGGGTATTAGCCGGCAACTTGACGTTGACGGAAGAACAGGAAATTGTCAAAAATACCCGGAATTGGATCGAACAGCGAAGCGAAACGATTCCCATCTATCGGCAATATCTCGACAATTGGGGCGATTGGCACAATCCCTGGGAAGATGCATCACCTGGGCAATAGCAGATACATTTATTCTGCGGGCGTTGAGAACGCAATCATTGTGCAAGATCACACACCAGAAGAATAAAACTCGTCAAATTCAAACAAGCGTGAAGTAAAATACAGTATGAGAGATTTCGGGTTTTGCAATAAACGGTGCCGAGAAGGAGCGAAAAGAAAAAGATGGGGATAGGGTCGGTATTCACGCCGGGCATTATATTATTCAGCACTGCGGATAAGAGAACAATGCCGAACACAGCCGATACGCAGTAAATAGCATATTTGAAAAAATACGGATGGAAGAAAGGAGACGTGCCGAATAGACAATGAGTGCTTTTCATGCCCCGAATCCATACAAGATAAACGATTCCTAATATAAAAATCAAAATGTTGATTCCGCTCATCGCCGCAAGTTGATAAAATAACAATTGCACATTGATAGGCGAATGATCGCCAGCATGTATCGCGGCAAAAAATAATGAAACAACAACAACGGCGATTCCGTGAGCATAGGGATAGTGAAGCCGGGCAAGTCTTGCTTCGAACCAACCTTGAAGTAGTTGACGAAAAAGAAATTCTTCAATCAGCGGGGCGGCAACGACGACGGTTAAAAATGCGATAAACAACGCAAGCACCAGGCCGGCCGGCGACTGCGTGCTGTGTTCAATGAATTGAATGACAGGATGCGGAACACTTGGTATTTCTTGCTGTATTTGCGTAAGTTCGACATGGTGTGTATGTTCGACATGGTGTGTATGTTCAGCATGGTGTCCCGTTTCATTTTGGGGAGATTCTGGCCATTCGGCAACGGCAAAGAAAATGATCATACTGCAAATAATCTGTGCCGTAAACCAAATGGCAAAAAACAAGAGAACATCAAAACCGGTCCAAGGTGTTCGTGTCCAAGGTGATTGCATCCAATGAGTCGGTGTTTTGTTAAGCAACATGTCTTTATGTTTCAAAAAGTTTTGTGTTTTTTGACGCCGGTTTTTCTAACAACCCCAGCCTTATTATTCCCCTTATTCCCAAGTCAGTATGCCCCCATAATTCCCCCCATATTCCCCCATTCATTGTTTTCCAATCGGGAATGTTTGTCAATGCGGCCGGCGTTTCTGCAGCCAGGATTGCCCTGCACAGTCGGGAATGTCCCAGCGACGGTTCGCCGCCCCGGCCTGCGGGGCACAGTATTTCGCGATGGAACAACGAACGCAAAGCCGCGGCAAGTCGGGAAACGCTCTGGAAAAACAAGGCTAACCTCCGACATTGGCCGACGAACGCTCCGTCAGCAACGCCTTCGGTGCTGACCAGACCGCCAGATTGCCAGGCAAAATCGTTTCCGTCAAAGTACCAGAGCGATCGATGATGTTTGATTGAGCAATGCTCGGATCATTTGCCTCAATAGCCCGGAAAAGTTCATTCATATTCCAAACGTCCTGCGCCCCCCATAGTCTTCTTTTGGTAGTGTGGCATAATCGAAGAAATCTTGGTATAAAGTCACACCGTCGTGCACAGGTGGTCGGTGAAGTGTTTACTTTGAGAAATCTTTCGAACAGGAGAAAAATTATGTCGAAGACCATCAACCTGAAACCGTTTAGTACCGGAGCAATTGTCCTTTTGGCCTTTGCGGTGCTATCCATCGACAGCACCGCAAAGGGGCAATCAACATATTGGTTAACAATTCGGGGAAGGGTGGCTACTCCAAACACTTATCCCCCTATTTTTTCAGATACCGCAATATATGTTCAGGTCTCCAAAAAAGGTCAACCGGAGTATTATGACACGAGCGGTCTGTCGTTTCCGGTTACTGGAAAAAAGTCTGTGGGAGGGTGGTCTTCCGCTACCCTAACTTCAACCGAAGTTATGTCCTACTATCAAAAAATGTATTTAGATGCAGGATATTATATTGTTGGCAGTGGTTCTCCCTGCCTACAGCGGAATTGTTTCGGCTATGCGACGGAGCGGAATCTCTGGCTGACAAATTTAGGGTTTGAGACAGTGTTGAAATCTGACTATATGCCATTTGGACGTGGGAAAGATTTAGGGGGTACGATAATCTTCGAGATACCGGGACACGCCGTAGTTGTAGATTCAACAGTAACAATGGTGAATGGAGAGATGGAGTATAAGGTCGTTTCGTCCAGTGAAAAAAATGGGGCATCGGGCATTTATGGGAAAAACCTCAGTTTTTTACCTGGAGGAGGGGTTTTTGATGAAAACGAGGTTGTGAAAGTTTCTATTTGGGGGGGAGCTGCCACCGGCTTTTGGAAAAAGAAGTGATTCGTTACTGTCGATGCAGACTCACTGTCAGATAACTTTAACACCAAAACAGAGATGAAACGTAAAACGGCCTATTTCCTTTTGGCATTTATTGTCGCAAACGTTCTTGTGATGGTTGCGGGGCGCTATTGGCAAACGCAAAAACAACAGCAACACGAAAAAATGCTACGGGATGCCACACGGTATGATGGTGCGACCGGAGATACCGTTACGATATTCGATAACAAAACAGACCGATGGATCGCCGAAATGAAAGAGGAGCCGATAGAGGTCATACTACAAAAATTAACCGATGCTGCAGAGTATATAGAACCTTTGTCGCAGGTGACAGACTCAGTTGCTTTAGCCATTTACTCTGACGAAGTGAGAGATCGGACGTTGTATAGCCTTGACATTCGTTCCCTATTAGCAAATCGCCGGTTTCGTAAGGCATATGAGGACTTGCAGAAGATAGACAAAACGCAAGCCGCTGCATTGCTCACAAAAAACATCAGAGAAAATCTTCCAGAATTACGAGTGATGTTGCAAGGCTATAAAGATATGGTTACACGGGGCGAGCATAAAGGAAACATTGCTGTAACAACTGTGAATCCTGATGTCAATTCGTACCGTTATTCATCTCGCACCGACGTTCCTCCAACTCGTTTTGGTCGTCGGCACGCAGTGCTATCCTATATTCTGCTTGCTTCGCTTCTTGAACTTCAGGAAGTTCGCCCCGCCATAGAAGAAGTCATCGCATTTGCAAAAGAGGAATATGAATTTTTCAACAGCCAGAGCGATGAAGAAGCAGGCACACTCAAACTTGTAGTGCTTAAAGAATCGCTATATAATCCCTCCCTACTCTTGACGGCAACGCTTTGTGACCCAACGTGGAATGCGGATAAACATAAAATTCTTGCTGCAACGCCTTTCGATCCCATATCGGCTATCAGACGAGCACACTTTCCAGATATTCCTAAATCCACCGAGACGAAATTGTTTACTGGAGAAATAGTAGATTGGCAGGCGAGGTCAACGGAGTATGATATGCTCGGCAGAGAGGGTTGGGTACCCGTTGTGCCGCACGAAGGTATGGTTAAAATACGCTATTACCGGGCGATTACGGATGCGGAACTCAACGATTTTTTCGGTAAGTAATTTTTTCGGTAAGTAAAGGTATTTTCTGCATCGGGTGTGTCCAATCTTTTATGGACTTGCGGGGAGTTCCCCTGTTCACCGGTTGACATTGGTGGTTATGGGATATGGACTCCCGTAGCAGCAGGGCATTTGTCCAAGAAGTGCGTTGGTTTTGTGGGTGTCACCGACCTTTAATCTGCCTATTTTCTAAAAAATTCCCATTTTGACATTGAAAAGTCCATAAAAGTTTGGACACACCCTTCTGCATCGGCCAACGCTTGCATTGCCCTCTAACCAATGGTACAATAACAAAGGATGCAATGGGGATATGATCAACACGTAATTTGTTAGCCAGCCCGACCTGCGGGGGGCTCCTACGCGAAATACTGCGCCCCGCAGGGCGGGGCGGCTAACGGTGAACTAATGCACGCAGGCCGCGGCAAGTCGGCAACGTCTCTCGTTGACGGTTTTCTGGTTGACCGTTTTCTAGTACAATGGGGAATCTTATTTGGAGAATCCTATCTGGAAAACAACCGCCGTTTAGTCCATTAAGTTAGTAAATCAAATTATATGCGTATTTTATCCGGTATTCAACCGACAGGCCGATTTCATTGGGGAAACTATTTCGGTGCCATCCGCCAATATATTGCTTTGCAAAACGGTAAGGACTCGGCCTTCTATTTCATCGCCAACTTACACGCCCTGACTACAGTCCGCGACAAAAAACAACTAGAACAAAATACTCTCGATGCTGCACTCGATCTGCTTGCTCTCGGCCTCGATCCTAATCAAGCAACTCTTTTCGTACAATCCGATGTGCCGGAAATTTCCGAACTGTGCTGGATTTTAATGACGACGACCCCGATGGGATTGCTCGAAAAATGTCACGCATACAAAGACAAAAAAGCAAAAGGGTTAAGTGCCGATGCCGGGTTGTTTACCTATCCGGTCTTAATGGCTGCCGATATTTTACTCTACGATTCCAACATCGTGCCGGTCGGCGAAGACCAGGCACAGCATATCGAAGTCTGCCGGGATATTGCCGGCTCGTTCAATCACGCCTTCGGCGAAACTTTTGTCCTGCCAAAAGCCCATATTGTACAAGACGCCGCCAAAATACCCGGCTTGGACGGAGGCGGAAAAATGTCGAAAAGTTACCATAATACCGTCGACGTATTTGAACCATTGAACATTCAAAAAAAGAAAATTATGAGTATCACTACGGATAGCCGTCCCATGGAAGAACCAAAAGACCCTGTCGGCGATCATCTCTTTGCCTTATACTCATTGTTTGCATCAGCCGAACAAACGAATGCTCTTGCAGAAACATACCGCCAGGGGAATTTCGGCTACGGTAATGTGAAAAAAGAATTAGCAGTGCTTGCCGAAAGTTATTTTGCCAATGCCCGATCGCGACGGGAAACTCTGGCCGCAAACCCTGATGAAGTCAAACACGTGCTAGAGTCGGGCGCATCTACTGCCCGAACAAAAGCATCCGAAGTGCTGCTCCGCGTCAAACAAGCCTGCGGACTGGGGTAAGAGCAAGGCTTGGAATAAGAGCAACAAATCTATTGCTTCAAAGTGTTTCAAACGCCATGACATCGATTTAGCGGCATTGATATGGCCGGCATTGACAGCGCGGCATTGATATAGCCGGCCTATCAGTCATTTTGCTAACGCAGTAACACTCGCTCCATGCTACACTGCGGCCCTGTCAGCCCGATTGAAGGAGATATTTCCCGTGCAACACATTACCCTTTCCTGTCCGATTTATTCCTCGTTCCGCGTTCAACAAGTTGCCGGTATGTTTGATGTTTCCCTGGCCGACTCGGCACTGCGGACGATTTCGTTTGAGACGCCGCCGCTTGGTAAGCCGTCAGAGAGCGGTGAGTCTTGGCGTATCGGCTGCATCGTCGGGCCTTCCGGCAGCGGGAAATCAACAATCGCCCGACACCTCTTCGGAGACAGTTATTATCATGCAAGCGATTGGCCTCAAGATAAAGCCGTCATAGACGGGTTCGGCAACCTGCCCATCAAGACCATTACGAAAATGCTGACCACTGTCGGCTTGAGTTCGCCGCCAAGTTGGCTCAAACCCTACTACGTTTTGTCCCAAGGGGAAAAGTTTCGCTGCGATCTGGCCAAAGCCTTATTGCAAGGCGGGCGCGTGGTGTTCGATGAATATACCAGCGTCATTGACCGTAATGTCGCAAAAACCGCTTCGGCTGCCCTCGCCAAAACGCTGTCCGGCACAACGGACGATCCGCAGTGCCCGAATACTACAACCCAACATACTACAACCCAACATACTACGACTACGAATACTACGCCCTGCCATACTACGCAATTCGTCGCCGTCTCATGTCATTATGATATTCTCGATTGGCTCGAACCCGACTGGGTGCTCGATACCGCTACCGGCCGGGTAATTTACAACACCGCCGAAGACGTAAGCATAGAGGCCGTGTCGGGTAAGGGCTGCATTCAAAAAAAAAATACCGGCGGCCTGCTATGGAACTCGAAGTATTCCGTTGCCGACGCTCTGCTTGGGAATTCTTTAAGCCGCATCATTATTTAGCCGGCCGGATCGCTAACACATGCCGGTGTTACGTTGCCTTATGGGCAGGTCATCCGGTTGCATTCTGCGCCGTCCTTTCCCAAGGCCGAAAGAATTGGCACCGTGTAAGCCGACTGGTTACCTTACCGGATTATCAGGGTATAGGAATCGGGTCGGCATTATTAGACAATCTTGCGGCAATGTATGTTGCCCAAGGGAATCGGTTTAGCATCACGGCATCTCATCCGTCGGTATTAGCACATTGTAGTCGTTCAGAGCGTTGGCGGATCATCAAGATCAAGAAGACGGGTTCCGAACGTTCTCAAGGCCGGGCGATTGTTTCGTTCGAATGGGTGTCCGTTTGACCGCAGAACGGACTCCTAACCAGGCCGGGCGATTTCGACGGCCTTGTTTCCAACGGTCTTCTCTTTGTTGTCCTCCCAGGTATGGGCTCCGCAAGTCTCACGGCGGGACAACGCCGCCCGCAGGATTAACTTCGATACCATCAACATATTTTGTAATTCCCAACCTTCTACGGTTTGAAATTGATACGCAAAAACATAACTCGACCAATGCGTTACATCTTCCAAAGCACTTTGCAAACCCTCTTCATTGCGGACAATACCCGACTTGCGCCATAGCAAACTCTTTAACGCATTGCGAATGTCTGCGATGTCGATAAAAGCCGCCGTCGTTAACAGCATTGGAGTCGAATCTGTGGTTGATAACGGCCTGTTTTCAATCGGAACCGCCTTGTACAAGTCCGGCATCGCCTTCGCCGATTCCGACGACAGTCGGCCTGCCGACTCGCCAAACACCACCGATTCCAATAAACTGTTCGATGCCAAACGATTCGCACCATGCAAGCCGGTGCGTGCGACTTCGCCGACAGCCCAGAGGCCGGTAAGCGATGTTTTGCCGTCTATATCAACGGCCACACCGCCCATTACATAATGTGCACCAGGCCGAACAGGAATTCGGTCTTTCGCAATATCTATGCCGAAATGCCGGCACGTTGCCGCGATGCCGGGGAAACGTGCATAAAGCCAATCCGCAGGTTTGTGGGTTAAATCAAGAAAAACGTTCGGCGTGTCCGTTTTTTCCATTTGACGAACGATACCGCGGCAAACAACATCACGAGGCGCAAGTTCTGCTCGACTATCGTAATCCGGCATAAACCGATACCCTTTGCGATCAACAAGCAATGCCCCTTCGCCGCGAACCGCTTCGGTTATCAAACTCCGGCTGCTGCCGGCAATGTATAAAACAGTCGGGTGGAATTGGACGAACTCCATATCTTGAATGACGGCTCCCGCCCGGTGTGCCATGGCGATTCCATCGCCGGTTGCAACTTCGGGATTAGTTGTTTCGCGGTAGAGTTGCCCGATTCCTCCGCTGGCCAAAATGGTTTGTTTGGCCCAAATGATTTCTTTCTCATCATGCTTCTTCCAATAGACAATCGCACCGAGACAATGATTTTGTTGCGTGAGAAGATCAAGAGCAAACGTATTTTCCCAAATACGGATATTCGGCCGGCGTTTGACTTCGGCAATCAGCGAACGGATAAGTTCCCGACCGGTCGAATCACCATGTGCGTGCAAGATTCGGTCGCTTCGATGTCCGCCTTCTCGTCCGAGATGAATTTCTCCGCTGGGTGTTTTGTCGAATTGCATTCCGAATTCGATCAATTTTTTTATTTCGCCGGGGCCTCCGTGGACAACGTGCTTGACGACGTTTCGTTCGCACAGATTACCGCCGGCGGATATTGTATCGTCGATGTGTGCGGCCATCGAATCGCTTTCATCCCAAACGGCAGCGATACCGCCTTGAGCGTGAATACTGTTTGAATTCTCGAGTCCCCGTTTGCAAAGCAAAATGACATGAAACTGCGGATCAACGGCTAAGGCGGAACGCAAGCCAGCCAATCCGCCGCCGATAATCAAAATATCGGTAAAAAAATGCGGATGCCGTTTGGGATGGAAAGGAACCAGATAACGCATGCAGTGATTCTACCATAACGGGCAGGGGATTGCGGCGTGCGGAGATCAGTGCACGCAGATCATCGAGTACGCAGATCAGTTCGTGCTTTTCGTGTCTTTGGACGTGCTCAAAAACACAACTCTAACGCCGTCTGCTCTACAGATTGCCGTAGTTGTTCAATCGCATCGACCAGTTCCGTCGGTATCTTCTTAATCCGATGATACTGATACATTCCAAGCCACGTCCCCTTGCCGAGTACGGTATCCTGCTCTTTCCATTTCACTATGCTATCAAGATAGTGCTTGTACAATCGCAGTACTTCTTTGCCTATGTCAGAGCAGTCCGACCAGTCGAATAACTTTTTGTCGAAAGGATTTAACTTGTTCTCGACGATGCCGCCGTTGATAACTCGCCCTTCTTTCGTTGTAATAATTGTCTCGTCCATTCTGGCGGTAGTCGTGCGATTGCGAGTACACACCAAAGCGTACAACATCGAATCGGATTCTTCCGTTACGGTTAAGTCGCGTGTCGGTGCAGAAAGAAAATCGGCATTATTCTCCCACGAGTGTTTTATGCTCCAATACAATCCGAATCCGCATAACACTCGTTTGTAATTTCGCTTGTTAATGTATTGCGGGTGTGTAACAGTTGTTCCGCTGACCATCCATGAAAAATTTTGCATCCGCATATAAGCAGAAATAAAACGACCAGCAGCCAATGCCCCTTTTGGACGATGCCGATTCATAGGGTGCTTGCCGCCAAATGTTTTTAGTGCATTGGACTGAACGACCGTCAATTCAAGAGACGTTGCTTTTTCTTTTGGAAAGAAATAATCACGAAAACTGCGTTTGGGATCTTCTTGCGTAAAACTCTTCTTTCCTTTGAAAACGCCTCTTGCCCGATTCTTTCTGTATTCCAAAATGTCATATTCCATACGCCCCCATTTGCCTTTTTCCCGGCAATCGAATACCGAAAAAACACTGGGAAACGCACCTTTCCCCTGATGCCACTTATTGGCACAACAAATCAGTCCGCTCTTAAAAACAGGTCGCCAAAACTTTCTCAAGTTAGTGTACTCCTTCGACACAAACGCTTTCATCGTAGTATAAGAACCTAAAACATACTTGCCTCTGAATTCTTTCTCAATGCGAAAGAGAAACTGCGCATACTTTTCTTTGCTTTCGATGGACATGTTATGGTTGATCATCTGTTCTCTAACAAGGGAAAGGGACACTCCTTTCTTGAACCATTCGGTATTATCGGTCGCTTTGCCACTGCTGCCTTCACCATAAGGCGGATTGATAAAGAACAACCATTTAATATCAGGATTCTCCATTTCCCGACGGATTTCTTCAGGAAAGTCATGCAGTTGCGTGTTGAGAAAATCCATTCGCCAAATCTTTTTACACATCGGCATGTGCCGTTTTACAAAATCAATCTCTCCCGCTTCAAGCGAGGAAAGATATGTATATTGCAATGCCGAACGAGGAATCACATTGATCGCCAATCCGCCTTCGCCGCAAGAACAATCCCAGATGCGCCAAGTGCCGTCGAGCCAAAAGTTTGCGCCGAGCTCCTTTTCGAGATACGCCCAGCCGTGTTGTGCCAATTCGGTCGGCGTATAGAATTGCCCTTTGATACGCCGGGCTTCCATCTTGAATAAGTCGGCAATTTTTTGGAAAATGGCTTTTTCCTTTTTGGTGTCTTTGAGGCGATTCCACCGGCTCCAAAACCCTGTATATTCGCTCTTTGGACAGCGTTCAATCTTTGCCACCTCATTATCCAAATTGAATTGAACCGTGATGTATTCCTGCCCTAACAAATTGCTCTCGATGAGAAAAATTTCCCTGTCGGCATCGCTGTCGTCTTCATGACAATCCTTTCGGAAGACATGCGGCTTGTTTTCTCTTCCCTTACGGTTGAGAAATTCGTCAAACTTATTGCCCCACGAAGAATAAATTTCGAGAATGTTATACTCTGTAATGTCATCAACAACGAGAATTTTCGAATGAACGATCTCCCGCAATCTCCTGATGGCACAATCTAAATCCTCTGGGGTGTGGACGAAAATATATTGGTCATATTCGACGTGCCGGCATGTTTCGACGACCGCCTCGTCGGGACTGGACGGCGTTCCCTGCCGAAACAGCGTCAAACCTTTGTAGATAGGTTCGAGGTTTTGCCTTTCGTAAAAAACGAATTCGTCATGGTCGATCAGAGCAACGTAGGGCGGCACGCGACCGGTTTCGTCGTCTTTGACGCGTCCATCGACATAAAGGGAGTTGCAATAATACAAAGCCTGTGCCAGCACTTTTGCTCTTTCGCAGGGATTCTTTAAATCGACTTTGTGTTTGAATTCGATGAGTATGTTTTTGTGAAGAGCGTCGCTTCTGCTTGCTCCCAATTTGATGTCGTCGCAGTCGAGTTGCTGGAGTACGAGTTGCCGAACGGTGTCTTCGGAATTGGCGTTGCGAAGAGCGGCGAGCAGGTCTTTCAGGGTGGGGAACAACGTCTTCTTCATCGGGAAAGATTATACCACAAACGACGCAGTCGCTGACTCTCCGGGCAATCTGACGATTGCGGCGTGCGGAGATCAGAGCACGCAGATCAGTTCGTGCTTTTCGTGTCTTTGGACGTTCTCAAAAACACAACTCCAACGCCGTCTGTTCTACAGATTGCCGTAACTTTTCAATGGCATTGACCAGTTCCGTCGGCGTGTAGAATTGACCTTTGGTACGTCGGGATGTTATGTCTGTTGTGAACATTATGTAAAATTTGTCTAAATCGCAAGTGCTATTGCCCGCATTACTTAACGGTGTTTATCATCATGACAGATATTGCACAAAGTAATCAGGTTATCCGTTGTATTGGCACCGCCGCTGACGTGTGATTTTACATGATGCAATTCTAAATGTCTTGGATCTGCCGGATTCCATTGCTCCTGCGACCAGCCGCATTGAGTACAAACATACTTATCACGTACAAGGACAGCACGACGTACCGGGTCGGAAATTCTTCGGTCATGCGCTGGACTCTGTCGATCAGACTCCAACACATAAGACCCAATGGGTAAATCCGGTCGTCCTGTTGCGTGTGTTGTGATTTGCCAACCTTCTTCTGTGCGTAACTCGCGTACTCGTCTCGCCCACTCCGACTTGTTTGTAACATAGCGAAGTTCTTCGCCTGTAACAGGTTTTTCTACAATCCGGTATCACCATCCTCAATACCCAGTGCGAGAGATAACGCAAGGGCGTTCCGCAATATAAAGGAACCATATCGTTCAGCCAAGCATAATACTTCTTCGGCTCCACGGAAAGTCCAATCTGCGTCTCGCACTAATCGTTCTTTGAGCGACTCCCGATCAAAACCATCAACGTCCGAAATTATGGACTGGTATTCGTGTGTCAAAAAAGACACGTTTTCTATTGTTTGCATATTGAATCTCATTTATAAAACAAATTTTTGCGGTGCCAAGCGAGATAATCCTGCAAAGGTATAAATCGAGTCGGCAAAATCATCGGCTTTTCGTGATACTTTCCGATTTGTTCAAAAGTGCGATGATCGTGTGATTTTATCAAATTTTCCGAAACAATCACAGTGTAATCACTGGAAATCGTAATCAATCCTCGGTCAAACAATCGGTCAAACGTGGCACTCAAACATAACCCGTTACGCGGGTCAGTTCTATGTTCATCAGATTCACGCCATGGAATAATGTGGCTGGCAATCAGGCATTCCCGGACACGTAACCCCGTTATGCAACAAGTTTGCTCGTAGCTTGTAAGGATTGCATCTCTAAAAAATGACTGGTGCACACGTGCCTTTTGTTCTGTAATCCTTTCTGATTTTCCCGAAGGGCGTTTCAGCGTTATCTGCTCGACTTTCGAATCCGTAGCAGTGTTTTCAAAGCGGCTTCGCAGAGTTTCCGCTCTCCACACAAGGTCATTCCAATTGCTGTTGAATTCTTCCCAAATTGCTGCATCCGCCTTGCTCGCATGGGCAAGTCCTGTAATGTTTTGTTGCTTGAGCATCGGATCAAATGAGCCGAAATTCCCCAGTTTTCTTGCTACGCTTGACGGCGTTCGTCCAATTAGTTTTGCGAGTTCGATTACTGCCGGATTGCTCTTTTTTGTTTTACTAAATGAAATTCGACAATATAAGTCAAACGCTAATATCAGTTCCTCACGCTCCCAAGGAGAACCATATTTATCCGTGCGAATATCAGACATTGTAATTGTTAAAGTGACAAAAAATACTTTAGCGGATTTTTCAACGGATCATAGTGAGTTTTTGGAGGCGGAAAGAATTTTTGCGGATCGGCAAATTTACTACCAACAATAAAAGCCCTGCGCCGCGTTTGAGGTACACCGTAGTCTGCCGCACATAAAACCGTTGACACTGTTTGGAAACCCATTTTTTCCGAAATTGCAATAATCTGTTGGTGTTCCAATGAACCCAAAAGTTGCGGAACGTTTTCCATCACAAATGTTCCGGCGTTGCTTCGTTCGATGACTTCCATAAAAGGTCGCCATAATTGCTTTCGCGGATCGTTTTCGCGATTTTTGTTCAGTAATGAAAATCCTTGACAGGGAGGTCCGCCGATGACAACATCCGCCTGCGGAATGGACATTTGCGAATCTTCAAGGATTGCCACAATATTTCCTTCGACACCGCAATTATCAAAATTTGCATTGTAAGTTTCAACGGCGAACTTGTTTACGTCATTTGCCCACACGGAACAGACGTGGTATGCAGTCAGTTTAGTAAATCCCAGAGTCATTCCGCCTGCCCCACAAAAAAGATCGATAATCCGTATCGGACGTGCCTCCTTATGTCGCTTATGTTGAGATTTCCCTGATTTTTCCTTTGGGACTGTTTGTGCCAAGCGTATCATCATGGAAATAAGTCTGTTACCGTATCAAGTTCAGACATTGTATCTTACTTTGAGGCGTTTGTCCACTACGACCGCCCCGCCGGGCCCGGCGGCTAACGCATCTAATCATCTAGAGCATCATGCAGAGCACTATTCATAAGACATCGATCATCCCGCCGCTCCCGTTACTACGCGGGAAGTACAAGATTATCTGCTACAAATGATTTACTACAAATTCACCAGTCGGCATGTTCGGCCTTGTGCATGCAACTGCTGGAAAATTTCCCGCTGCTCATCCTCATCTTGACACGTAATTAGTATCTGGTAAACTACTGGAATCGCCTGCGGATAATCCCCTGCGTCCAAGTCGGTAACATCCGGTGTCGGTAACGCCAACTCTTGCAAAAATTCCTGCACAGCCCGACTCTCCGTTTCGATTTGGGAAACCAAATGATCCAGCATCGTGTGATCCGTATCCGCCAAGGCCGACAACGGGTCAAGCGTCGACAACAATTTGTCCGCCTCCGATTCATCTAAATCAAGAACCAAAACCGGCACTTCCTGATGAGGCGTCGTTGCTGCCCGAAGATGCCCATCGATCAGTTGCAAAGTGCCGTTCGGCAACTCGCGAACCAACAACGCATCGGCATAGCCGATCTCATTCAAAAGGCCTTGAAGAATAGTCCGTTGCCGGTCGGGATGCAGCCGCCAGTTTTTAGGATTGGGAACAAGCAAACGGGCGGGGACTCGCCTAAAATCTTTAATACGGTCTCTTATCATCGCAGGTTGACAAATATAGTGTTGAATGATTTTCATCCCACTCTAGCACCGAACCCGACAGCAAACGCTCATATTACGATGACGCAGCGGCACACCGATCGCCCCCATGTCAAATTCTCTCCCGCGAATTCCTTCCCGCATATTGCCCCCATACAAATCGCCCCGTACAAATTCCATGAGGTCAATGAGATCACTCTTGCAGAGCAGTCTTGACTTTTTTCCGGCGGAGTGTTATAATCCGTCTGTGCCTCGAGTGCTCTTTTCCCAAAAATGTACTATGTCCGCAAAATGCACTATGTTGGAGCAACCAGTTATGCGTTCGCAAGATGTTGTCGCTCAGAATACGGGCAATAAGCCGATACCGGCACATGTTGCGGATCGTTTCGGCATCGCCGGCTTTCGGACGGGAAAGTTTGCCAATCACGATGAAGACTCATCCAAAATTGACCGGTGTAGCGATTCGCCCGCCGTCATGGAGGCGTTTGAAATTATTCATAAAGCGGCGATGAGCGTGCAGATAAAATAAATGGAAATCGCACCACAAAACAAATTTTCCCGGATTCGAATTTTGCAACACGTTTTCCTTATACTGTCCAGGTTTTATCAGCAAAAAGGCGATGTGGTTGCGTGGGCGATGGATAGTAACCGAATTCAAATGTGTCCCGACTATCTCTGGGACAGGTATGCTCTGGATGTAGACTCTGTGCGCAGTAACTTCATGTATACTGAAGAAAGCCGTCTGGATCGGCACAAAATAATTGCCTTGACGGAACGTATTATTCTTGAAGTCCAGCCGTTGATTTTTGTCGGGGAAAGTTTTTCTTCGGATGATCATTACCGCTTGAACGCTGAATATGCCGTTTCCTTTGGAATACAGTTTCTTACCCGATGGCATGAAGTTTATCATCGTGAACCGTTTTACCCAGATCGTTTCCTTGCCGACTTGTTAAAAACCGACACAGGGTATTCTTTCTTTCAAGAGCATTTGAAACTGTTGATGTCGCACAGCCGGGAATCGATTCCATTGTTTTGGGCTTCGCAGTTATGGTTTTTACTGGAGCAGTGGAGTCTTACGCATATGCGGTCGCACATTCGGGCAACGTGTGTTGATGAGTCTCGCACCGCACAGTCACACTAACAGAAAAAAAAGATAAAGTATGACAGCGGTTACTACGCCTGAAATGATACCGGTCATGAGTTCGCTCATCAATGTTTTTTTGCGATAAAAAATTTGTTATTAACCGAAAGTCCCAGTGTTTCACGTAACTTTCCATTTTGTATTACATCAGCAGGACAAACCACTTCAACGGAAAAGCCGACCGATTGGATCTTTTCAATAATATCTTCTCCATAATACCTTACGTGATCGAACTGCCCGAAATGTTTAGTGCGATCCTCCGGCGACGTGATGCCGTAGTCTTCGTATGTAGTATCACCCCTTATCGGAACAGACAGATAGGCAGTGCCGACCGGTTTTAGAACACGGTAAAGTTCTTTGAGTGCCGTCATATCGTCGATGATGTGTTCCAATACATGCGAGCAAATGATATAATCAAATCTGTTGTCAGGGAAACAGATATTTGTTATATCAACCACGTGCTTTGCTCGTCCTGGTTTAATATCGCCGGTTACGTAGCCGATACCAAACCATTTTTCAAAGTGCGGGACAAAACAGCGTTCCGGCGCAAAATGCAACAGTTCCCGACTGTGGTTCTTTTGATGCCCCCACTGCTCTTCAACCATTAGCCACAGAAAGCGATGTCGGGCATTGCTTTTACAGTGCAAACACACAGCATTAGCCGCTCGCCTAAAAGGGGCAAACTTTTGTCTGAACCCGTACTGACAAATCGGACAATAGGTTTTAACAGGTACTTTCGTGAATACCGAAACAATTTTTCGAAACGCCTGGTACACTTCCCGCCATATTTTTTCTTGCGGTGTTAACTTGGGGGGGGGGGGCGGAATGGGCAACATTAGTTTTTCTGAAAGGCTTGCTATTGTGGGAGTATTTATTTTGGCATTTGTTTTGGAATATAGTGAAATCTCGTTGCCGGTGCAAGGGGAATGCAAGGGGAATTTCGGCAGAGCAGTCTTGACGAGATAAGACGGACTGGACGAGATAAGGCGGAAATGGTACAATGTGGTTCACCGAGGGAGTCGTGCGAGACAACGACTGATGGCAAAATACTTCTACTGCACCGAATTGTACTACAACGAAAAGGGAAAGAATGTATCTGTTATCTCTATTTCATAGACTTCCCTTATGAACATGCTCCAAACAATCGAAAACAGCGTACTTGAGATTCGCGGGACGCCGGTAATTCTTGACAGCGACGTTGCGGCGTTTTACGGCGTAGAAACGAAACATGTCAACCAAGCGGTCAGGAATAATCCCGACAAATTTCCTGAGGGATATGTGATTTTCGTCGAAAAAGAGGAACTGGTCAAAATTTTGACCGGTTCAATAACTTGAAACATTCCACCGTTCCGGTGAAAGCCTTCACCGAAAAAGGCTTGTACATGCTGGCGACGATATTGAAAAGTCCGCAGGCCACGCAAACGACGCTGGCGATCATTGAAGCGTTTGCCAAGATGCGGGAACTCGGCCGCAATATCAGAGAACTTGCCGGCACAACATCGGAGACCGAGAAAAAGCGGCTCATGCAAAGAGCAGGCGAAGTCATCACGGACATCTTCGGCGATGACCTCGCTCCGAATGAAAGCGAGACGACACTCGAATTGAATTTTGCGATGCTCAAACTCAAACACACGATAAAACGAGGCGGCAAGCAAAAGCCGAAAAAGTAACGGCAAGCGTCTCGCCTATTGTCCCCCGGCATATTTTGTCCTGCATATTTTGCCCTTGACGGCTTCGGCGTCAATGATTATCCTTCCCCCAACAGTCGGCACGCAACTGTGTTCGGCTAATATCATTCACAAACAATACTATTATCACGGAAAGGATTTCGTTATGAGTTTCAATTTTTTCGACTGGGTACGGGATGGAGTTAAAAATTCAGTGTTGCATGGAGTCAACGATGCCGTCAATGCGATGGGGATGCCGCCCGAAGAGTCCAGCAAAGACAAAGTCCTCGGTTTTCTGCGGAGCAATGCCGAAACGGAAACACCGTCTCGCCGAATTACCAGCGTGTCGGGCACTAAAAAACTGGGTCGGTCGTTAACCGACATTGCCGTTAAAGAGGCATCGTGATTCGGGCATATAGAGCGTTTCCTGAATTTGTCGCGGCCTCGCGGCGTTTTCCCATCGCGAGTTGATACGCCGTTAGCCGTGTTGCCCTGCAACACGCAGTATCTGGCGTAGGTACGCCCCGCTGGTCGGGGTGGCTGTACCGTAAACGGGATCAAAATGGACGTTTTCAGCCAAAGATTACAAGGAGAGCACAGATCGTTTTATCCGTGTATATCCGTGCTGTCCGCGGCTGCCAAAAAGACCTTTGTCATGCCGTTTGCAACATAACCTTTGCCGCACACTAACTTTTGCCGATGCTTGCCTTCAAGGCGGCATTTTTTTCGGCGATTTTTTTGGGCAGATTAGCCCGAAACTCGTCCAGTTTTTTCCGTAGTGCCGGATCAGACAGAGCAAGGATTTGAACGGCCAGTATTCCGGCATTTCTTGCCCCGCCCGAATTGGCTCCAACGGTTGCGACGGCAATATCGCCGGGCATTTGGACCATCGACAGCAAGGAGTCGAGTCCGCCGGCAAGTTCCGTCGGAACAGGTATTCCAATGACTGGCAAAGTGGTATGTGATGCAACAACGCCGGCCAGGTGAGCGGCACCGCCTGCCGCACAGATAATGACGGACAGTCCGCGGCTGATAGCGGACTCGGTATATTCTTGTACAGCAGCCGGTGTTCGGTGTGCGCTCATCACATTCACTTCATATTGCACACCAAATTCATCGAGTGCTTTGCCGACGGCGTTAATTTTACTCCAATCGCTGTCGCTGCCCATCAAAATCCCAACTTGTTTCGTCATGTAGGTCTATAGGTAAAAGTATTGATCGTTCGTTATAGATCGTTCGTTCAAGTTTTCGTCATTGTACCATTGTCTTTCTCAAAAGGCAACTCCCGTGGTGAGCGGCGTAGTGCGTTAGTGCGTAGGCCATTCCGTCGACAAGGACTGGCGGTGTGCGTTCGTCGACAACAATTATGTTTCAATGTCCAGTATGCTTCAATGTCCAGTTTCCTCGGCGAGTCGGCAACGGACGCGTTGTGGAAAAATCGAGACGAAAAGTTCTTTTTCGAGTCCGAGTGCCGCAAGAACTTCTTTAATCCCCGCTTCAGGGCCGGCTTGCGTTTGTAGTTCAATGGTCAAGCAGCCCGTTGACGAATCAAACGACATCTGCAAAACCGCTTGACGGACATCGACCATTCGGCCTGCCGATTTGGTAACGGGAATTGAACTTTCCTTCATAAAAGTCTCTATCTTGTCTGCGGTATGTTTTTGATAGGCCGCCGGGATATTCGTTTGAAAAATGGATGCAAGAAGTTTTGCTTTTTTTTCGTTTTCTCCGAGAAGCCGGGCTGAGAGAAAAGTTAGGCCTTCGATGGTATGCTGATTGAGTAGATGCAGAAGATTATCGGCATCCATCACACCGGCCTGCTCTTGCATTTCGAGGTCAAGCACTTCGTCTAAACTCCCAAAACCGAGTCCGAGTGCGGAAGGAAAACTCATCCGCATTTTGGGATGAAACCCGCAACTCATCGCAATCGGCAACTTTGCCCGGCGAAATAACAACTCAAGAGTTCGGAGCAAATCGATGTGTCCGATAAACTTTAGCCGGCCTAATTTACTAAACCGAATACGAAACCGCCGTCGGGCCATGGGACAAATGTCTTTCTGTTATACGGATAAACTGGCGTGAGTATAACATAGTAAGTATAACATATCGCAAAGTAAAAGGGCGGCTAACGATTCTTCCTCCCCTCCCCGGGTGTGTAAAAGTTTGGTAGGAGTTTTAGCAGCACAGTTTCCACTGGTCTGAGTAAAGTACGGAACAAATACTCGCCATCCGATTTGCCTGCAACAACCGCCAAGGCGCACCCGTCTGTTTCAAACGACGACCCACCAAATTTTTGCACGCACCCTCTATCAAACCACTACCAATCACTCGACCAGACAACAACCGACCGCAATAATCCAACCGACCTGCATTGCCTCGAAATTTCCAATAACAAATTATTCTACTTGTCTTCTGCTTGACATGAGACTTCTTCAAACCGACTTTCTACAACGACAATTCATATTCAACGCCTCTTAAACCACATGATAAAAAAATGTTACGCATTCACTCAATCCACTCCGTCTTCGCTGGCGATTCCACAAACAATATCTTGCCGCAGTCCGAAATGTGCTACTACGCAGGTAATTCTATTGTTTATAGATGGCCAAGCATTCGTCTGTGCATTCGTCTGTCTTGCCGAACACCGAACGCACCACATTCCATATCCCCCAATTTTAGAGATATAGTGCACCATCGCTCAACGCCTACTACACACATTCTACTACGAAATGGCGACACATTGACTGACAAAGTTTCAGAAACTCTTCCTCGTCGGCAATCGCCGCAAATGCCGACACCACCGAAGGTTCCGGCAATAATCGACGAGACCATTCGTCGGGAAGAGCAGGCAGACCACACTCCCGTTTGGCATACGCTCCAATCTTCATCTCACGCCATTCTATCG